>JACLAC010008338.1_pt1 | contig 13626 bp, 8 predicted proteins | sample 8027881 | NCBI WGS metagenome assembly JACLAC01 (sample SAMN15725517, study PRJNA655200) | protist metagenome | isolation source: fluorescence activated cell sorting (FACS) single amplified genomes of... | place: Spain: Blaines Bay Microbial Observatory, Mediterranean Sea | collected 2016-01-19 | reverse complement strand
CATTGATCCACTCTTTTATATATTCAGGAGGGTCGAGGACGATGAGTTCATTGTATTGATCAAAAGGAAATTCAGCAATAAAATGGATATAAAACTGATCAAAATGACTTAGTTGTTGTTGATCAACTTTAAAAGTTGGGGGAATACACACAATTTTATCGGGACCCAGCTCAATATTATCTACTTTAGCCCCTGGAGTAGAATTGTAGTAAATTCGCCAACAGTGACGTGATGAAGCAGGTTTCCATTCTTCTACATGACGAAAATGAGACCTAAGAATAGATATTTTGTACATAAGTTGTTATGAATACCTTTTTCTTAGTAGAGACATATTAATGATTGTGATTTTACAGATTTATTCAAGATAGCGATTACTAAAAACAAGGTTTGCTTGTTTGTATAAGGTTTTTCTAATTTGTATCCTAAGTCAATGCTGTGGGCAGTTATCTGTCTTTGCTTTTGATAATGGATTGATGTTTAGTTATTTTTCTTTTCTTCAGTGTGAAGATTCAGTTATTATCTATCTATTAAAAATGGTAAACTTTATAGGAATATTTGCCATTATTCCTATGGCTTATTTATCGAATAAAGTCGGTAAAAAGAAGTTAGGGCAAACGGGAAATGTCTTAGAGCTTTTGGGTTTATTCATTTTATATAGTGTCTCTTTTGTAGAGGAATATAGGATCTTTTTATTATTTTTCGGTGTTTTTATTTATGCGATAGGTTCTTCATTATTTAAAAGTACCTGGTTTGCTCTTTTAGACCCCTTGATTTTAAAGGAACAAAGAGTCAGTTTTTTTGCTACATTTAGAACCTCTTGGAAGTTGTTCAGTTTGCTGTTTGGTTTTTTGATTCAGCTTCTACTTGTTCAGCATGGAGACCCTTTTTTGCCAACTCTCGTTTTAACGGTGACGGTTCTTTCGGGCATTCAAATCATTTTTTATCATCTCATACCGGAGAAAGAAAACTTACATAAGGACGCGAATGAGGTGTCTAAAACTTTTATTACTGCAATAAAAGAAGTTTTTATCAAAAAAGAATTTTTTGCTTTACTAAAATTAAAGCTCTTTTTTCCATTCATGACGGGGAGTATGGCTTTAATATTTAATTTATATGAGAAAAACATCTTAGAATTTAAAGCCGATCAAATCATTTTGATGGGCAACATGATGTTTATAGGAGCTTTACTTGGTTTATGGATAGGAGCATGGATGATCAAAAAGTGGGGTGAAGTTTTAGTGATAAAATTGATAAGTTACTTTATTTTAGCCTTGATACTCACCTTTTCTTTATCTCATTTTATCCCTATGTATAAGGTTTTGTATATCGCTAGTATTACATGCTTTTTGGGTGTTTCCATTTCAGTTGTAGGGATGGCTGAAACAACCATTATGTTGGAGTATTTACCTAAAACACAAAAAGCTTTGGGGAGTGCTATTTGGTTGGGTGTGACTCAGTTAGGGTTTGCTTGTTCTGGATTGATATCAGCCTACTTTTTAGGAGCAGGATCAATAACAGATTCAAATATGATAGATATCGGTTTCTTCAATAAGTATACGATTCTTTTGAGCTGTTTTGCTTTGCCTTTGCCTTGGCTGGTGACCTATTTATTAAATTCTTTAAAAAGAATTCAGTAGTTAAGTTATTTAAAATCAAGTGCTTAATCAGCTTGTGTTCATTTAAATAAAAAAATAGTCATTATTTTGTGAGGTCATCCTTTTTGAAGGAGTTTATTTAAGTAAGAGCAAAATTTAGAGGTTTTTTGACGTGAATTCAAGTAAAATATCAAGAAAAACAGGGTTAAGAGCTTTGGGTTCATTTATTCCCTTACCGTATTTTGCATCTTTAAATGGAGATGAGAAAGAGAGCCAACACAATGAAAGATTAGTTTGTGTTTGTACAGAGTATGGATTCAATCGAGGAAGTATCATTCCAGAGAAAACAGGTGAACTAAGTTTTAATGAATACTCTAGGCCATTAGAAAAGCATAAAAATGAGCTCTCCCTTTTTGCTGGGTTAGATCATCCAAAAGTTGGAGGAGGACATGCTGTGACAGCGACTATGCTGAATGGAGTAAAGCGTGAGCAAACTTTAAATGACATGACAAAAATGGAGTCTTTTGATGTTAAGTTAGCTAAAAAATTTGGTGGAGAAACTAGATTTCCACTTTTATGTTGTGGGAATGGGTCTCCAGTATCTTATAACACTAGGGGGATAGCTTTCCCTAAATCACCTTCTGCTGAGAGGTTGTATTCAACTTTATTTGAAATGGAAGGGAAGAATGAGATAGCCTATAAGAAAGCCTTATATTCCGATAACAAAAGTATACTAGATGCCATATTATCTGATGCTAAAAATTTACAGAAGAAATTAAATACTCAAGATAATCAAAAACTAGATGAATACTTTCACTCTGTTAGAGACATTGAACTAAAAATTAAAAGTCGACGTTCATGGATAGATATCCCCAAACCTAAAGTCAAAATTAATCCGTTTCAAAGCGATAATGAATTGGCGCATGAGTACCAACTTTTTTATGAAGTGATGGCATTAGCCTTACAAACGGAGTCTTCTAAATTTATTACTTTTCAAATGGGTGGAGGGAATGGTTTTTTACCTGTAGAGGGGGTGGACACTTCATACCACAAACTTACTCACCATGGCCACAGAGAAGAGAGATTAAGACAATTGCGCTTGATTGATCAATGGCGTTATAAACACCTATCTCATTTTATCTCACTTTTGAAAAAGTATAAAGACTCAATGGGACAGCCTTTGTTAGACACAACAGCGATTGTTTTTGGTAGTGGCATGGCAGATGCGAGTGGGCACTCAAGTGTAAATAATACCGTGCTTTTGGTAGGAGGGGCATTTAAGCACGGTCAGTTTCATAAAGTACCTGATGGAAAAGAAGGGAGAGCAGATACTTCTTACTCTAACCTTCTGGTGACAGTTCAAAATAGTTTTGGTATAGAAAAGGATCATTTCTCTAGCTCAAATGGTAATTTAAACCATTTATTAACTTAGGAGTCATGATGTTAAAACTATTACTCACAATAGCATTATACTGTTTGACAATACTGAATGGCTTCAGTGCGAATAACTTTGAATTAAAGCCCTTTTTAAAAGAGTATTGTCTTGATTGTCATGGTTCAGAAAAAGAAAAAGGAGATAGACGTTTTGACCTTTTAGATTTGAAAGCAATGAATCACGAAACAGGGGAAGCTTTGCAAGAAATATTAGATGTCATCAATCTTGCTGAAATGCCTCCAGAGAAATCAGATCAACCATCCGTAAAATTAAATGAACAAGCCGTAGATTGGCTGACAGAAAGAACACTTCTGATTCGAGAACAATTAGACCCACGATCACGTCAGACCATGATGCGACGTTTAAATAAGGTTGAATATAATCACAGTATACGTGATTTATTTAAAATAAAATTAGACGATTTTAATCCCTCCTTTTCATTTCCCGACGACCAAGAGGTAGAGGGATTAAATACGATTGGTTCAGGCCTAGTCACATCAGAGTTTTTATTAGATGAAATGTTAAACTCTGCGAAAATCGTTTCAGAGCGAGTGGTGAGACCAGGAGCTCAACCTCAAGCAAAAGTATATGAATTTAAAAGTGACTCAAAAGAAATGGGTGAAAATTACTTTCAGAGTCGCTTAGTTGGCCGACAAGAAATCTATTTTAAAAAGTTATCTATTCAAGAAGATGGTCGGTATGATATCATGATAAAGGCTGTGATGTTAAACAGGTTGAGGAACTTGTTTTCATTTAAAACCTATGATCCAAGTAAGAAAGCTCGTATGGTCCTATATGCCGAAGATTCAAAAAACATCCTTCCCTATAAAGTTAAATTAGGTGAATATGAAATAGACGACGAAATTGAAACAGAAGTAAATTTATCCGTAGAACTAAGAAAGGGTGCAAGGCTTTACGCTTTGTGGATCAATGGCCCAGCTGGGTCAACGAAGAAAATTAGACGTAAAGTTATCCCAAAATATTCAAAGGATGCTATTTATTCTGCTACTAGAAACCCGATGGAAATGTACAGAGGTGCTGGCCCAGAGTTTCAAATGATTGAAGCTGAAATATCAGGTCCTCATTATGACTCATGGCCTATGCCCGCGCATAAAGAGTACTTCAGCCATATAACAAATAAATCGAGTTTCGAAAATTTAAAAGGTTCACTTTTTCATTTAGGAGAAAAAGCCTTTAGGAAACCCTTAGATAAAGGGCATGAATATGCATTTGTGAAAGTGGCTGAACAGAAATACTTAGAAACAAAAAATATTTGGGATGCGGCAAAAATAGGGGTTGCCACCATTTTAATGTCGCCTGATTTTCATTATCAAGTAGAGACTGTGCAAGAAAATGAGTCTAGTTTATCAAGCTATGAAATAGCCAATCGTTTGGCTTATTTTTTATGGTCTTCCATACCTGACAAACACTTGTTAGATTTAGCTAGTAAGAATAAATTAAAACAGGATCATGTTTTAAGTGAAGAGGTGACTCGTATGATTCAAGATTCAAAATCTTCTGGATTTGTAAAAAACTTTTCCGATCATTGGTTGGGATTAAAGGAACTTTCCGATATTCAACCTAACCCAAAAACAGACGCGATCTTTTATGAGTATCAACTTCAGGAAAGTATGGGTGAAGAAGTTAGACTTTTCTTAGAAGAATTGTTAAAGAAGAATGGATCCATATCTACTTTAGTGAATGCAGACTATACTTATTTAAATGAAGGTTTAGCAAAATTATATGACATCCCTGAAGTAAAGGGAGCTCATATGAGAAAGGTTTCCTTGTCTAAAGAACATCGTGTGAGAGGAGGCTTAGTTGGGATGGCTGGGCTGATGACGGTGACGAGCAATGGCGTCGAGTCTTTGCCGGTTAGACGTGGAGCATGGGTTTTAGAAAGTTTGTTAGGCACGAGGGCTCCGTTACCTCCGCCCGATGTACCTGAAATAACGCCAGATACAAGCTTAGCCACCACCATTAGAGATCAGTTAGAGCTTCATCGTCAAGAACCTAGTTGTGCTAGATGCCATTCTAAGTTTGATCATTTTGGCTTAGCTTTAGAGAATTTTGATCATATAGGAAGGTATAGAGAGACTTATAAATCAGAGAAAAAAGAAGTGTCGATTAATTCTGATGTAGAAACTCAAGACCATATTAAATTTCGTGGACCTTCGGGTCTTAAAAACTATCTGTCTAAGCAAACGGATCAAATAACACAGGGGTTACTAGAAAAAATGACCACTTACGCGATCGGGCGTAGATTAACTTTTGTAGACGAAAAAGAAGTAAATAACATGAAGCTCAAACTTCATGAACGAGGCAATGGACTGCAAAGCCTAGTTCAATTAGTCGTGACAAGTGAACTTTTTAAGAATCAATGAGGTTGAATATGTACAAGCTATGGATCATAATGGTGTGGGCATTGACTATTTTAAGCAATAGTTTATTTGCAAAGGAATCAAAAATTCTTCTGATAGTGGTGGATCAATTAACCATTGATTGGGTTGGGGCATATGGTTCTCCCTTAAAAACACCGGCGATGGATCGTTTGGCGGAAAACGGTTTGAGGTTTACGACAAATTGGCAAGTATCAAACAATCATGTTCACGCAGAGCAGGCTTTTCTTCATGGTCGTTATGAAGGTCATGATAAAACCTTTGTAGATCATTTAAAACAAGCTAATTATAGAACATATTATTTGGGAGAAGTTCAAGATAAGGCTTATTTAAATGAACCTGAAAAAATTATAAACTCTGGCTTTGAGTATTTTCATTTAAATTCTGGTTCTATCAAAAGCTTTGAATTAAAGAATAATTTAGAAAATACGATATTAAATATCTTTCAAAAGCCTGAAGCCTCATTTGTATTGTTAAGGCTTTCAAGCGAGTCGTTAAAAACTAAAGCGGATTATAAAAGCTATACAGAAAAAATAGATGAGTTATTAAACAAATTAGAAGTCTTAGATGAAGGGTTGGAGCAAAGTACAATCATATTTACTTCTTTAACAGGAACGAAACTTCACAATAAAATAAATCATAATTTAACGAAAGGCCTTCAGTTAAGTCCTTCAGAGAAGAAAAAGAAACAAATACCTGAGAAACTAATACTTAAAGATCAAGATGTAAAATTACCCTTAATTGTTAAGTCACATTTAATTCCTAAGAAAGGTCTTTATACAAGAGATTTAGTGGATACGTCTAGTTTTTTCAAAACAATCTTGGATTTAGCAGAGATCGATTATAAAAAAGATGGTTTTACAAAATCATTCAAACCTTCTATATGCGGAGACTTAGACCCATTCAAAAAACGCAATTGGATCTATTGCGATATGGGCAAAGATAAAATGCTTAGATCGTGGGACTTTGTTTATTATGTATCCGAGAAAATTTATGGATTGGGTTTTGACCCTGAACAAAAAGTAAATCTATTATCTGTAAAAACAAACGATAAGATTTATGCAGGTGAGAGATTGCGTTTAAAAATGATCTATGAACGTGACTTTTTAGGCATTCAACCATCGTCAAATGATTATCAAAAAATAGAAACAATCAAATGACGAGGCAAGTAAGAGCTAGAACCTTTTGCTTTACATTGATAGAGTGCTTGATTGTTTGTTCTATTCTTTTGATACTCATAAGCTTGGTCATGCCTGCTTTAGAAAAAACTTTTCATCATGCTAAACTCATTTCATGTAAGAACAGTCAGCGGTCTATATACAATGGGATTGCCTATTATATGGAAGATCATGGAGGAGCTTTGCCTGGACCTTGTGGTAAATGGCTTGTGTCTAGATATGTTATAGACGATAGTCTTAAAACCTTTGCCTCTTATGTGGCTATTTATGAAGATACGGTAACTTATAATGCTAGAAGTAACTATATCCCTAGTTTTATCTGTGCTGCGAGAGGAGAGGCTGTCGCTAAAAGAGATGCTCCAACAAGACATCAATACCTTTTTGCAAAGTCTGCCGATCATCAAAATGCGAGAGTTTTTGGGAAACTTGGAGGAATTGATATAAATGGGAATCTTGTCGAAGAGGTTCCTGCATTCCACAGCAGTGAAATTATAAACCCTGAACAGCTATCTGTGAGGCAACGAGGTATCGATGCGTTTTATAACAATTTTAGGTATAAACCAAAAATAGAGTCTTCTTCTGTGATACGTCGCTTACAATTTGTTTATTCAAATGAATATATCGTGAAAGAGGGCGATTATGTCGAAAGTTATACACATAAAATTGTCCCTTTAGAATTTAACTTTGAAAACGGCGATGAATTAGGATTCACCTATGCTAGAGATTACGAAAACTTAGTGAGTTCTTTTAATCTTGCAGGGCAAATCCCGGTGGCTAGTGGGAAGTACGCTTGGAATGAGTATTCAATCGATTATGACCGTTCAGACTTTCATTTACTCTCTCCAAATTTTAAATATCAGTATGGAGAGTATTATACTGGAAAGAGGCAAGTTTATTCAGTTGGGCTAAAATACTTTGCATCAAAATATCTGGGCATATTTATAAATGGCTCTCATAATGAAATTAAACTAAATCAGCAAGAATTAGATATCACAAACTTAAAGTTAAAAGTTCACACAAGGCTCAACCCTGAGGTTAGTTATAACCACTCTTTACAGTATGATAACTTATCAAATAATATAGGTTATCATGGTCGGTTGAGATGGGAGTACCAACCTGGTTCAGAGTTCTTTTTTGTTTACACACAAAATTGGGAAAAAGATTTGGATAACTTTGAACGTGAACAAAGCTCTTCCATTTTTAAAATAAATTATTTGATGAGAATCTAGGTTAGAATTACTTTTTCTTTTTCTTCTTCTTTGAAAATAAATCAGCTGGAGGGGTCCAGAAACCATTCATTTTTGCTTTGTGCCCGAGAATACTGATGACACCATAAGCACCGGCTCCTGAGCCACCATTATCCATATACTTTTTAACTAGGTGTAGGCCAGGTTTGCCCATCCAGTCGATGATGCAGTGAAGCATGGAGATGTTTTCGCATTCTCCAAATAACATAGAGTCGAGAACGAGCATGCCTTTCTCTCTATCGCCCATTTTAATCAATGTCCAAGCTGCCATCATAGCAATTTCATCTACCGAGTCTTGGAGAGCTGCTTCAACTTGTCGTTTGGCGGGAGTGGACTGCTTTTCAAGTAAGTTTAATGCAACGATAGACCACCACCTGATACCTTCATCTTTATCTTTAAGACCTTCAATAAAAGATGGAATATTTTTTATGTCGACTTCTAAAGCGAGGTCAGCTATGTCTAAATATTTCTCTAAAGGGTAGAGCTTTGGGTCTCTAACCATTTCATAAATGGTCATATTATTCGCTTCAGCACGACGCACTCGCATGGCTTCGGGGAGCAAGCCAGAATCATAAAGTTCGAGTTGCTTTAGTCTCATGGCCTTTTTTAATTCATCTATTTTCTGGCGGTGCTCTGAGTCGTTAATTTTATTGTCAACGTTATCAAAATCGTTATAGGTGTCGTAAAACTCTTCGGGAACTCGGGTTTTGAAAAAGCGACCTGTGATGTCATTGGTCTTTCCCTCTAGGTGATGCTTTTCCCAGGCTGCTGCTCCTTCCGCTTTCCATAAATAACCTAAGTATTGACCGGCTGGTGCGTAGGGCATATAGTTTTTGTAATAAGCATATTGTTTGTCTCTCATCATACGAACATTGTCGAGCCTTTCATCGGCACGTTCTCTGAAACTAAAATGGTATTTAGGTTCATTTTCGATACGGTCACCTAAGAAAACTTTGCCTTGATAGTAAGCGGGTATTTTTGCACCTGCTAAACCCAACCAAGTTTTGGGCATGTCTACAAAGCTAACAATGCGATCTACCGTCATACCTGGTTTAGTGGCAGGGTAGAAGTGTTTGAACTTTTCTGGGATGCGAATGACCAGTGGACAATGAATGCCACTAGAGTAAAGGAAGCGTTTGCTTCTAGCCATCACTCCACCGTGATCTGAGTTGTAAATAATGATGGTGTCATCATATAAACCATCTGCTTTTAAGGCATCGATTGTGTTTTTTACTTTAGCATCCATACGAGAGATCGCATCGGCATACTTGGCGTAAGTCTTTCGCATAGCCGGTATATCAGGATGGTAGGAGTGCAATTTCATGTCTTGTGGGTTCGTAATGGTATTTTCGACACTGCCATGAGCTCGACTTTCATGACTATCGGTGATGTTGACGATAGAGAAAAAAGGTTGTCCTTTTTTTCTCAGTCTCCAGGCATTGGCTTTTTTAGATTCATCCCAACAATCTTTGTCATCGCGACCTCCAATGTTGTAATCTGTTTTAGTAAAATTAGAAACAAAATACCCAGCTTCCTTCAATAAATCGGGGTAGTATTTAATTTTGTCATGAGGTATTTCGTACCTACTTCTCATGGGTTGGGTGCCGAGGGATATACCGTACATGCCTGTGATCCAGAGGTTACGAGTTGGTGCGCAGACAGCTGCGTTGTCAAAGCAATGGGTGTATCTGAAGCCCTCTTTGGCCAGTTGATCAATATTGGGCGTTTTGGCATTTTGGGATCCATAAGAACTCACCCATGAAATTCCATTATCCTCACTTGTAATCCACAAAATGTTAGGCCTTTCACTAGCTGAAAGATAACTGAGAAGGATAAAGGTACTGCAGATTATTTTTAGAAAATTCATTTCTTTGAAGGTTTATTGAGTTATTTCTTTAATCATAAGCATCAACCTATAAAAGGCTAGCCTAAAACTGACAGTATTTAGCATATTTGTCGCATGCGATTGTTCTGATGAGAGGTTTACTAAAGTTCGGGGACTGTCACTTTATGAAATAAGAAAAAGCTTCCTCTTTTATATTATATAAAACTTAATAAGGTTAATATTTTCGATATCAGTTTAAAAGAGTAAAAAGGAGCTTTATATGTCGATTTCTCTATGAATTAACTACCACGGCCCCATGCCTACTTGAACCAAAACTTCCCGGCTCTACATCCAGATGACCAATGGCATATTGTAGGTGACCATCAGCGGCAAGGCGGTTTTGACCATTTAAATGTCGATATAAATATGGATTACCTAATCCATTTGTTCCTAGTCGGAAGTAGTCATAGCGATACATGAAGCCACTGCCATCTAATAAAAGATAAGCTTTGTCTGGTTTTGATATATTATTGAGATTTACTGGATAAAAAGTTTTTCTTCTATCTAAAACATACCTATTTCTAAAACCACTATAGAAGTTATAGGCATAAGTCGTTATGCGAAAAGTGTTACCATAAGTATCAAGGTGTACATCTACTGCAGATGGACACATTAAGTTATTGGCCTCTCGTTCTGTTACTTCAACACTAGTGTGTGGGTTATTTTCTTGTCTTTCAAACCCTAAGTAAGGGGCAAGTGCCCACATCCATGCTTTTCGAGAAAAAGATGGGCCTTGTGAAACGGGAACGAGTATATTATCATTATCTAAAGTATACTGATACGATGAAACGTAGACTTGTTTTAAATTATTATGACAACTTACATTATTGGCTTGATTTAAAATATTTTTTAGAGATGGGGATAAAAGTGAGATTAAAATAAAAAAGATCGTAATGACGATGAGTAATTCAATCATCGTAAAGTTTTTAAAAACCCTTACTCTATTAGATAACTTTCTATAAAAATTATGTGCCATAAAGTATGAATCGTCTTAGAGTTTTAAGCTTATTTTAGAGGTTTTATTCAAATGCAAAGGAATTTATACTGTTAGTAATTTGTATTATTAAGCTTTGTTGATTGATCTAGAGGTTTCAGGATATGTATGAAAATAGTTTTTTAGGTACATCTCCACTTTTTTACAGCAATTGAAATTGAATTGCTGTTATTTCTATATAGATTGAAGTTTGTACAAAATAATTTATTTATAACTGAATAAAACTTCGTCACGAAATATGAAAAAAAGTCTAACTGTTTTTTCTCACAATGACTTGTTGGTCGATGTGACAACCAGTAAACTCATGCTAGAGAGATAGGCCTTATTAAAGTATATTGACTTCATGAAAAGATATTGGTTTATAATTATTTGCTTGAGTTTTGTCTCATCCGTTTTGGCTGATGTGAAATCGTTAAGTGGAAGCATTCGTATCGATATTGACATGAATGGAGTATCAGAAGCAATACTAAATGAGGATGGATTTGGAATTGGAATTCTTTCAAGTGCGAATCTGCATGTTGCGGGTAACGCTAAGGTGACTGACACTCTATCTGTCGCTTCCTCGGTTTCTTCCAGTAACTTAAATATTGGTGGCACAATTGGTTTTTCTTTAGGTCTGTTATCTGGAAACTCAAACAACACGATAGATCATCATCATTACATAACAGATCGTAATAGTAGTGATGATGTTTATTATAATTTACCTAGTGTTAGCTCTCATATGGGCCAAATCGTCAATATAAAGAATAATAGTTCAGGTAATTATCTTTATTTATATGGACCTGATGATTTAGATACATTTACGGAGATAAAAATGGAGGAACTTTCTTCAGTAAAAATTATTTCTGATGGCAATCAATGGTATATTTTAAGTGCTCATGGAACCATGACTAAGTCGAATCATTATTTTGAAAACCTTACTTTCTTTATCGACCTTGATGGTGCTGTGATGGATCAAAGCCCATTTTCTAATGATGGTACTTTAACGGGAAATAGTTTAAGTGGAGCTTTAGTTGCTGGGGCACTAAACCAAGGCATTCAGTTTGATGGTGTGGACGACATGATAGAAGTTCCTCACTCAAGTAGCTATACTTTTGGTAATGCGGGCACTATTTCTTTCTGGATCAAGCCAAGTTCAAATAGTACTCTACATGGAACTCATAGTACCTGGCAAAGTTTAACTGTTCCTGACAATTTAGGGGATGAAGACCCGAGTGAGATGGCGTTTACCATTGTGGAACGTGAATTTAAATATGTTGTTGCGAATCATAACAATGGAACTGAACGTGTAAAATATGGAACAAGTGACCTTGAATTTTCAGGATTAACTTGGACAAATTTTTCCACATATCCTAATGGGGTTCGGAATAACGATGCTGCTTCCATCGTGATCGATTCGGATGGTGATCGTCTTTATTTTGCCTCGTCTATGCAAAATTCTGGAACCACCCAGTTTTATACAGCAAATAGTGCTTTGGATTACTCTGATTTTTCAGGCTGGTTGCCAAGAGAGGATCCTACAGGCTCAGGAGCTGCAGAACCTGGTTTTATAGACATGGTGATTGTTGATGAAATGATGTACTTTGCTGCATACCTTCATAATGGTGGTACTGAAGCTGTATCGATAGGCTCCTCTAATCTAGACAGTTCTGGTAATATCACGTGGGACTCAGTGGCAGGTATTGGTGGCACTAGTGGTGGGGGAGAGCATAGTAATGCAGCGATCGACTCCGATGGAACTAAATTGTATTATGCCTTTTTCTCTACTTCGGGTACTTCTGAAGCGTTATATTTAGCTTCTTCCAATTTGGATGGCAGTGGTCTTGTGACAACTGCTGTGACTGAACCTAATGGAGTGGCAGCTAATTCTGGAAGTGATGTGGAACTGACGATTGCTGGAGGTAAATTACACTATGGCATTGTTCTTACAGGTAGCGACAATGTACAAGCTTTTACAGCCTATAGTGATTTGGATGGATCAAATTTAAGTGCTTGGACGAATCGTAGGTCTATACACGATTCATCGGTGGGGACTCGGGCTACATCAAGTATTGATATAATTACTTCTGGAACAAACCTAACGCTTCTCAGTTATGCTGGTGCTCAATCATCTAATGCCAATGTTATGATCTCCACAATAGAACTTGATGGGGCCCCTGTCATTTCCAAAGGTGATGCTTACAGCTTAAACTACACAGGTGGTGGTTTTGTTTTTGATTGGATTGGCTCTCCACTCAGTTTTGGCAATATCCCTACAGATGATTATTCACATGTAGTTATCAGTTATGATGGCAATGTCATGATTTTTTATATAGATGGGGTGGAGCTAAGACGACAAACAGTTTCAGTAGATTTTAATTCTAATACAGAAAGTCTAAAGCTTGGAGGTGATGGCAGTCGCTATTTTGATGGAGCTTTAGATGACATTCGCTTATATGACCGTAGCTTAAATGCAGAAGAGGTTAATAATCTTTTTGAGCAACGCTGATAAAGAAAGGACGTGACGTCTTATTGGTTTTAGAGCTAACTAAGAATCTCTTTTCGGTATTTTACGGGAGAGGTATGAAACTCTTTGGTAAATAGTCGACTGAAGTGAGCTCTATCACAAAAACCACATTGTTCAGAGATGGCATCGATACCAAGTTCAAGGTTTAATAACAGGTCTGCTGCTTGAGTCATTCTAACTTTTATGAGGAACTGATGAGGAGAGAGGCCTGTTTCCTCTTTAAATAATCGGGAAAAACCATTCACGCTCATCTTTAACATTTTAGCTAAATCTTCATTATTGACGGTTTCGGCATAATGAGTTTTTAAATAGCCGACGGCATCGCTGATTCTTGAGTCTTTATACTGCATGCTCTCTAGATCCATATGAGAAAGCATGAAAGTGATT
>JACLAC010009834.1_pt1 | contig 13628 bp, 9 predicted proteins | sample 8027881 | NCBI WGS metagenome assembly JACLAC01 (sample SAMN15725517, study PRJNA655200) | protist metagenome | isolation source: fluorescence activated cell sorting (FACS) single amplified genomes of... | place: Spain: Blaines Bay Microbial Observatory, Mediterranean Sea | collected 2016-01-19 | reverse complement strand
GTTCCTCTCTTCGCGCAACAGCCCCGAGCACCCCGGCGAAAGCATCAGCGACTGCGCCCCAGGAAAAATGCTCTGCCCATTCGAGGCCGCCCTGGGACAGGACCTGTCTCTCTTTCGAGTCTCCGAGAATACGCGAAAGCGCTCCAGCAAGCGCTGTTGAATCTGATGGAGGAACGAGCAAGCCGCTTTTCTCATGTCTGACTGAGTCCTGCAATCCGGGCACGCGAGTCGCCACCACCGGTGTACCGCAGGCATTTGCTTCAAGTACTGTGAGGCCCCAACCTTCTTTATGAGAAGGCTGTACCAATACTTCTGCGCGCCTCAGCCAATCGATTTTTTCCGACTCAGACACAAAGCCCTGGAAAGATACAGAGGCCTGTTCTCGCTTCTCAGTGAGTCGCGCGCGAAGGGATTCCGCCGCCGAACCCGCTCCCACTAAAACCAGTCGTGCGTCAGGACGCTGGCGGATCACCTGCCTCCATGCCCTCAATAAGACATCGACTCCCTTGTAATACTCGAGCCGTCCCACAAAGAGGACCAAGCCACGCTCTACCGGAACGGACGGATCGAGCCTAAAACGATCATGATCGAGCCCGTTCGGAATGACCCGTATACGCTTCCCCGGCAGAAAACGTTTTTTTAAATCGTCTCGCGTGCTTGGCGAAACCACAACAAAAGGCCATCGACGGTAGAAGATGGGCAGGAGAGCCTCCGAAAAAGCCACATAGGTCGCGATAGGGGCCGGGACTTGTCTAAACGCCGACAAACCAAACAAATGGTGCACTAATGCGAGCCGAGGCACCCCAGGGAGATAGACTTGGGAGAAGAAAAGAAGTTTGCATAGATTTTCCACTACCAGGTCATATTCGCCCGTACGCCAGTGCGATCTTACTCGACTCGGCAGCTGGGCATAATAAGAGAATTTTCCTCCGGAACGCACATACCGGACCCCCCCCTTTGTCTCATCTGGACGAGCTCCTTCATAGGCTGAACAAAGAACGGTCGTTTCGATCCCGTGTCGCGCAAAAAGACAGCGGCTCAGTTCATCCAGATGAACTTCAACCCCACCTGCAAATGGGTGGTCCAAGTCTCGCTCGTTGAGCATCAGAACTTTCATCGCGTTAAACAGACCACGACAAAACAGTCCATGCCTCGACTTCCCCACTGAATCGACCCATTCGTGCAAAAAGCTCCACTTGTGCCCCCTTCGACGACTGCCTCACGAATCGCACAAAGCCTATGCGGCTCCCGTATCCATCTGAATCATCACTTTGGCTCCTGCATCAGGGTCTTGTGCAACAGCCATTCCTTCCAAAAAATGTTCAAGCTCAAAGCGATGAGTAATCATGGGAGACAAATCACATCGGATTAACATCTCAAGCATATCGTCCCAATCCGCTGGCTGAGCGATGGACCCAATGAGTTCAACTTCTTTCATCATGACGCTCAAGAAATTGATCGGAACTTCTTTGCGGTGAAGAGCGACCACGGCGATGCGAGCTCCCGATGACGCTCGACTGATGATTTCAGGAATAACTTGAGGGGCCCCCGAAGCCTCTATAAACACCTCTGTAGCGGCGACTGTACTGCCGTAGACTTCCGACTGTCCGTGAACTTCTTCGATCTTTCGCCAAACTTTCTCGCGCCCAGGATTAAAGCCGTACGAAGCGCCAAGCTCCTGAGCGACAGCCAATCGAGTATCCGAGAAATCAACCGCAACGATCTCTTGGATGCCTCGATCATGGAGGGTCGCCACCGCCGACAAGCCGATGGGCCCAGCCCCAAAAACGACAGCCCTTTCGCCGGCTTTTGCACGGGCCCGGTTGACAGCCTGCATACCCACGCCCAAAGGCTCAGCCAAGGCCGCCAATTCGAACGAAAGAGCATCGGGAATCGGAATCAGAGATCGAGCATCGGATACGTTCCGAACCAAGATCCTCGGCGTGAAGGCGCCCTCGCTACCGCCATTTCCGATCTGGTTGCCGGCTCCCTGGGGATCCACCACGACACGATCTCCGGGGGAGACCCCCGTGACCTCAGAGCCCACTGATTCGATGACACCGGAGAACTCATGACCGATGGGCATCGGCTGATCTGTGGGTCCCATCATGCCCCCCACCTTGACGTACCCCACATCACTCCCACAAATGCCACAAGCCTGAACTCGAACGACGGCGTCCCGTGGGCCGGGGTCGGGCCGGGACACAAAGTCCAACCGAACATCTTCGGGCGCATGAATCTGGACCTGCAGTTGATGAGACACGTCCCCTCCTCGGCTTCGCCCCTATGTCAATGTTTGCCATCGGCGAGCATGCTTCTAAAAGAAAGGCTCCACCGAGCAATCACAAGTCACTGAAGGCCCCCCTATCCGAGGATGTAGATCCCTAAGCAACTCACCAAAAAATAAGGGGCGATCACAGCTGCGTCCGCATAGGCCCGCGCCAAACGCTGACCGGATAGAACCATGAGAAGCGAAACAGCAGAGAGAATCGCCCCCCAATAGGCCAGCAACGAATCCCCAGAGAAGAAAATAACGACGGCCCCAACTGCTGAAAGGGCACCCGCTGCAACCTCAAAAATGGTCACGACGATCAAAAGAGGTAAAACGGGAACCGGCACAGGCGCATTAGCGAACATCCCAGAAATAAACTCTAAGTTTCCCGAAAAGTCGAAAACTTTATCAAGCCCAGATTGGAGAAAAACAATCGCCAGAAAAGCTGCCACGCCGAACGACAGTACAAACTCCGGGTCCAAGAAATTCATGTTTGAAGCTCCTTCTTGCTTTCAAAAGGTTATCACGATCTCTAAGCTCTGAAACTCTAGCAATCCTCTTTCGCTTACGTCGAGCCCACACCCAATCGTTTGAGTGTCGAGGGACTGAATTAGAAGAATGGGCGGTTGCTCGGGGTTATCGATTGAGTAATCGTCTCCCTCAGCCGCTTTGGAGTCGGCATCACTCGTCGCAGCATTGCGATCAAAAAGACCAGGAGCGGGTCTCAATGTTGGATAGCCTAGCTCTCGCCAGATCGTTGAGAACAATCCTGGTAAACCGCGTGCGGAGGAGCAGCCCATAGCGTGAAGCCACCTTCTCCCAAAAAAGAGACAAGCAAGTTCGACTCGACGTTCGATGACGTCCTTCTTGGCCTATGCCTCGCCGCCGCTCTTCTCATCGGACTCAAATTTGTCAATTACGCGTATGACGATGCCTACATCACCTATCGCTACGCACAAAATCTCTCCCTCGGGCACGGCTTCGTCTACAACCTAGGGCAAGACTTCCTTGGGACCACCACCCCTCTCTACAGCCTTATTCTAGCCGCCTCAAGTCTCCTGCTGCCCATCCCCATCGCCAGTGGGATCCTCAGTCTGTGCAGTCTGCTGGGATCGATTCTGCTCATTGAAGTTTTGGGACGCCAATCAAAAATCCGCTTTGCTGGCTCCCTGGCCTCTCTGTTTCTCTTCACAGAACCCCAGATCTACCAGATTTTTGGAGGAGAGACTCTTCTCGTCTACTTCCTACTTGTGCCGGCCGGCTTAACGCTCCATCAAGGGGGGTACCGAGGCTTGGCCGCTATCACGTTTGGACTCGCCATCCTCGGAAGGATGGATGCAGTCATTTTTGTCGCCCTTGTCTATGGCGTCGACACTCTGAGAAGACGCCAGTTACCTATCAAAGAAGGCCTCTTGATCGCGGTTCTTTTATTGCCCTGGTTCCTCTATTCCATGACGGTCTTCGGTCAACTTTTCCCAGCAACCATGGCCACGAAGATGGCTATGGGCGCGTCAGGAGCTTGGAAACTTTTTGGCCCCGGCAGCCAAATCTACCTCTATGAACTGAACCCCTACCAAGGCCTATGGGCTCCCGCCTTCGTACTGCTTCTCCTTCTCGGGGTTTGGAGATCTTTGTTCAAAGAGAGGGTCTGGCTCTTTTTTCTTGGAAACAGCTTACTCTTCGCGGCGATCTACCAATGGATCCTCGCGAGCGCTTTTAGCCACTGGTATCTAGCCCCTCTTTACTTTAGCCATGCCCTGCTACTCGGCGCAGGAATACGGCAAATCTGGACTCTCTTTCAGAATCCGTTTCCTGATGCACGTCGCCGCATTCGAATCAATGGACTCCCCACCCTTGTACGAGTCGTCTTCATCGCTCTCATCATCACAGTGGTGACCCAAGGGTTTAGGGGTACTCGCACTTTTGACACCCAGCCCCCACGCCGAGAACTCTATACTGAAGTCGGACGCTGGCTGAATAACCACACAAGAAGCGACGAGTCTGTCACGTACTATGAGATTGGGTACCTGGGCTGGTTCTCGGATCGAACCATCATCGATCCGGTGGGCCTCGTTACGCCCGGCGGACTCGAATCTATACGCCAAGGCCGTTTACACTGGGTCGTTGACCGTTACTCCCCTGACTATTTCATCCACAACTCTCGAAACGGACGAGACCCCATCCTGTCCACCAGCGCATTTCGATCTCGATACAAGCCCGTCAAGCGCTTTCAAGTCGCTGACTATCCTGGAGAACTCGAAATCTTTCAGAGACTGCGCTGAACACCCGCCAAACCGGATCGACGAAGCATTCCCCGTGGACCTGAGAAACCCCTAGCCCTTTTTAAGTTCACGAACTCGGTTCTGAACTTTTATTTTGGGGCTGCGAGCCTCCTCCGCGGCCCGTTCGGCCGCGCGAGCCTCGGCGGCGACCTCTCTTCTTAGCGGGGCGTTTCTTCGATCCTCCTCCACGACGCGCTTTTTTCTTCTTGGCTTTTTTCTTTCGAAGAGGTTCAAAGAAGCTACCCGGCCGTTCTCCGGCCTGTCGGCACATATCACAAACACCGCATTGGGGTCCCGCTTCGACACCGAAATAGCTTCGTAATAATTGAGCCCGGCACTGTTCCGATGACGCATAGGCTTCAATGGCGTCAAGCCTTTCTACATCAAGCTTGCGAAGGCGTTGAAACTGCTCGGTCAATCGACGAGCCCGGCTGACCAGTTCTTCAGGCGGGATCAGAGGGCGTACGTACTTCTCTGTGGTCAACTCAACGAGCCCAGCGGACTCAAGGATGGCAACAACCGCGGAGGTCACGCGCTGGGCAATCTGGGAAGCCGCAGCCAGATCAATTAAATCTGGAAAACGCCCCTCTTCGACATAGGCCGCCAGAGCTTTCACCAATTGAAAAAGTTGCTGTGGGCGAATCCGACTCTGACTCAAAAGAAATTCATGAATCGCTCGGTCATCAAAATGGTGCAACAGTATGCAGTGGGAAGGGCGTCCGTCGCGTCCAGCCCGACCCGCTTCTTGTACGTACTGTTCTAGAGAAGCGGGCGTCTGAAAATGCACCACATACCGAATGTCTGGCTTATCAATTCCCAGACCGAACGCACTGGTCGCCACCATCACAAGCCGGCGACCTCTCTTCATGAAAAGTTCTTGCTCTGCCTTTCGCTCGCTGCCCTTCATGCCGCCGTGGTAGCGATGAGCGGGAACACCCATGGCTTTGAGAGCGCCGTGCACGGCGTCGACTTCCTTTGTCGTCGAGCAATAAATGATCCCGGGGCGGCGCAATCGTAGGATCAGTCGAGTCAACGCCCGCAAGCGAGCGGTGCTCCCACACTCAATCACCTCAAAGCAAAGGTTGGGACGATGCGGAGAAGCCACAATAATGAGAGGGTCATCGAGGGCCAAAATTCGTACGAGATCATCGCGTACGGATTCCGTAGCCGTCGCCGTGAGGGCCAAAACCGGAGGACGGCCGTAGCGCTCAAGCATCTCTCTGAGCCGGAGGTAAGCCGGGCGAAAATCGTGCCCCCACTCTGAGGCACAATGCGCTTCATCCACCGCAAAAAGTGAGATCCCCGTCTCAAGCAGGATTGGTCGAAGTTCTTCGCCCTCCAGCGTTTCTGGCGTTGTCATAACCAGCAAAGGACCGCCCGCGGAGATGCGTTCCATCGCTTCTCGACGTGCTTTTCCACGAATCGTGCCATCGACTCGAACGACTGGAATTCCTCTTTTTTCCAAACTACGCGTCTGATCTTCCAACAAAGCTAAGAGAGGAGACACGACCACAACTGGGTTGGGAAGCAAAAGGGATGGCAGTTGATAACAAGCGGACTTCCCGTAACCCGTAGGGAGAACCACCAGGGCATCTCGCCCCTGCATGGAATGAATGATGGCCCGCTCTTGCTCTGGGTGAAGCTGTTGAATACCTAAACGCTCAGCCGCCTGCGCAATGGAACCCGATTCCTGGAGAGCTCCTATATCTTCAGAAAGCTCCAGAAGCGATGCCGATTCAGGCTCACGGATCGCCACAGATTCAACGGCGCGAGGAGCGCTGACCTTCGGCTCGCTCCGCGTATCCGGACGCCCTCTCCGTGAGCGCTGGTTGTTCCGGTTCCGACGACCTCCTCGACCCCTCCGGCCCGATCGATTTGACGCCCCATTGCGTCCTGCTCCTTCACCGGAGGCTGGCTGAGACCCGTCGACCGCCCGCTCCGTTTCAGAAGAACCCTCTTGGGATGCATCGTTGGACTGACCTCCGCCTCTCGAGTGACGGCGATTATTGCGAGATCGGCTTCTTGACCTTGAGCGAGAATTCCTACGCGAGCGATTCTGATGGGGACCGCGGGTGCCCTCGTTGGCCTCGGTCTGACCCGAAGTTTGGGAACCCTCTGAAGACGCTGGGGAGTGAGTAGAAGACTGAGATCCCGAAGCTTCCACAGCCTGTTGGGGTCTTTGATCCGATGTGGAGTGGCGCTCGGAGGCCTCTTTAGGCCCTTCACCCGCCATGCGGCTCCGGTGCGGGGCCTTTTGGTCTGGCTTCCCTCGACTGGCGAGGGGACGAGAAGGACGACGGGAAGGACGATTCTCCGTCGCCCCCCCTGCACTGTCCGAACTCGTAAAGGTTGAAAGCGAAGGCAGCGCCGCCGGGGTCTGCGGACTCGCCTTTCCCATCGCGCTCTTCTTGGCCGGAGCCTTCTCGGCCGACTCTGCTGGGCGAGCGGCGGCCTTCTTGGCCGCAGCTTTCTTGGCCGCAGCTTTCTTGGTCGCGGCTTTCTTGAGGGCCGCCTTTTTGACGGCCGGCTTCTTTGCGGCGACTTTCTTCGCGGCAACTTTTTTCACAGTCGCCTTTTTCGTCGCCGCCTTTTTCACGACCGCTTTCTTGGCCGCTTTTTTATTCGCGGCTTTCTTCTTGGCCGTCGCTTTCTTGGCCGCCGCCTTCTTGGCCGCCGCCTTCTTGGCCGTCGCTTTCTTGGCCGTCGCTTTCTTGGCCGCAGCCTTTTTCGCCGCCTTCTTCTTGATCATGATCTTCTTTGAAGTCTCATATACTGTCATCCAGCCACATAAATCAAGTCAACCCATGTACTCGATCTCAGATGGCGATTGGTCAGGCTAAACCCAGGATCTCATGCCTTGGGAACCAGTTAAAACAAAACCCAGTGTCACACTCACGGTAGAATCCGGTGTGCCGCATGAGGAGCCCTCTCAAGATCAGGCCTCCCCAATCGGAATCTCCTCAAGAAAACAACTCAGCCCGAGTTCCTGCTCTCGGTAACGTGGGGCTTGATTTCGATCGTTCTCTTCAGGCCAAAGCATACACGCATTTCTTATAAAAACGCACCCACACTAAAAAAAGCATTCCGATCTCCTTGAATCTTCCATTTTCAGGCCATTTTGAGCCCAAAATCCCCAATCAAGACCAAATCATGAAGCCAATCGCCCCAAAAACAGAGATCTTGCTCCTAGAATGAGGCTCGCCGACCGCAAAGCACGCCGCTAGGCTCGTTGATTCGTTCCCACTAGGAGAAACTCAGATGCATACCCAACTCTGCGATTGGTTCGGAATCGATGTTCCTATTTTTGCCTTCACACATTGCCGCGACGTTGTGGTCGAGGTCAGTAAAGCCGGAGGCATGGGCGTACTCGGAGCCGTCGGATTCACCGTCGAGCAACTCGAAACCGAATTGCAATGGATCGATGAACGAATCGGCGGGAAACCTTATGGCGTCGACACCGTCATCCCGGGCAAGTATGAGGGCATGGGCGAAATGGACCCCGCCAAGCTTGAGGAGCAGTTACGCCAATCGATCCCAGTGGAACACCGTCAGTTTGCCGACCGACTTCTGGACGATGCCGGAGTCCCCGACCTTCCTCCCGAAGAGCAGTCGGACCGTCTGCTCGGTTGGACTCTAGCGACGGCCCTCCCTCAAATTGAATGCGCCTTATCTCACGACAAGGTCAAGCTCATCGCCAACGCCCTGGGAACGCCGCCTCCCGATGTCATTCAATCGATCCATGGAACGAACCGTAAAGTCGCTGCGCTCTGCGGAAGTGCCTATCAGGCGCTTAAACACAAAGAAGCCGGCGTTGATATCATCATTGCCCAGGGACACGAAGGAGGCGGCCACACCGGCGAAGTCGGCAGTATCGTTCTCTGGCCTGAAGTCATCGAGGCGGTTGCCCCAATTCCGGTACTCGCCGCGGGCGGAATTGGCACAGGACCTCAAGTCGCTGCAGCCATGGCTCTTGGCGCGGCCGGGGTCTGGTCTGGATCACTCTGGCTCGCCGTCAAGGAAGCTGCGGGGGCCATCGCCCAAAAAGAGTCCTACCTCCAAGCAAGCAGTCGGGACACCATTCGTTCACGGTCCGTCACAGGAAAACCCGCGCGCATGCTGCGAAACAAATGGACAGAGGCGTGGGAACAAGAGGACACTCCAGACCCGCTCCCCATGCCCCTTCAGGGAATGGTGACCTTCGATATGGTCCGACGAACCCATCAGTATGCCGAACAGGCCCAAGACGTCGCCTTTAATCCCGTGGGCCAGATCGTTGGGGCCATGAATCAAATCCGTCCCACTCGAGACGTGATGACTGAACTCATTGACGGGTACTATGATTCCCTCGATCGGCTGCAATCGCTGACACCGGAGACCTAAAGGTTTGACAAAGGCCTCCCCAAAAGGGGTATGATGGGATTTTACCCTTAATCAGGAGGCTTGAGCACACGATGCCAACAAACTGGACTACAGCTGAAATCCTTAAAACGCCCATGGAAATCTGTTGGCAGTTTGACTATGCGATCGACAAGGCAAAGCTTAAAAACCTTTATGAAAAATCCAAGCAGCTTCAGTGGGATGCCGAACAGGATCTCGACTGGTCTATTGCGATCGACCCTTCAAAGCCTTTAGTGGATGAGGCCCGCAACGGCGTCGACCAAATTCCGATTTTGCAAAAACTTTCTAAGAGTCAAAGAGAGACTTTTACCGCACACTCCACCGCTCACCTGCTCTCCCAATTCCTTCATGGTGAACAAGGCGCTTTGATGACCGCCGCGGCATTGACCCACGCAGTCCCCGACTATGAAGGTAAGCTTTATGCGGCGAGCCAAACCATGGATGAAGCTCGCCACGTCGAAGCGTATGAAAAATACATTCGCAAGCTCGCCATGGTCTACCCCATGGCCCCGTGGCTCAGAGAAACCATCGACATCACGCTGAAGTCCGATCACTGGGTCAAAATTGCCATCGGAATGAATATGATCGTGGAAGGCCTTGCCCTAGCTGCCTTTCACAATATGCGCCGAGCCACAACGTGCGACCTCCTCCGATCGCTCACAGAACTCGTCCTGCGTGATGAAGCGAGACATGTCGCCTTTGCCAACCTCTATGTCAAAGACGCCATCGATGAGATGCATCCAGATGACCGAGAGGATAAAGCTCAATTCGCCTTTGAAATCGTAAAGCGTATGTCTGACTCTTTCGGCGGCGCCGACGGGAGAGGTGCGCAACTCCCCGATCCAGGCTTCTTTGCAGTCCTCGAGACCGTTGAAATTGAACCTGAAGACTTCATTCAATCTGCGATTGAAGCCGGCGAAGCCGGCCTCCACGCCGATGCTCCTCCGGGTGAAATTCACTCATTCAAAGACCTGATGATGCCGGGTCTCGTTCGGGTGGGTGCCGTGACAAGTCGAACTCGGGAACTCTACGAAGCCGAAGGAATCCCAGTCTGGGAAGACCTATCGGTTCTCGAGTCTATGGAAGAGTCCGGATCCGTCGAGACAAACGTCGCCGAAGCGAATTGAGATCAGGCGTCAATCCGGCGGTATTTGATGCGGTGAGGCTGATCGGCATCGCCCCCCATACGGCGCCGCCGATCGGCTTCATAGTCTTCATAATTGCCCTCAAACCACTCGACGTGACTGTCGCCCTCAAACGCGAGAATATGCGTGGCGATCCGGTCCAGGAACCAGCGGTCATGGGAGATCACGACGGCGCAGCCTGCGAATTCTAAAAGGGCGTCTTCAAGGGCCCGAAGGGTATCGACATCGAGGTCATTGGTGGGCTCATCGAGTAACAGGACGTTCCCTCCGCTTCGCAGAAGCCTCGAGAGATGAACTCGGTTTCTCTCCCCTCCCGAGAGACTTCCCACCAATTTCTGCTGGTCCGCCCCCTTAAAGTTGAAGGATGAGACGTAAGCTCTGGATTGAATTTCCCGACGACCCACGGCGATCATCTCCTCGCCTCCGCTGATGACCTCCCAAACGGTTTTCTCAGGATCCAGAGCATCTCGACTCTGATCCACATACGCGAGCTGAACGGTCTCACCCAGACGAATGTCGCCTTGATCCGGCTTCTCCTCCCCCACGATCATCTTGAACAGCGTTGACTTCCCAGCACCATTGGCACCGATTACACCCACAATCCCACCGGGGGGAAGCGCAAAATCGAGATCGTGAACAAGAAGCTTCTCTTTAAAAGCCTTTTCAATGCCTTTCGCTTCAATCACCACGTCACCCAGCCGCTCTGGAATGGGAATCGCAATCTCGACCTGCCCTGCTGCACGATCTTGACCTTCAGACAAAAGCTGCTCATAGGCCTTAATCCGCGCCTTCCCCTTCGCTTGCCGAGCACGAGGACTCATCTTGATCCAATCCAGCTCTCTCGACAAGGTACGCGACCTCGCCCCTTCTTTTTTCTCCTCCAAGGCGAGCCTTTTCTGCTTTTGATCAAGCCACGAAGAATAATTGCCTTTCCATGGAATTCCTCGTCCCCGGTCGAGCTCTAGAATCCAACCCGCCACATTATCCAGGAAGTAACGATCATGAGTCACCGCTACCACCGTCCCCGAATACTCTGCCAAAAAACGCTCGAGCCACGCCACCGACTCAGCATCCAAGTGATTAGTCGGTTCGTCTAGGAGCAGCATGTCTGGCTTCGAAAGCAGCAGGCGGCACAGCGCCACACGTCGACATTCACCGCCCGAAAGCGTGGACACATCCGATTCTCCTGGAGGACAGCGCAAAGCATCCATCGCGACTTCAAGGGTCCGTTCTAGTTCCCAGCCATCTACAGCGTCGATCTTGTCCTGAAGACTCGCCTGCTTTTCAAGCAGTCGATTCATTTCGTCATCATCCATCGGTTCTGCAAATTTGGCGCTGATCTCATTGAAGCTTTCGAGCAGTTGAGCGATCTCGCCCACCCCCTCTTCAATATTTCCGCGCACATCCTTTTCGGGATTCAGTTCGGGCTCCTGAGCCAGATAGCCCACCTTGATGCCGCCTAAAGGTCGCGCTTCACCCAGAAAATCAGTATCCACGCCGGCCATGATTCGCAAAAGTGAACTCTTGCCGGAACCGTTATGACCCAAAACGCCAATCTTGGCCCCGGGCAAAAAAGATAGGTTGATTCCTTCGAGCACGATTTGACCCTGCCCAACAACCTTTCGCAAATCATCCATTACAAAAACAAATTCATGTGCCACGGCTTAAAGCCCTCCCAGGGCGAGTAGTGTATCGGGCCCTAAGCGAAGCGCGAGTAAAAACGGCTAACCCGTCAGAGCGCGCTAGTATGGAGTTTTAGACTCTCCTGCTGTTGAGGTCCGTTTTGATCACCCTGAGGCTTTTGCCCATCCTTACCCTGATTGGCTTCAGCCTACTGGGATGCGGTCCTCCTGAACACAGTGAGGTGCTGGTTCTCGCGAACTCCGCCAGCCCTGTCTCTGTCGCCATCGGCCAGCATTACCTTAAAAGTCGAAACATTCCGGCCGAAAATCTCTTCATGCTCGAAATTCCACTCGATGATCCGTCGCTTGGAGACAACCGGCACGAGACAATCCAGCGAAAGGATTTCAAACGGCTCATTGAGGAACCCCTGAGAAAGTATCTTTTAGACAACGGCCAAGTCGAAAACATCCGAATTATCGTGACCACCAAAGGCGTTCCACTGCGTATCGAAGGACCAAGTAGCGAGTTGGCCCGGCTCCTCAGTGACGCCACGACAGCCTCGGTGGATGCCGAACTCTCGCTTTTGTTTTCGCCCTGGCTAGGAAGACCCGGAGTTTCGGAGACCCCGAACCCCTACTTCGGCGACCCACGTACGTTTGAAGCCTTTCGTGAAGACGAGCCTCACTCTCCACTTCGTTATCTGGTGGCTCGCCTCACCGGCTATCTCGAACCCGGAGAGGAACCTGACCAAGTTCCCCGCCAAATCGTTCAACTCATCGAGGCTGCACAAAAAAGCAGCTCCCCTGAAACTCTATGGCTCCTTGATCAGGACCCGGAACTCCCGCCGGCGCTCGATGTGGCGAATCAGATTCTCTTGGACTCCACGGAGGGGGCCCTGACAAGCATGGGGCTGGAAGTCCTGGCCGATCAAGGACCTGAATTCATCGGCAACCAAGGACTCATCCAGGCCTATTCTTCCTGGGGGAGCAATGCAACATCTGAGGTCGCGCCTAAAACCTATGGCCTGATCGAGGGGGGGAAATATCCGGGTGAATTCGCAGCGCGCGCTCTCGTCGCAGACCTTGTCAGTACCAACGGACGAACCTTCACCCACCCCCCCCAATATGGCCAATCCCTCATGGCCGACCTTCTGGCCCTCGGTGCAGCCGGCGCGGCTGGCCAAGTGGCCGAACCGAGCCTTGCTGCAATCGCTCGACCCCAGCTCCTCTTTTCGTTCTACGCGAAAGGCGACATGGCCATCGAGGCCTACTATAAATCCATTCCCTACCTCGGCTGGGTCAATGTCTACGTCGGCGATCCACTGATGCGCCTTGAACATCCACCGCCCACCCCCACGCCGCTGGACCTCGATGGAGACGGCTACTTTGACGCACGAGACAATTGCCTTCTCATCCCAAATCCAGAACAAAGAGATACTGACGGTGATGGATTTGGAAACCTCTGTGACGCCGATATCAACGGGGACGGAAGAGTGACCACGTCGTGGGGTGAAACGTTTCCTCGAAGCCAACGAGGCGACCTAGAGTCCATCGCGCTCACGGCACGAGATGGCCAGTACGATGCCAACCACGATCTCGACGGAGACGGGCGAGTTGACCAAAGAGATGTCTCGATTTCGCAGCTGCAGCTCTTCCACGCTCCGGGGCCTTCGGGAATGCAGACCACGGACTAGTCTTTTCGAGAACCGCCATCCAAATCCAATAAAGTGATCAAGCTGGATGTGTCTAGACGAGAGCCTCCTCTCGCTTCCACCTCCTCGTAAAAAGCATCCACCTGCTCCGTCAAGGGCATTTTCGCTTTCACACGCTGGGCCTCCGTAAGGGCCATCCCTAAATCCTTACGCATCCACTCCACCGCAAAACCAAAGTCAAATCGCCTTTCAATCAT
>JACLAC010003251.1_pt1 | contig 13630 bp, 9 predicted proteins | sample 8027881 | NCBI WGS metagenome assembly JACLAC01 (sample SAMN15725517, study PRJNA655200) | protist metagenome | isolation source: fluorescence activated cell sorting (FACS) single amplified genomes of... | place: Spain: Blaines Bay Microbial Observatory, Mediterranean Sea | collected 2016-01-19 | reverse complement strand
TGTTGCCTGTCTTGTTGCTGTTCTCGGCCTTGCTTTGTGCTCGCAGCATTTGACCAAGAGCTTTTCGTTGCGGCAGAGTTTTGCCGAGGACGTCGGCCTGCCAAGCTTCGGACCGAAACATCGTCCGCATCTGTTGGTACGCGGTATCGTCTGTGCAGTAGGCATCACCGTGGGTCAGTAGGAGACCGTCCTCGGTTCGGAATGGGTCTGGGTTGATTTTCACCCCTGTTTGCGTGGCAAAGTTTTCTCCGAATAAGAAATCACGATTGCCATGCATTATAAAAACGCTGCAGTGTTGGCATGCGTGTGACAGCACTTGGGTGAGGGCGCGAGCAATGTCTGCATCGTCATCGTCACCGATCCACATCTCAACCAAGTCACCAAGCAAATGGATCTCATCGACGTTTTTGCACTCCCGCAGCATCAGTTCCTTGAAGCGTAAAAAAACCGGACTTTGTGTTTCTTCGAGATGCAAATCTGAGAGGAAGAGGCGGGTGGTCATGAAGGTTCGATTCCTTGATTCACTTTTGCAGCGAGCAACGTATTTTCTAACAAAGCAATTCTGGTCATCGGACCAACCCCGCCAGGTACCGGGGTGATCCATGAGGCGATTTCACTCACTGAATCGAATCGCACATCACCTTGGAGTTTGTTGTCCTTTCCGCGCGTAATGCCAACGTCAATAACGACGGCGCCTGGCTTAATCCAATCTGCCGAGACCAACCCTGGTTTGCCAACGGCGGAAACTACTATGTCCGCGAGGCGCACTTTTTCGGACGCGTTACGAGTGAATTTATGAACAGTGGTCACTGACGCGCCCGCTAGTAATAGTTCGAGCCCCATGGGTCTACCCACGTGGTTGGATGCACCGATAACTGCGGCATCGAGACCTTTGTATTCTAGCCCGATGTGCTCTAAGAGCATCATGACCCCTCTTGGCGTTGCCGATCTAAACGTAGGTCGGCGAATCGCCAAGCGGCCGATGTTGTAGGCATGAAAACCATCGACATCTTTGGCCGGGTCAATCAGGTCAATAATACGATGTTCGTCGATATGCTCTGGCAGCGGCGTCTGCACCAGAACACCATCAATACTTGAATCTTCGTTGAGATCTAGAACTCGGGCTTCTAAGTCTTCTTGTGTGACATTCTCGCTGAGGTGCTGAACGATAGAATGGAACCCGACTTCGTCGCAATCCTTGCGCTTGCCGCGGACGTATATCTCTGATGCCGGATCGTTGCCGACAAGAATGACCGCCAGGCCGGGGAGGCGAAACCCCTGGCCACCCCAGCGGGCAACGTCTGCGGCAATGTCGTTCCGCAGCTTGCGAGCGATGGCACGGCCGTCAAGTATTTGGGCGGTCATAGTGGATCCAAAAAGTGTATTCTAAAGCGGAAGCGGTTTGGACCCAACAGTGAATGATGATTGATCATCGCCGAGGCCGGCTAGTGAGACCAAATGAAGACGCTGTGCGCCTGGCTTTGTCAGGCCGATCAGTACTAGTAGCTCGCAAAATAAGCGCGGACGGATTGACGGTTGCGATCAGAAGAGTATCATCCCGTCGCCGATCATACGGGGTATAGCGCAGTCTGGTAGCGCGCCTGCTTTGGGAGCAGGATGTCGGGAGTTCGAATCTCTCTACCCCGACCAATTCACGACATGCGCCTGTAGCTCAACTGGATAGAGCATCGGCCTTCTAAGCCGAGGGTTGAAGGTTCGAGTCCTTCCAGGCGTACCAGTTGATCCGCCTGGCTTGGTAGACTTTGCGGAGTGTGAGGGACATTTCGTCCCGGTGCCTGAATCGATAAAAAGAGCGCTGGCATTCGAAAGCTGGGATTTACTGGCACTCCAAAGACGGCGCCCCTATAATTCGCGCCGGTAAACAGTGGTGGGCGTAGCTCAGTTGGTAGAGCTCCGGGTTGTGATCCCGGCGGTCGTGGGTTCAAGCCCCATCGTCCACCCCACTTTTTGACCTTTGTCCGATGAGTCGGTGCGTTAACCGTTTAAATGCACGGGTACGACTCGGGTGAGATACAAACGAACGAATAATCAATAACCTAATAGACTGTTAACGCTAAGAACTATGAACGTATCGATTGAAACAACATCTGGTTTAGAACGGCGGCTGACCATTGCGCTGCCAAGTGAAGACTTTGAGACTCAGATCACGCAGAAGCTACAAGAGGCGAAAGGGCAGGTACGTATTCCTGGTTTTCGTCCTGGAAAAGTACCCTTAAAGGAAGTGCGTCGGCGTTATGGCCAGGCGGTTCGTGCGGAGGTGGCCGGTGAAATGATGCAAGAGAGCTTCATTAGCGCAGTGACTCAAGAGTCCCTCAATCCAGCCGGACAGCCCAATCTCGAAGTTGTGAAGATGGATCCGGGCATCGATTTTGAATTTACAGCGACCTTTGAAGTTTTTCCAAGCATCGAAGTGGCTGATTTTGCCAAGGCGTCTGTCAAGCGCCCTGAGACGGAAATTACCCCGGACGACCTTGATAAAATGGTCCAGCGGCTTCGCGAGCAGCGAGCGAAGCATGTCGATGTCGATAGGGCGGCAGTCGATGGAGATAAAGTCAAAGTAGATTTTAGCGGTACCTTGGCAGGTGAGCCCTTTGAGGGTGGCTCTGGCGAAGATATGGAATTCGTACTTGGCGAGGGTCAGATGATTGCCGATTTTGATCAGGCAGTCGTAGGGATGACGTCAGGAGAGGACAAGTCTTTTGAGGCAACCTTCCCGGATGATTATCATTCTGAAGAGATGAAAGGTAAGACCGTTACGTTTGCGGTGAGTGTCAAGGCGGTACAGGCGTCACAAATGCCGGAGCTGGATGAAACACTCTTTAAAGAGTTTGGGGTTGAAGAGGGCGGTGAGGACGCATTTCGCGAGGAAGTGCAATCGAATATGCAGAGAGAGCTCGACTCAGCAATTAAAAATCAGATAAAACAACAAGTTATGGATGATATCGAGAGATTGCATGACTTTTCGTTACCGAGTGCAGTAGTCAGCCGTGAGATTGATGTATTGAAGCAACAAATGCTTGGTCAGTTCCAGATGCCCGCGGGTGCGCAAGCGCCGGAACTGCCAAACGATCTTTTCCAAGACCAGGCCGAGAAACGCGTCAAAGTTGGTTTGGTGGTCAATCAAATCATCACGGATCAAGCGCTTACGGCAGATGAAGATAAAGTCACCGAGCGACTCGCTGAAATTGCAACCCAGTATGGAGAGACCGAGCAAGTAATCAGTTGGTACCGTAGCCAACCTGAACAAATGCAAAATATCGAGATGGGTGTACTTGAAGATCAGGTAGTTGACCTCATATTAGGCCAAGCGAGCATCGAAGTCATCGAAGCAGGCTATGATGACGTGATTAGTGGTCAGGCCATTATGCCTGAGCCCGAAGCCGATGAAGCGGTAGCGGAAAACTCTGAAACAGATAGCGCAACGGAAGATGAATCGCGAGATTCGGACGACACGCTGTCGGACAAAGTATAAGAATTTACGGGGAGTAAGTAGCAACATGACCGATATTTTTGACCCTTTAAGAGCGCCGACACAGAACCTCGGTATGGTACCGATGGTGGTTGAGCAATCAGCAAGAGGGGAGCGGGCTTACGACATATATTCCCGGCTGCTCAAGGATCGGATCGTTTTCCTGGTGGGTCCTGTGGAAGATCACATGGCCAATCTCATTGTGGCGCAGTTGCTATTTTTAGAATCCGAAAACCCCGACAAAGATATATATCTCTATATTAACTCTCCCGGTGGCTCGGTAACGGCCGGAATGTCGATATATGACACGATGCAGTTTATACGACCGAATGTCTCTACGTTGTGCGTTGGCCAAGCTGCCAGTATGGGCGCTTTCTTGCTGGGTGCGGGTCATCCAGGTAAGAGAATGGCGTTGCCCAACTCTCGCATGATGTTGCACCAGCCCAGCGGTGGTTCCCGAGGTGTCGCTGCGGACATAGAGATCCAAGCGCAAGAGATTCTTTTGATGCGCGAAAGGCTCAATAAATTGATTGCTGAGCATACGGGTAAAGATGTGGCAACCGTGGCCAAGGATACTGATCGCGACTTTTGGATGAGTCCTGAGGCTGCGTTGGAATATGGTCTCGTCGACAAAGTACAGCAAAGCCGCACAGGAGCCGCAGAAAACGGCGAATAAATACTAGTTTTGGCGTATTGAAGGCTAGCAATGTGTTTACACTCTGGGCTTGCAATGCAGGCACTGAGCGATCATGGTGTAGAGTCTGGAGCGCTTTAAGCGCCAACATATTTTGAGATCTACGGCCCTTGGCGGTGTGCTCACTTAACTCATGACGAGCCCTTTAAGACACAACTGTAAATTGTGGATTCGGGGTAAGTCAGGTGTTCAGATCGGATCGATGCTGAAAAGTGAAAAGAGCCAGCCCGCGAATGACCTAGAGTTGACTAAGGTGTAGAGGAAACTATGTCCGACGATAGCAGCAAAGGCGACGATTCAGGAAAGCTTCTCTATTGCTCGTTCTGTGGTAAGAGCCAGCATGAAGTGCGTAAACTGATCGCGGGCCCATCAGTTTTTATTTGCGATGAATGCGTAGAACTTTGTAACGACATTATTCGCGAAGAAGTGAGCGAGTCGAATCAAAGTAGCGACACGACAAAGCTGCCGGTTCCGCAAGAAATAAACGATATTCTTGATGAATACGTCATTGGTCAAGAACATGCCAAGAAAGTGCTCTCTGTAGCGGTGTATAACCATTACAAGCGGCTTAACTACAATGGTAAAAAAGACGATGTAGAGCTCTCTAAATCAAATATCCTGCTCATGGGTCCAACCGGTAGCGGTAAAACCCTGTTGGCGGAAACGTTGGCGCGACTGTTGGATGTACCCTTCACAATCGCTGACGCAACCACGCTGACTGAAGCTGGATATGTTGGTGAAGATGTTGAGAATATTATCCAAAAGCTATTGCAGAAGTGCGACTACGATGTGGACCGGGCTCAGGTCGGGATCGTATATATCGATGAAATCGACAAAATTTCTCGCAAGTCGGATAATCCCTCTATCACCCGTGATGTGTCTGGGGAGGGCGTGCAACAGGCGCTACTCAAGCTGATTGAAGGCACTATTGCGAGTGTGCCGCCTCAAGGGGGACGGAAGCACCCACAACAAGAATTCTTACAGGTAGATACGGCGAATATCCTGTTTATCTGTGGTGGCGCGTTCGCCGGGTTAGACAAGGTCATCACTGATCGGTCTGACAAATCAGGTATCGGCTTTGGCGCCGAGGTGAAAGGTGAATCGGATCGCAAAACGGTAGGTGAAACCTTGCGCGGGGTAGAGCCGGAAGATTTGATTCGCTACGGCCTGATTCCAGAGTTCGTAGGTCGTCTACCGGTGGTAGCTACGCTAACAGAGCTTGATTCTGATGCGCTAATTCGCATTTTGACAGAACCAAAAAACTCCCTGACCAAGCAATACACTAAGCTATTTGAGATGGAAGACGTTGAAGTCGACTTCCGCGAGGATGCTCTTAGGGCTATCGCGGACAAAGCGATGGAACGTAAGACCGGTGCACGTGGTTTGCGCTCAATTCTGGAAGCCGTTCTTCTAGAGACGATGTACGACCTACCGTCGTCGGAGTCTGTTAGCAAAGTAGTGATCGACGAAAGTGTGATCAAAGGCGAAAGCGAGCCCATGCTGATTTACGAAAACGTTGATCAAGCAAAAGTCGCTCCAGAGGAATAATGCCAAGAGATGATGGTTAACTTGCGGTCAGCTACCGCAATCACCCGCTAAGACTGTATCTGGGCACCGCGTCTTTCGAGTAGCCGTGGCTGTCGCCACTGTTGTTAAATAACTTGCTGTAAATTCGGATGAGCCCAACTTGATGAAAAATCTTCCTGTCTTACCTCTACGTGACATGGTGGTCTATCCACACGGTGTCCATCCTCTCTTCGTCGGTACGGAAAGCAGCATACGTGCGCTTGATGGCGCCATGGCCAATGACAAACAAGTTTTATTGATCGCCAAAAAAGATCCTGATGTCGCTGAACCTGGTGAGAGTGATCTGTATGAGATTGGTACCGTGGCGACGATTTTGCAGCTGCTAAAATTGCCTGACGGTACGGTGAAGGTTCTGGTCGAAGGTGGGGAGCGCGCGCGGATCGTAACGTTGATGTTCAACGAAGAGCATATGTCTGCGGATGTTGAATCTGTGGTCGAGCCAGAAATCGACAGTCGTGAAGGAGAGGTTTTGTCACGCACTCTGCTCAGTCAGTTCGAGCAGTATGTGCAGTCGAGCAAAAAGGTGCCGCAAGAAGTATTGTCGTCGCTATCAAGCATTGATGACCCAGCAAGGTTGGTCGATACCATTGCTGCCCAAATGTCTTTAAGCATCAAGGACAAGCAAGCGATCCTGGAGTCGTTTCAGTTGAAGCCGCGGATGGACTTGCTTTTGGAAGTTATGGATTCAGAGATTGATGTGCTGGAGATGGAAAAGCGCATTCGGGGTCGCGTCAAAAAGCAGATGGAGCAAAGTCAGCGCGAGTACTATCTCAACGAACAAATGAAAGCCATCCAAAAAGAAATGGGTGAGCACGAACAGGGTGAGGTGGATGAGCTCGAGAAACGCATCGCCGAGGCAGGTATGCATAAGGAAGCCCGAGGGAAAGCTGAGGCTGAGCTTAACAAACTGAAATCCATGGCACCTATGTCAGCAGAAGCGAACGTTGTCCGGAGCTATCTTGATTGGGTCCTTAGCGTGCCGTGGAAGAAGAAAAGTCGCGTACGGAAAGATCTTGCTGTTGCGCAAAGGATTCTCGATGAGGACCATTACGGACTTGAAGAGGTCAAAGACAGAATCATCGAATATCTCGCGGTGCAGAACCGCGTCAAACGAATGAAAGGCCCTGTCTTATGTTTGGTCGGGCCCCCTGGGGTCGGCAAGACCAGCCTTGGAGAGAGTATCGCAAGGGCCACTAATCGAAAGTTTGTGCGCATGGCGCTCGGGGGGGTTCGTGACGAAGCAGAGATTCGTGGACATCGCCGCACCTACATTGGCTCCATGCCGGGTAAAATTCTGCAAAAGATGTCGAAGTCTGGCGTTGCTAATCCTCTGTTCTTGTTAGACGAAATAGATAAGATGGGCATGGATGTTCGGGGTGATCCGGCCAGTGCCTTACTGGAAGTCTTGGATCCAGAGCAAAACAATACTTTTAATGATCACTATTTGGAAGTGGACTACGACCTATCGAACGTCTTTTTCATCTGTACATCTAATTCCATGAATATTCCGGCACCTCTACTTGATCGCATGGAAGTGATTCGTTTACCGGGGTATACCGAAGACGAGAAGTTGAATATTGCGCGAAAATATTTGGTGCCTAAGCAGACACAACTGAACGGGTTGAAAGAGAAAGAGCTGACCGTTGGCGATGAGACGTTGCTCGATGTCATCAGATACTACACGAAGGAGGCTGGTGTGCGCGGCCTCGAGCGAGAGCTTGCTAAGCTCGCGCGCAAGGTGGTTAAAGCGCAAGCGCTTGATAAAGCGATACAAAGCGTCGAGATTAAGCCGGCTGATTTGGAAGAATACAGCGGCGTCAGGCGTTTTTCCTACGGTTTGGCCGAAGAGGAAAACAGAGTCGGCATCGTGACGGGGCTCGCGTGGACCCAAGCAGGCGGGGAAATCCTCAATATCGAAGCGGTCGCAGTGCCTGGCAAAGGCCGACAAACTAAGACCGGTTCACTGGGTGACGTAATGCAAGAGTCTATTTTGGCTGCGCTCACGTTCGTTCGTAGTCGAGCAGAGGCGCTCGGTCTTCCCGAAGGATTCCATGAGAAGTTTGATCTGCATATACACGTGCCAGAGGGAGCGACACCAAAAGACGGTCCTAGCGCCGGTATTAGTATGTGCACCGCTGTGGTGTCGGTCGTGACTGGGATCCCGGTGCGAGCTGATGTTGCCATGACAGGGGAAATCACGCTTCGAGGGCAGGTGCTGCCTATAGGCGGATTGAAGGAAAAATTACTTGCTGCCCATCGTGGCGGTATCAAACACGTCATCATCCCAGCCGAAAACGAGAAAGACCTCAAAGAGATCCCTGACAAGGTTAAAGAAAATATCGAAATTCACGCGGTGAAGTGGATGGATGAGGTTCTTGAGCTGGCGTTAGAGCGCTTGCCAGAGCCCAGATTGGTCTCTGGTGATGCCGAAGAATCCGACCCAAAGGTAGAGCCCGTAACCGGACAGCAACCGCAAGCGGTAAATCCACACTGATTCGCTTAATTTTCTTTTAACAATAGAGGCGCAACATGCTTGCGCCCCTTATTTGGTGTTGGTATAACCTGCTCCATCCCCCGTGGGATGTGTATGAACACACGTCGTTAACAACTCGTAATTGACCGAAAGTTCGAGGGTTAACCCACTTTTAATGAGGATTCCTCGCTAGGCCACGGTAAATTACTTGTGCGCGTTTAACAGTCTGTTAAAAGTGGTGGGTAGTGAGTCGTGGTAAACAGGAACGAATATGAGGTCGAAAATGTGAATAAATCTGAACTGGTTGATCAAATCGCTGAATCTTCGGATATCTCAAAAGCCGCGGCTGCGCGGGCACTTGATGCGACAATCGAAGCTATCACCCAATCTTTGCAGAATGCAGAGTCAGTTTCTTTGGTCGGTTTTGGGACTTTCCTGGTAAGAGAGCGCGCTGCTCGGACTGGTCGCAATCCACAGACGGGGGCGACCATTCAAATCGCCGCAGCCAAGGTTCCTGCTTTTAAGGCAGGCAAGGCGCTGAAGGATGCCTTGAACTAGCGACTAGCTGGTTAGTTATCGTTTAAGTGGACGAACGCAGAGCGGACATACAAGCGGTAGGTCGATAATTTGGCCGGCTCTAGAGGGCGCTTTATGCGCCCTTTTTATTGTCTGCCAAATCAATACAATGCACTTCAAATTTTCATCTCCCATTACAGACAAGGGATTCAGGACAGATGCTGCAAAAACTCCGTGATCAAACCCAAGGCACAGGCTTCAAAATATTGGTTGGCGCCATCATTGTGGTGTTGACGTTATTTGGTTTTGGTGCGACTAACCTTTTCCTTGGTGGTGATCCGGAGGTTGCTCGTGTGGGAGACTACTCAATTACACAAGGGGTCCTAACCATTGAAATGGAACGGGAGCGTCGACGAATTCTTGGGCAAATGGGTCCAGACTTTGACGAATCGAATATCGACCCATTGCAGCTTTCGGAATACGTGACGCAGCAGGTTGTGAATCGGCAGATTATTTATCAAACCGCGGGTGAGCTTGGTATAGAAATTCCTCCTGAAGAGGTGAATCAGATGTTGCTCTCTAGTGAGGCTTATCAAGTGGATGGTTCGTTTAGCGAAGCCGTCTATCGGCAGTATTTACAGATGATGGGATATACGCCGGTTGCTTTTGTGCGTGAATATTCGAGTGCGCTTAGTTCAGAAAAGGTACAGAGGGCCATCGGTGAATCGATTGCGATGACCGATTGGGAACTCGCAGAAATTGTTCGTGTTTTGAACCAAACCAGAGACTTCGCCTATTTAACATTGAATATCGCTGACTATCTGGACCAAATTGAAGTCGCACAAGAACAGATTGCAACGCGCTATGAGGAAGAGTCCAGTGAATATCTGACAGAGCTCGCGGTGGATGTTTCCTATATCTCCTTGTCCGTCCAAGATCTTGTCGATGATTCTTCCATTACGGTTGAGGAAGAGGACATCGTTGGCTTGTATGAGGATGAAAAGGCAGCAAGTCTGCGCTCAGAGCGACGCGCGAGTTCACACATCTTGATACAGGTGACCGATGAACGAACAGAGGATGCGGCTCGAGACCTGATTACTGAGGTAGCAACGAGACTTTCTGAAGGCGATGAGTTTGCAGCGCTTGCCGAAGAATTTTCCGAAGATGCTGGTTCATCTGGTGCCGGCGGCAGGTTAGATGCGGTTGGCAAAGGCATCTTCGATCCAGCGTTTGAAGATGCATTGTGGTCACTCGTTGAAGCAGGCTCGATTAGTGATCCGGTCCGATCTGATTTTGGTTTTCACATCATTCGATTGGATGCTATTGAGCAGGAAGACTACCCGACGTTGGAATCCCAACGCGATGATTTAGTGGAGAAAGTGCGCAGAGTACAAGCAGCGGAACTGTTTGCAGAGCAAGCGCGCCAGCTAGAGGATGATGCATACGAGGAACAGTCCTCTCTCTCCGAAACTGCGGCGGCAGCGGGAGCGGAGGTAAGAAACAGCAAAGGTGTCGTGAGGTCTGAACTTACCGAAGGTCCTTTGAGTCATCCCACTATCGTCTCCGCGCTGTTTAGCGATGAGGTACTCGATGGCAACAACAGTGAAGGCATCGTGCTCGGAGAAGAAGAAATCATCTTTGTGCGCGTCGACGAACAGTATCCACCTGAATTAAGACCGCTGAATGATGTCGAGGGCGAGATACGCGCTTCGATAAAGCGGGAAAAAGCACTAGTGCTGGTCGATGAGCACAAGGCGCAGGGTCTTGCACAGTTACAGGCTGGGGTCAGCGTTACTGAGATCGCGCAAGGGTTGGGGTCAACGTGGATCCAACTGGATCGTGCGACTCGGACACCACAAACAGCGAGTATGGCTGAAGTTCCTGCACCCATACTCGCGCAGGCTTTTGCGCTGCCTCGACCAGCGGCGGGTGAAAAATCTATTGGGCTTGCCGAATACGGAGAAGGTGCTGCCTTGGTCACAGTGACTAATGTGACTCAGGGAGATATTAATGCGACGGCGCAGGCTGAAGTGACAGAATTGCGACGGATTGTTGAAGGAAGGTCTGGCCGCCTTCAGTTACAGAGCTTTCTGCAAGCGGCAGAGATTGAACTAGGCGTCGAGCGACCGGCATCTGTTCTGCCTAGCAGTTAGCCACCCATTACGTTGACGTAGAGTTTAAGGGCTTGGCCGGGTTGGATATATTTCTCAAGGTCTAGCCCATTCCAACTTGCTATTTGGGTGACGGTCACGTTGAACTTATTTGCAATTCGGGCAAGTGAGTCGCCACGTCGGACTTTATATCGCACGGTACGAAGCACAGACCGGCTTGCATCTTGACCCGTAACAGAGACGCCGTTCCCGGCGATCGCGAGTTTCTTGCCAATAGTCAATGGGTCTTTTGGGCCAATATGATTGGTGCGCATTAGCTTTCTTAAGTTAACGTCATATTTGCGAGATATGCTCCACAATGACTCTCCGGGCTCGACCACATGTATTAGCCCCGCTCCGGCTACGCTGGGCAGTGGCGGATCTTTTCCTGCGGACGGGATGAGTAACTTTTGTCCAGCACGAATTCTATTGCGTTTGATTTTGTTGAATGTGATTAACGACTGAACGTCTGTTTTGTAACGAATGGCGAGTTCGCTCAATGTGTCGCCCTCACGTACTTTGATTTCCTGCCAATCAACGCGATCGTCTTCCGGCCATGCGTCAATGGCTGCTTGAACATCAGCGTGTTTGAAGTGTGCAGGAATGATTGCATGGTGCGGCCCACGTGGAGACGTCGCCCACCGGGCGAAAGCTGGATTCCAGTGTTGCAATTCCTGTAGTGGGATATCGATCACGCTCGCGAGCGTAGAGAGTTGGAACTGCGAATGCAGCTTTACGGTCGAGAAACTCTGCTCGTTTCTAACGGCAGGCAGCGTTAAACCGAATTTCTCCGGGTTCTTGATCACTGCAGCGATTGCTAACAGACGGGGAACGTAAGCGCGAGTCTCGCGTGGTAGAGCCAGGTCAAAATAGTCAGCACCGGGATTGCGGCGCTGGGCGCGATTCACGTTGCCAGGGCCTGCGTTATAAGCGGCCAGAGCCAAGAACCAATCGTCATATCTATTGTGCAGATCCGTTAGTAGTTTTAGTGCAGCATCGGTGCTCGCAACGATATCTCTGCGCCCGTCATACCAGTCGTCCATAGTCAGACGATATTGCCGAGCCGTACCGCGAATGAATTGCCACGGACCAGCAGCGCCACCGTGAGAAAAAGCATACACATCTAGAGCGGATTCTACGATTGGCAGTAGCGAAAGCTCTATTGGCATATCCCGAAGCGCTACTTCGCGCACGACATATGGTAGGTAAGCTTGCATGCGTTTCTGCAGACGAGGGAGGTAGTTGGGGTTGCGTTGTAACCACCTTATCTCCTGGGTGACACGAGTCCTATCGATCTCAAGGTCCATATGCATGGACTTGCGCATCAGGCCCCACAAGTCGAGAGATTCGTCGATAGGTGCAATCACCGGCGACGCTGACGTGACGGCTGCTACGTGCGTCATGTTGGTAGTGAGCAAATTAATAGGCTGGTCAGGCCACGGTAGGTCGGCCTCAAGCGTTCCTGTTAAAGGTTGTTCGGGCTGTAACGTCGCCATTTGCGTGGTGCTACAGGCAGCAAGACAGATAAAGATACTGGTATAACGGAGAAAAAATGTAATCGATCTCGGTACCCTAAAGGTGAATCTTTTGAAAATGCTAGACACAAACCCGTTCACGGCTAAACTTGAACTGTACTTTCGCTCAGAGATTTCTTTTTAGCAATGCGCCTTAACTGGTTATGTGAATTAAGTGCCGCGGCTGAGACCCCATTTTGGCGGAGTGACCTCGCTGCTCGCGTGTTGCAGATTGAGGCGCTATTAGGCGCAGATTTGATCGCTCGATTGCATGGTGAATCTGTTGTTTGGATGGGGCACGCGCCAAAACCGGCGAGTCTTCTAAAAAAACGAATGATTAAGTGTCCGATCTTTGTTACCGCGCTGGGGACAAGTGCTGACCTGCCTACGATAGTATCGGAATTTGACAATCTGCCGTTCCAGAGTCGCTCTGTTGACGCGGTGGTAATGCATCACGCGCTTGAAGAAGTTTCGGACCCGAGGACAGTGCTTCGCGAGGCGACCAGAATTCTTGCACCTGGTGGCCGTTTGATTGTGTTCGGCTTTAATCCCTGGAGCTTATTGGGTATTAGACGCGGGTTTGCGAGTCTTCTACCGGATCGTCTGGCGCAACTACGGCTAGTCAACCCAATCCGACTTTTTGATTGGTTTACCTTGTTGGGTCTGGAGTTGGATGCACCGCCGGCATATGGCGGATTTGCCTTATTCTGGGATAGGTTTCTGAGCAAATCCATTGTTCCGTCCGCAAGCCAAATCCCATTCGGCGGTTTGGTGATCACGAGTGCGGTCAAGCAACAAGCGACGATGCACTTCAAAAAACTGGCTTCAAAGTCACGGCAAAAGCTAGCGCCTGTAGCCTATCCGCGAATTGCGACATGGCAAGAGCCCAAATTTCGCTCGCCGCGTGATGAGCAGTGAGTGGCAGGAAATATGGTGCAGAGAGCACCGTAGTAAAAGGGACGATGACGATAAATACTAAGCACCGCAAACGATGAAGCAAGTTGAAATTTTCACTGATGGAGCCTGCCGGAGGAATCCTGGACCAGGTGGGTGGGCTGCTATGTTACGTACGACCATCGATGGTACTGCAAACGAAAAAATGATTTCAGGCGCGGAAACTGAATCGACCAACAATCGCATGGAACTAAAAGCTGCGATCGAGGGTTTGAAGGCCTTAAAAAATCCCTGTCAGGTTGATCTGACGAC
>JACLAC010015644.1_pt1 | contig 13633 bp, 14 predicted proteins | sample 8027881 | NCBI WGS metagenome assembly JACLAC01 (sample SAMN15725517, study PRJNA655200) | protist metagenome | isolation source: fluorescence activated cell sorting (FACS) single amplified genomes of... | place: Spain: Blaines Bay Microbial Observatory, Mediterranean Sea | collected 2016-01-19 | reverse complement strand
CACTTGGCTGAAAGAGTTTTTCTACATCAGGGATATATTTTTTATCCACTAAAAACATCACCACATGATCTTCTGATTCAATGATGGTTTTATCATGAGCAATTAATACTTCATCTTTACGTACAACCGCGCCAATTGTGGTGCCGGGGGGGAGTTTTATCTCGCCAATGGCACGCCCAACCACTTTTGAGGTATTTGCATCTCCGTGTGCGATGGCTTCAATGGCTTCGGCAGCACCGCGGCGCAAGGAAGAAACATTTACAATATCGGCTTTTCTCACATGGGTAAGTAGGGCTGAAATGGTTGCTTGCTGGGGGGAGATGGCAACATCAATTCCGCTGCCTTGAACCAAATCAACATACGCGCTTCTTTGTATAAGCACCATGACTTTTTTTGCCCCTAAACGCTTGGCGAGCATGGCTGACATAATGTTGGCTTCATCTTCGTTTGTGACAGCAATGAAAACGTCAATTTGATCAATATTTTCTTCGCTAAGTAATTCTTGATCTGAGGCATCACCACAAAAAACAATCGTGTTATCTAATAATTCTGATAATGCTTCTGCGCGTTTTGGATTGCGCTCAATTAATTTAACGCTATAGGTATGCTCTAAACTTCGGGCAAGCCCTGCCCCTATGTTACCACCACCGACGATCATGATGTTTTTGTAGGGTTTTTCTAAGCGTTGTAATTCACTCATTACCGAGCGGATGTGGTTATTTGCCGCCAAGAAAAAAACTTCATCATCGGCTTCTATGATGGTAGTGCCTTGAGGGCGAATGGGGCGATCACGGCGAAAAATGGCAGCCACACGGGTTTCTATGTGGGGCATGTGATCTCTAAGGCTTGATAGCGCATTACCGACTAAAGATCCGCCGTAATAGGCTTTTACCGCCACAAGCCCTACTTTGTTATCAGCAAAGTTTTCAACTTGCAGCGCTCCTGGGTATTCAATTAAGCGATTAATATAGCGCGTAACCAGCTCTTCAGGGGCAATCAAATGATCAACAGGGCACGAATCGGTTTGAAATAATTGATCTTTTACTGCAAGGTATTCAGGACTACGAATACGTGCAACGCGATTGGGTGTGTTAAATAAAGTGAATGCCATCTGGCAGGCGATCATATTGATCTCATCAGAATTGGTAACGGCTACAAGCATGTCTGCATCGAGCGCTCCTGCTTCTTCTAATGTTTGTGGGTGGCTTGCTGAGCCTTGTACAACGCGAAGATCGAACTTATCTTGTAATTCAGAGAGCCGTTCGGTGTTTTTATCAACAATGGTGATGTCATTGTTTTCACCTACTAAGTTCTCAGCTAAGCTCCCACCGACCTGACCCGCACCTAAGATTATGATTTTCATTATCTTTATTTATCCTTAATGGATGATGATATGAATAAATACATTTCTTTTTATACCCTTCATCCTTGAAGTTGCAGATGCGTTGGCGGGGCGAGTTCACCCCAATCACATCGTTTATCTATGTTCATGGGGATTAATGAGTTTGCTGCCTTCCTGCATCTTCAAGTTTATAGGGTATAGTTTATTTTTGCTTTTTTAGCACCGCATAATAAAACCCATCCATGCCTTCTTCATCGGGTAATATTTGCCGCCCAGGCGCTTCTTTTGTGCCCGTTTCTAATTGTGCGTTTTGAGTGCGGGCAAGAAAAGACTTAACTTGCTCTTGGTTTTCTTGAGGCGTTATTGAGCAGGTGGCATAAACCAGCGTACCGCCCTCTTTTAGCTGTAGCCATATTGCATCAAGGATTTCTGCTTGAAGCACAACAAGCTTATCAATATCTTCTTTTCGTCTTAGCCATTTTATATCAGGGTGGCGACGAATAACGCCTGTTGCCGAGCAAGGTGCATCGAGTAAAATGCGATCAAATTTATCCCCCTGCCAGCTTTTTTCTGGATAACGCGCATCAGCGCAAATCACTTCTGCATTAAGGCTTAATCTTGCTAGATTTTCATTAACGCGAACAAGACGTTCAGCATCAAAATCCATTGCCACAACACGCGCACTTGGTTCACGTTCTAATATATGGCAGGTTTTCCCTCCAGGCGCTGCGCAGCAATCAAGGATCAACTCATTTTTTTCTGGTGCGAGATAATTAACAGCAAGCTGGGCTGCAGCGTCTTGTACTGAGACCGCGCCTTGGCTAAATTCAGGCAGGGCATCAACCCGAGACGGTGCATTTAGACGAATGGCATTCGGGGCTTCGGGAAGAAGCGTACCCTCAATGCCGTTCGTTTGTAATAAGGTAAGATAATGGGCGGCATCATAGTGAGCTTGGTTAACGCGAAGCCACATAGGGGCGCGTTCATTATTAGCTTTTACAATAGATTGCCATTTTTGAGGGTAAGCATCTTGCAGTAAATTAAGTAGCCAACGAGGATGGGCGTATTTGCCTGCATCATGGCTTATGGCTTTTTCATCAAGCGCTACTTGGTTACGTTGATAGGCACGAAGAATGGCATTAATAAGCCCGCGAAGTTGTGGTTTTTTTAGATCTTTGGTTGCATTAACGGTTTCTGCAACGGCGGCATGTGGGGGAATGCGCATCGCATTTAATTGGTATAAACCGACCAAAATAAGATGGTGAAAGACCCGTTGCTTACCCGTTAGTGGTTTTTCCATCAAGGCTTGGGTGATGGATTCTAACCGAGGCAGAAAGCGCAATACGCCGTAGCAAATTTCCTGTAATAGCGCGTGATCTTTTGGGGCTATTTTCTGTTGTGCAAGGGGAAGAGCGGTAGACAGGGATTGCCCTTTTTCAACAACGTGATAAATCACTTGTGCGGCAATGGCTCTAATATTCATGCTTGACCTATTTTAATTATACCCTTCATCCTTGAAATTTTAGATGCGTTGGCGGCTCGAATTGATTCTAATCACATCGTTTATCTATGTTCATAGAGTAAAAATTGTTTGCCGCCTTATCTGTATTTTCAAGCATGCTGGGTATATTTTGATATTTATGCGATAAAAAATAATAAGAAAGGCCAGCTAACGCTGACCTTGTTAGGGTTTTATTGTGGCTTAAAGCACTTTGCCCTCTTCAAACCATTCCCGACGAGAATTTAATATTTCAGCGGCGCTCATGGCTTTTTTTCCAGCAAGTTGCAGTTGGGTAATGTTTAAAACCCCCTCGCCTGTGACCACGCAAATTCCATGCTTATTGGCGCGCAGTATTGTTCCTGCTGTTTTATCTGATGTTTCATCTAAAACATCGGCTTGCCACACTTTAATATTTTGGTTGTCGTCTAACTCAAAATAACTCATTGGCCACGGATTAAAGGCGCGAATACAACGCTCAATTTCCTGTGCTGATTTTTGCCAATCAATTTTTGCTTCTTCTTTACTTAATTTTTTTGCGTAATTAGCAAGTGCATCGTCTTGTTTTATTGCTACGGCTTTATCCGCTGCAAGTGCATTTAAGCAATCAATTAGCGCATCAGGCCCTAATTCGGCAAGGCGCTCATATAAACGGGCACTGGTTTCTTTTTTATCAATATCAAGCGTTTTAATTGATAGCATGTCGCCAGTATCAAGCCCTTCATCCATTTGCATGATGGTGACACCGGTTTTTTCATCCCCCGCCCAAATGGAGCGCTGAATGGGCGCCGCACCGCGCCAGCGAGGTAAAATAGAGCCGTGTACATTGATGCAGCCACGTTTTGGAGTATCTAAAATCGCTTTTGGCAAAAGTAAGCCATAGGCGACCACCACCATAAGATCTGCATTAAACGCAGCCAATATTTCTTGCTCTTGGGCTGATTTTAAGCGCTCTGGCTGCAATAAAGGGAGGTTATGTTGTTCTGCGAGTATTTTTACAGGGCTTGCGCAGAGTTTTTTACCGCGTCCTGCAGGGCGATCTGGCTGGGTATAAACTGCCACTACTTCATGGGATGATGAAAGAAGGGCGGCAAGGTGTCGCGCCGCAAAATCCGGTGTACCTGCAAATACAATACGTAAAGATGGATTCAAGGAAACCTCAACTGGCGTTACGAGCATCGGCACGTTTAGCTTTTTCAAGTTTTTGCTTAATGCGCTGCTGTTTTAGTGGGGAAAGGTAATCAACAAATAACTTACCTTGTAAGTGATCAAGTTCATGCTGAATACAAATAGCAAGTAGATCGTCAGCATCAAAATGTAACGCTTTTCCATCACGGTCAAGGGCTTTTACTGTTACTTCTTTTGCTCTTGGCACGAGTGCGCGAGAATTAGGCACAGATAAGCAGCCTTCTTCTATGCCATCTTCACCACGTTTATCAATAATTTCTGGGTTGATTAATACCATCGGCGCATTGCGCTCTTCCGTTAGATCAATAACCACGATACGTTGATGAATATCAACTTGAGTTGCAGCGAGGCCTATTCCTTCTTCTGCATACATAGTTTCTAGCATGTCATCAATGATTTGTTGGGTCTCAGCGGTGATCGTTTCTACCGGTTTTGCAAGGGTGCGTAAGCGATCATCTGGAAAGGTTAAAACCTGTAAAACACTCATAGCTATCTCTTCAATATGTTGAACTGTACCGAATCAGGCTGTGCCTTTTGGGCTAATTCTAGACATTTTGACTGTCAAATGACAGCATCCTAGTAAATCTCTGATTTGGAAGGACAAGGATGTTAAAAAAGAGTGTGCTTTTATGTGTGGCAAGTGTTTTTACTACTTTTTCGTGGGCTGAAATACCCCATTTAAAAGTGAAGATACCTGAGATTTTTGAGATCAAAAAAGAAAGCGTTCATGGGGAGGTGCCAACGATTTTGGCTCAAGAAACCAAAGCCCTTTTGGCGATGAAAGCGTTGAAAACATCAGATTTAGAACCTTATTTGACTTTTGATTTATTAGTCTCGCCTGATGCCCTCGTGCATACACCGCAGGTCATTGGCTCGCAAGAGGGGAGGCGATATATTTCAACTCAAAGTGCTTTTTATATTGATGCTGTGGTGGCAGATGAGAATTGGTTTGTTTATCGCCCTCACTCTGTGTTTGAGCGCAAAATAGGCGAGCAAAACCATAAAATGCTCAGCTTAATAAAAATAGCCCAAGCACGGTTGAAAAAGCCGTTGAAAAACATGTCAGAAATGGCGTTAACCAAGCAATATCAAGAGGTTCGAGTTGGCGATCTTTTACTGCCCCATTTAAGTAGTAAAACCGGTGCTGTCCTTCCTCCTTCTCTTTTGTCTTTTGATATTGAGGGGCAATTAATCGGGCATTTGTATGATTCAAGTTATATTGGTTTGCGCCAAATTGCGGTGGTGTCTCTTGGTCAATTTGATGGGATCAAAAAAGGGGATCTGCTTTTTGTTACTCAAGACGGGGCTGTTATAGATAACGTTTTAGTTAATGAAGATTTAATAGATAAAGACGCGATAAAGGAAATAGCCCGCGAGAAAGCGATGCTAAAGCAAGCCGCCACTGCAAACGTAGAAATAGAGAAAGGGGTTATCGGTAAAAGAGCGTCAGGTAAAAGAGAGGAAGGCGTATTAGGCGAAACAGCCGCGAAAGCGTATTTTCCGGCTAAATCTGTTGCGACTTTACTGGTTATTCAAGACTATTCTTATTTTAGTTTAGCCATGGTTGCAAAAGCGCAAATGCCGTTAGCTGCGCCTATGCCAGTAATTGGAGCGCAAAAATAATGTCTCAGGTACTGCATTCTTGGTTGATACTCGCTGCAGTACCGCGTTTATCAATAAATTTCTTATTACCATTACTTTCGCAATTTTCCCCTGAGCAGCTGGTGGGTTTAAGTAAAGAAAAATTGCACTCGTTAGGATTAAAACCGCAACAAATTCAAAAAATACTTCATCCAGATAACGTAAGTATTGATAAATGCTTAGCTTGGTTAGAAAAGCCTAATCGGCATCTCATTTCTTTTGATGATCCTCGTTATCCTTATTTACTCAAGCAAATTCAATCAGCCCCAAAATTGCTGTTTGTTGAAGGCGATCCTACGCTTTTGGCGCGTCCTCAATTGGCAATTGTGGGTAGCCGTCAAGCAAGTAATGAGGGAATGAAAGCCGCTTATGATTTTGCTTATCAATTGGCTGAGCATGATATTCCTATTACAAGTGGTTTGGCGCTGGGTATTGATGGGCGAGCGCATCGCGCGGCATTAGATGCTAAAGGCAAAACCATCGCTGTTTTAGGATCAGGGCTTCGTTGTATTTACCCCAAAGGACACCAGACGTTAGCCTGTGATATTGCAAGTAATGGCGCTTTGGTATCTGAGTTTGTACCTTGGACACCCCCAAAACCGAATTTTTTCCCAAGACGAAATAGAATTATTAGTGGTTTATCCCTAGGTGTGCTTGTGGTTGAGGCAAGTTTAAAAAGTGGTTCGCTTATCACGGCGCGTTTAGCATTAGAGCAAGGCCGAGATGTATTTGCTTTGCCGCAATCAATTTATCATACTAGCGCCGAAGGCTCGAATGCCTTGATTAAGCAAGGTGCATTTTTAGTCGATAATATCAATGACATCTTACAACAAGTAGAAATACTGACAGAATGCGTGCGAGTTAATCAAAACTGCCTTGTTTCTGAACAAGTTATAGAAGAAGAATTGCCATTTCCTCATCTGTTGGCTAACGTAGGAAATGAGGCACGATGTGTAGATGTACTTGCCGAGCGTTGCAATCTACCTGTTAATGAAATCATGATGCAGCTATTAGAGCTTGAACTGGGTGGATTTATATCCGCAGTGCCTGGTGGTTATATTAGAGCGAGGAGGAACGGGCCATGATGGATATTTTAATGTACCTTTTCGAAACGTATATTCACAGTGAAGTGGAATTAATGGTGGATCAAGACGAACTGGCTGATGAGCTACTTCGGGCTGGTTTTCACCAAGATGATATTTATAAAGCGCTTAATTGGTTAGAAGAATTAGCACAATTACAAGATGAAAATAATACGCCTTATCTTTCTGATAATGTATTTGCCACTTCCCAGCGCATTTATACGTTGGCTGAAATGGATCGTTTAGATACAGAATCGAGAGGCTTTTTATTGTTTCTTGAACAAATTAATGTGCTAAACCCTGAAACGCGAGAAATGATCATAGACAGAGTCATGGAGTTAGATACTCAGGAATTTGTATTGGACGATCTTAAATGGGTGATCTTAATGGTGCTCTTTAATGTACCTGGCTATGAAACTGCTTATGATCAAATGGAAGAGTTGCTCTATAGCAGTGATGAGGGATCGTATCTGCACTAGATCGTATGATCTTATTCGATAAAAAATCAATTGAGAACACGGTGTGAATAAAATAGATCCTAACTTGTTTCAGCAAACAGTAAAAAAAAATGAGGAAGAGAAAGACTGCCCACAATGTGATGGCAAGCTTAGAATGCGAAAAGGTAAATATGGCTTATTTCAAGCCTGTTTAAACTATCCGGACTGCGATTATATAGAAGCGTTAAATCAGCAAGATGGACATATAGTTAAAACGCTCGATTTGCCCTGCCCAGTATGTCAGCAAAACCTCGTATTACGCCAAGGGCGTTTTGGTATGTTTATAGGCTGCTCTTCGTACCCTAAGTGCCAACATATTGAAAAACGTGATTTTGTTCCTAGCACTCCTCAAAATGATGAAATAAAGTGCCCCAGCTGTTTACAAGGTAAAATACACACCAAGCAATCACGGTTTGGCAAAACTTTTTTTGCGTGTTCTTGTTACCCTACTTGTAAATTTATCGTCAATTTAAAACCCCATAAAGGCACGTGTGAGGAATGTGGCTATGCGCTTTTGGTAGAACAACCACAAAAATCAAACGAGGCGAGCTTATTGCTTTGTGCGCGTAAAGGATGTGGGTTTGAGCAAAAAATGCCAACCGAATAAAAGCAAAAGATGGGTAGATAATTGCTCTTGTAAAAAAAACCGCCGTGTGAAAACAGAGCGGTTTTTTTGATTTAATATCCAAAATATTTGAAGATGCAAAAAGGCGGCAAATAATTTTAACCTTGTTTTTGCAAAGAGGTGATAGCCTCTTGTATGCAAGGAAATTCATCTTCAAAAAGAAGACATTGTAATTTTTCTAAACGATCAACAAGTGCGCTGATTGAAGCGGCGCAAACGTTAATGTGTCCGATTTTTCTTCCCTCTCTTGGAGCTTTGTCATACCAGTGGCAATGTCCGTATTCTAATACTGCATCAGGTACTTTAGCGTGACCGATGATATTTATCATCGCGCTGACATGTGTTTGAGCTGTTTGCCCTAAAGGGCGCTCTGTTATTGCGCGAAGGTGGTGTTCAAATTGGCAAATAGTTGCACCATTTTGTGTCCAGTGACCTGAATTATGAACCCGAGGCGCTATTTCATTAACAAGCAGTCTGTCCTCAAGGTTGAAAAACTCAATGGCTAAAACACCCACATAATCGAGCTCATTGGCGATGCGCCTAAAAACGGCTTCTGCTTGTTTTTGTAAATGAGGGGCTTGGGTTAAAGAAAGGGAGATACGTAAGATCCCATCTTTATGTATATTTTCGGTTAAAGGGTAGCAATAAATATCACCGTTTTTATGGCGCGTCCCGATGAGTGATACTTCTTTTGTGAAAGGAATATAAGCTTCAGCCAAAATAGCTTGTTCTTTATTTCCTTTTTCATCAGCTAAAAAATAACGTAACTGTTGCCAAAGCGGCGCGATGTCTTTTTCTGCATGTAAACGCCATTGCCCTTTGCCGTCATAGCCATCTCGGGCGCTTTTTAAGATCAAAGGCAGGCCTAAATTTGTGGCAGCGCGGCTAAGATCAGCTTGAGATTGAATGATATGATAAGGGGCATTGTTAACCTGCACTTTTTCAAGCAAAGCTTTTTCTAAGCGGCGATCTCCCCCTGCTGAAATAGAATGGCTATTTGGGTATAAGCGCCCTGTTTTTTCACAAAGCGCCAGAATATCTTTTGGAATGTGCTCAAACTCTGCGGTTATTTTTTCTGCATCTTCAATGGCTTCTTCTAACGTTTGCGCGTAATTTTCACCGGTTAGCGGGTGGATGCAAGCATGCTCTCTTACATCATAAGCGCGGATTTTAATTCCTAAAGGCGCTCCTGCTAATGCCATCATTCGAGCAAGTTGCCCTGCCCCTAATACAAGAATGTAACTCATGCAAGCTCCCTAGGATCAGAAACGGCTAACACCGTTTTTGTTTGAGCGTTTCTAAAATCATCAATGCGCTGCATTAAGTTACTATCGCTGGTGGCTAAAATTTGCGCGGCTAATAAACCTGCATTTGCTGCACCCGCCTCACCAATTGCCAACGTACCCACTGCCACGCCTTTTGGCATTTGCACAATAGAAAGTAAAGAATCGATACCTTTTAAGGTTTTAGATTGAACAGGAACGCCTAAAACGGGCAAGCTGGTAAAAGCTGCTGCCATTCCTGGAAGATGCGCCGCGCCTCCTGCGCCGGCAATAATAACTTTAATTCCTCGGTTTGCTGCATCACTTGCATAGTCTGCAAGTAAATGGGGGGTGCGATGGGCTGAAATGACGCGGGTTTCAAATTCAACCCCTAATAAATCCAACATATTTGCTGCATGTTGTAAGGTTGGCCAGTCTGACAGTGAACCCATAATGATGCCGACTTTAATATTGTTTTTAGTCACAGCTATATCCTAAGAAATTAAAGAAAGTGCAGTATATACATTTCATCTTTGAAAATGCAGATGCGTTAGTGCTCTTCATTTTCTCAAATTACCCCTTTTTTTCTATGTTCATGGGGGCTCACTTATTTGCAGGCTTGCTATATTTTTAAGTTTGCTGGAATAAGAACAATTGATAAGAAGAAAAATAAGAAGATGAATAGATTTTTGATAAAGCGTAAATATACCCTTCATCCTTGAAGTTGCAGATGCGTTGGCAGCTCGAATTCACCCTAGTCACATCGTTTATCTATGCTCATGGGGATGAATGAACTTGCCGCTTTCCAGCATCTTCAAATTTATTGGATATAAAAAACAAAGAATAAAAAAAGTGTGATCAAAAACGATATTTCGGCATAGTATTTTATTATGGAATAAAAAAGAGGTGAAGGGTGTCAAATATTATTCAATGCGTTGATGCATTGTTACAAGGAGAGGTGATTGCCTACCCAACGGAAGGCGTGTTTGGGCTAGGTTGCGATCCTGATAATGAAAAAGCAATAAAAAAGCTACTTCACATAAAAACGCGAGATAAAGAAAAAGGGTTGATACTTATAGCCGCCGAGCTTAGCCAGCTAAAAGACTATATCGATTTTGAGTGTTTAGATGATGAAATAAAAGAAAAAGTATTATCAACTTGGCCAGGGCCTGTAACTTGGATTATGCCTAAGGGTAATAAAGCAACAACATGGCTAACAGGGCAATATGATACGATTGCAGTACGGGTTTCTGCTCATCCCAATGTGCAGGCTTTATGTCGCGCTTTTGGTAAACCGATAACGTCAACAAGTGCTAATTTAACGGGTTATGCCCCTTGTATGACAGAAGACGAAGCCAAAAAAGAATTTAATCATCACCTTGTTTGTGTTTTCAAAGGCGTGACGGGCGAAAGAAATAAGCCCAGTGAAATTCGAGATGCTTTAACAGGAAAAATAGTGCGCCAAGGGTAAAGGGTATAAGAATATGACCCTGCTTATTAAATAGGACGGAAAAATGCACTCAGATCTAAATCAGCCTCACTTTCTCGATAAAAAAGCCGTTAAATTATTTTTAATTCGCTTACAAGATACGCTTTGTGAAGCGCTTGAAAGAGAAGAAGACAAAGCCGTTTTTCAGCAAGATGAATGGACACGCGAGCAAGGCGGTGGTGGTAGAAGCCGCGTGCTTACTCATGGCGTTCATTTTGAGCAAGCAGGGGTTAATTTTTCACATGTTTTTGGTGATAAAATGCCAGCCTCAGCAACGGCACATAGGCCTGAGCTTGCAGGACGCTCTTTTGAAGCAATGGGTGTGTCGCTCGTTATTCATCCCAATAATCCTTATGTACCTACAACACATGCAAATGTGCGTTTTTTTATTGCTGAAAAAGAAGGGGAGGCGCCGGTTTGGTGGTTTGGGGGTGGGTTTGATCTAACGCCTTGTTATCCTTTTGAGTCTGATTGCAAACATTGGCATGACACCGCAAAACAAATTTGCGCTCCTTTTGGTGAAAAAGTTTATCCAGAACATAAAGCATGGTGCGATCGCTATTTTTACCTTCCTCATAGAAATGAAGCGCGTGGGATCGGTGGGATCTTTTTTGATGATTTAAATCAATGGGGCTTTTCCCGTTGTTTTGATTATATAAAAGCAGTTGGGGCGGGGTTTTTAGATGCCTATCTACCTCTTTTATCTCAAAGAAAAAACACGCCATTTACTGAAAGAGAGCGAGACTTTCAACTTTATCGTCGTGGGCGGTATGTTGAATTTAATTTAGTGTATGACCGAGGAACCTTGTTTGGTTTGCAAAGTGGAGGGCGAACAGAATCAATTTTGATGTCAATGCCACCGCTAGCTCGTTGGGAATACAGTTTTATTCCAAGAGCAGGCTCAGAAGAAGCAAGGCTTTCTTCTGATTTTCTTCAGCCGAGGGACTGGTAATTTGTAAGGATTTTTTATGCAAAAAGATAAATATGTTGTCGTTGGAAACCCTATTGCACACAGTCAATCTCCATTTATTCATCGCAAATTTGCGTTACAAACAAAGCAGGAGATGGAATACGATACACTGCAAGCTCCTTTAAGCGGCTTTTCTGAGCGCGTTCTTCGGTTTTTTTCTGAAGGGGGTAAAGGGGGTAATGTTACTGTTCCCTTTAAAGAAGAAGCCTTTGCGTTAGCAGATATTTTAACTCTTAGAGCTAAATTAGCCGGCGCCGTGAATACGCTAAAAATAACAAAACACGGTAAATTACTGGGTGATAATACTGACGGCGCAGGCTTGGTTCAAGATTTGGCTAATCATGACGTGCAATTAAAAGACGCTAAAATTTTATTAATTGGTGCAGGGGGCGCTGCGCGAGGTGTGCTTTTACCTTTACTTGAAAAATCGCCTTATAGTTTAACGCTTTCAAATAGAACGCTAAGTAAAGCTGAGCACCTAGTGAGCACTTTTCATCAATACCCCACTTTGAATGCCAGTTCTTTTGCGAACTTAAATAATCAATCATTTGATCTTATTATTAATTCTACTTCAGCCAGTTTATACGGCGAACACCCAGAAATTCCAGAGTCCGTTATTCAAGCCCATACCTGTATATATGACATGGTATATAGTGCGAAAATAACAAGCAGCAATCAATGGGCGAAAGAAAGAGGCGCACGCACGCTGATAGATGGGCTCGGTATGCTTGTTGAGCAAGCGGCTGAAAGTTTTTTCCTATGGCGAGATTGCCAACCAAAAACTGAAGCTGTGATCCAGCAATTAAGAGAACAACTTGTTTATACCCTCGATCCTTGAGGTTGCAGATGCGTTGGCTGTGTTCATTCACTTGCCGCCTTCCTGCATTTTCAAGTTTATTGGGTTTAGTTAGTTAGCAGAGAGAGCGAATGAACCAACAGATCATTTTTCCAGCATGGGGCGCGGGTGATGAAAAAAGAAAAGCGCTTCGGCTAGATGTACAACAAGCAGGCTTATTGATCCCTTGCTATATCCCGTTTTCAGTTTTACAAGAATATAGCAAAGAAGTAATAGATGAAGAGCAAACAGCGAACGCGGTATTTCAACAGCAAAGCCTTTATTTTGAAGATAAATTAGAGGCCGCTATTGAAAGCGAAGATTTTACTTCAAGCGGTGAAATTTGGATAAGCTAAATAGTTATCTTTTGTCATTACATAATTCTTTGCAGAAGTTAATAAATAAGTGCGTTCTTTCTCAGTTAAAAGGCGCACTTTTTTTACAGGGCAACCGAAGTAGAGATAACCGGATTCTAAAATTTTATTAGGCGGGACTAAACTAGCAGCCCCTATCATCACATCCGAATGAATAATAACGCCATCTAACACCGTTGATCCCATCCCGACTAAAACCCGATCGTTAATAATGCAGCCGTGCAGCATTACTTTGTGTCCAATCGTTACATCATCGCCAATGATCAAAGGAAAGCCATTAGGGTTATCCTTATTTTTATGAGTGACATGTAAGATGCTCGCATCTTGAATGTTTGATCGATGTCCAATTCGAATATGGTTCACATCCCCACGTGCAACCACGAGCGGCCAAATACTGGTTTCATTACCTATAACAACATCGCCAATTACTTGCGCACTCGGATCCACATAAGCGTTTTCCCCTATGTGTGGAAATGTTTCTTTATAAGGGCGAAGATTTGAAGGCATGGAACTCTCCAATTAAATGAGTTTAAAGCTAAAAGTATCTAGAAATTAGCGTTTTTCGAATGGAAAAAGTTAAAAAACAGCCATTTTGGCGCAAAAAACAACCCAAAAAAGGTTTTTTATTAAAAATCTTAAAAAAACACTTGCCAAGATTTCAAACCTCCCTATAATGCCGCCTCACTGACACGGAGAGCGGCATTCGAAAGAAAGCATTCGAAAAAAGCCTCAGTGCCTCGAAAGAGGAAAGTCAAAAAGACGTTTTAAGGTGCTAGAAAATAACACTGAAAAAATTAAAATTTCTTCTTGACTTAATAGTTTAGCGCTGT
>JACLAC010017635.1_pt1 | contig 13638 bp, 13 predicted proteins | sample 8027881 | NCBI WGS metagenome assembly JACLAC01 (sample SAMN15725517, study PRJNA655200) | protist metagenome | isolation source: fluorescence activated cell sorting (FACS) single amplified genomes of... | place: Spain: Blaines Bay Microbial Observatory, Mediterranean Sea | collected 2016-01-19 | reverse complement strand
ACCTACGGTGACTTCGTGATTGAGAATGTAATAGATCTGATTCATCACCACTTCACGCTCTGGTGGTTTGCTAGGGCTACCCATCACAAAGCTGCCTGGCCAGATTGGAACCATCCCCGGTGCAAGAGTGTGTGTCTCAAAGGACCATTCGTAACGAGCCTCCAGGCGGTTTCCTGTCAAATCCTTTAGCTCGGGTAGCAGCGTTACCCGATACGTCATTCCATACAACCAGGGTTGCCTCGGAATGAATTTCAGGCTGGTCCCTTCTACCTGCAAGTTACCTTCTACTGAAAAATTACGAGCCCCTTGGGTTGCTTGAATCCTTACTGATTCTTTACTAACTGTCTGAGGATCCAATGGTTGACTCAGATAAACATTGATTGATTGGTCAGCCTGAACTTGGGTCCCTCCATCAGTTGGGTTGACCAGTACAACACTGGGAGGTCGCATCAAGGGAGGTGGTGAAGTTAGGAAGTTCCAACGTAATTCACTCAGTATTTCTCCATTCTGGCCACGTAGAGACTTGAGTAAGCTGACGGTGTAGGAAGTATCGTAAGTGAGTGCAGAATTGGGAGTGAGTGTGAGACTATTGCCCCTGATACTCAGACGGAGTGAAATTTGAGTGCCTTCGGAATCAGCCAGCGTAAAACTCTCAGCGATTAGATTTTTGGAGTCCAGCGGTTGATCAAAATTGAGTAGGATCAGTGTATCTGGAGAGACCGTGGCGTTGGGGGCTGGAACCAGAGAATTGATGGAGAGTAGCTTTGGTGTCTGGTTGAACTCTGGAGCCGAGACCGGCTCGGAGATGGGTTGGTTCTGTCTACTTTTCGAGCTTTCACCTGTTGATACAGCGGGAAGTAACTGTGGAGGATTTTCTGATAGTGATTTCTTGCGTTCACAAGAGATCAAGAAGTAAAGCGATAAGACAAGTAGCAGATGGAACAACCTCATGATCCCCCCTCGGACAAAGAGCAACGATGGGGGTGGCTGATGCTGAAAGATAACGAGACTAACGACCGAGCAATTGATTCATATTCAGCATCGGTAGCAAGACAGACAGCGCAATAAAGCCGACAATTCCACCCATCAATACAATCATAGTTGGTTGCAGCAGAGCCGTCAGACCCTCCAACAATCTACTTACTTCTTCCTGCATACGGTTTGCCACACGTTCTAACAACTCATCGACACGGGCTGCTTCTTCTCCAATAGCCACGACGTGTTGGACATAATCCGGGAAATAACCAGTTCGACCCATTGCTGCTGAAAGTGGGATTCCCTTGTTATTGACTTCAATGATCATCTTGTTTAGCTGTTCAATCAGCAGTTGATTGACAACCACGTGTCGTGAAATTTCCAGAGCGGTCTTCAGATCTACTCCGCTTCCGAGCAAGGTTCCGAGAGTTTGACAAAAACGAGCGATCAGTACCTTCTGCATCAGGGGACCAATCAGTGGTGCTTTCAGTTGCAGTTGCTGGAGGACTTTCTTGCCAAACTCACTACGCAGAAAAGCTGAGAAACCGAAAATTAAAATTACTAACCCAATCAAAACAAGGTACCAAGAGTGAACCATGAAATCGCTGAGTCCCATTAAAATTCTGGTGGGTAAGGGTAGCAGGGTTCCTTTGCTGGCAAAGATTTGTGTGATCTTGGGCACGATGTAAGTGACCATAAAGACAACTACTAGCAATGAAAAAACCAGCATGAAAGCTGGGTAAATCATTGCTGATTTCAGTCTACCTCGCAGACGTTCTTGAGTTTCGTAATAATCAGCGAGCCGCTTGAGGATTGTGCCCAGATTCCCGCTGTTCTCTCCTGAACGAATCATACTAATATACATCTCAGGAAAGATTTTTGGGTACAGTTGCAGCGCATCCGCCAAAGATCCTCCTTCAACAACACGCGCTCGGACTTCGGCCAGGATTTCTTTAAATCCCATGTCTTCAGTCTGCTCGATGATGAGTTGTAAGGCCTTGTCGTAAGGAATTGTAGCATCCATCAACACTTCGAACTGTCGAGTGAAGAGAGTCAACGCCCGCTTGTAATTAGTTCCACGTTTTGGCAGGAAGGAATGACTGGTATTGCGGGAAACCCGAATTTCCTTGGGATAGAGCTGCTGAGAGCGTAGTCGCTGACGCAGGTCACTTTCACTAACAGCATCTTCAGAGCCCTTGTGGAGAACTCCAGCTTGGTCAAAAGCTTGGTACTGGTAGAGTGGCATGGTCGAGTCTCAACGGGAGTTTCGGTGGGGTTGAACCTGGTATTTCCAAACAGCACGCTGGTGCTCCCTCAAGGTACGAGAGAATACGCTACTGCCGTCTCCCCGTGCAACGAAATAAAGATATTTCACGCTGGCAGGCTGCAATGCACTATGAAGGGAGTCCCAGCCAGGGTTACTGATGGGTGTCGGAGGTAAGCCCGTTTCTGTATAAGTGTTGAAAGGTGTTGGGGTCTCTAAATGTTTCCGTGTGAGATTACCATCAAAATTTGGAATCCCATAGATTACTGTTGGATCACTCTGCATCTTCATCTTCAAGCGCAAGCGGTTGTGAAAAACTCCGGCAATCAGCGGACGATCCTCTGCTGTCCCAGTTTCTTTCTCAATCATTGACGCAAGGATCAAGAGTTGATGGTCACTTAGCTTTTTACCCCCTTCAGCAGGAGTTTCTAAGCGCAACTGGATAAAACGATTATTGAATTCTTGAATCATCAGGTTCAGGATTTCACGTTCGCTGCTCTCCTGTGCGATGAAGTATGTTTCTGGGTAAATAACCCCCTCCAGGGTTTTTAAACCTTGAATTCCTGATAGCTTGCGCAATGTATAGTCTGTAAATAGTTCATCGTATTGATCGGCTTGACCAAGACCCTGCTCTATAAGGCGGGCTGTGGCTTGTTGGTAGCTCAGGCCTTCTGGGATGGTGACACGAATCTGTAGACCGCTGCCAGAAACCAGGTGGTTGAGGAGTGTAGCGTGGTTCCAGCGGGGATCTAGCTGAAATTCCCCGGCTTGTAATCTGTGATGCTGTCCATTTAGGCGAGCGAGAAATTCAAACCATAGGGGTCGTCGAATCAGGTTGGCTTCTCGGAGTTGCTGAACAATTTGGGAGAAGTTGCTTCCACGCTCGATTCGTACCCGGACGGGCTCATCACCCTGACCTATTGGAAGGTTCCAGAGCCAAATCAGATTGAGAGTTAACAGAAAGAATCCTAACAGCAGCCCAATACGTTTTCTAGCCAATCCCCCAAACAAAATTCCCGGTCGCTTCATGTGCAGCGATTCCGGAAAGGCGGAGAGATCTGTCGGAAGGTTCCTCGTATCTTGACATCAAAGAAGTCCCCACAGCGAAACCCTTGTAGCATCATTGTCAATGGTCCTAGTTGATCCTGCAGCTTTTGCGAAAGCCGCACTTTCAGATCCAGATCAATTCTCGATTCCAAGAGATTTCTTTCGTTGATACGGATATTGCCGGTGATATTCCCCTCTAGATCGCCATTCAGAGTCAGTTGACTGATCTCGATCAACTGCTGTTGCATTGAGATCGCATACGACACCTCTGGTAGATTCAATTCAGTAATGGAGAGTCCGTTGAGTAACGGGTGTTCCTGGTTTAGGCGAAATCGGAAGTCTGTCATGGAACCCTGCAAGGTACCGATGGGCAGCAGCTGCTGTCTTCTTTGCAACTGTGCCAGGTTCTTAATCTCAACCTCAAGCGACAACACTCCTGCTGGAAAGCCAAAGGGAAGAGCATTGGCCAGCGGTACTTGTTGTAGCATCAATTCATCCAAGGATATATTTAGGTTACTCATTCCAGGGAGATCCACTGTGAGCTTGAGGTCAGACTGATAGAGTTGAGACTGCACCCAGAATTGCTGAAATCGCAGAATGGGTAGGAAAGGCAGTGTTACTTGATCCAGTTGAGCCAGGGTTTTCAACGGAAGCATCCAAAGCTGTGGAGGGCTTGGAAAAGTAACTGAGGGAGTAGAGAGGTGGGTCCATTCGAGTTGGATTGGTTCGATCTCAAGTTGGAGGCCTGCCTGACGTTGAGCTTGTGACTCAATATAGTTGGCAATGGCTTCTCCAGGAAATTGCTGGCGAAAGCCAGCGAGCAGTGCCACAACGAGCAGTACCAGGAACGCAATGAATGCGAGTAGAACCTTGAGGATTAGCAGTGGTAGACGTTGCAAGCCGGCCTTTGCAGATCAGGAGTTGGAGGAACGAGGACTCTGTTTGAAGACCTGAAAGTTCAAGCGCACAACACGACTTCCTGGAGCCACGCTGAAAAGAAGCTGCTCGATCTGAAGGACTGGTTGGTTATTTTCAAGCTTATATAGGACCTCCAACGCATCATCCAGATTCAGCTTGTCCAGACGCACTTGGACACCATCCAGTCCTTCTGGTGGGTTGCTGAGCACATTGAGTTGCAGGTTGTCCTGAATCTTTAAATCTCGAGCAACAGCTTCGACAAAAGCAGAAAGTGGCTGCTCCATTACTGGGGCAAGTGGCCGATTTTTCAGTTGGTTCCACTCACTAGCCAGCACCTGCAACTGGCGTAGTTGTTGTCGCCGATTATCCAGTTGTTGTTGCAACAGTGCTTCCTGACCAGCGAGCTGCTTTTGTACATACACTCCTCCAAAGGCCAAGCCAATGAGAAGCAATAAACCCAGCAGTAGTTGTTCACGAAGGGTCAGTTCACGCATGAGGGCACGCGATAGGGTCAGAAGTAAAAAGAATTCGTACCACTGGCGGCGATTTCCGAACTCGCAGTGGATTGCGGGTACAGTAATTGGTAAAGCCAGCATCGATGAAGCGGTAGGGCAGCTGTTCGTCCCGCCCCACTGGAATTCCAAGGCGATGGGTTTGCAGGACTTGTTCCGGACGATAACCGTTGTCCATCAGCTCCAGACGGTCTGCTATCAACTGTTGTTGATCCCAATCTGGAACCTGTAGTCCTAGAGAGCGACAGAGCAGGGTTTGACCTGAGCAGAGTCGCTTCGAGTCACGAATTCGACCGGCGATACGATTGCGGTGCTGCATGGTTTGCACCATCGCTTGGGAAGTTGGATCATCTGAAAAGAAGGGAAAAATCACTGCTGATTTGAGTAGCACGGCGTTGCCTTCTCCTCGACAACTAAAGTTGAAGGAGTCACCACCGTGCGCATAGTACATATAGATTGTACCGGGTGCTCGGAACAGAGCGTTGCGTTTGGGGGTCCAACCCAGCGAGGCGTGGCTACCTTTATCAGTCAGGTAGTAGGCTTCTGTTTCGATCAGTTGTGCTGCCAACCACTGCCCATCCAGATGATGCCGTAGCACCTTTCCTAATAGATCCCGAGCAACCTCACAGGCGTCGCGATCAAAAAAATCCTGGTCTACGGGAGTCATTCGTCGATCAGTTCCATCCATCCATAGGGATCTTCCATCTCGCCATACTGGATACCAGTCAGGTTCTGGAAGAAGCGTTGGGCGACAGGTCCAGTTTTTCCTTCCCCAACGAGGAAGCTCTCACCCTTCCAACTAAGTTCACCAACTGGAGAAATGATGGCAGCAGTTCCAGAACCAAAGATCTCCTTAATGGTCCCTTGGCGCACCCCGTTGAGTACCTCATCAATGCGGATACGCCGCTCCACCATTGGTAGTCCCCAGTGGCGTCCGAGTTCCAGAACAGACCGACGGGTGATGCCAGGGAGGATGGTTCCGTTGAGTTGGGGCGTTACGATTTCATTTTCCATGACAAAGAAGATGTTCATTGAACCAACTTCTTCGACATATTGTCGTTCCACCGCATCCAGCCAGAGGACCTGTGTATAGCCCTTGGCCTGGGCTTCCTTTTCAGCCAAATTACTAGCAGCGTAGTTACCTGCTGTCTTCGCTTCTCCTACACCACCAGGAGCAGCTCGGACATACTCTTCTTCAACAATGATCTTAACTGGGTTAAAACCCTCTGGGTAGTAGGGTCCGACTGGGCAGAGGATGATGAAGAACAGGTATTCCTTCGAAACCTTCAGTCCCAGTGCTTCTTCGGTAGCAAGCAGAGTTGGGCGGATGTAGAGAGATGTTCCTGGTTCATTTGGAACCCAGTTTTGGTCGGTACGCAGCAGTAGTTTGAGTGCTTGTAGCCCGGTTTCAACATCCAGTTCGGGTAGACAGATGCGCTGAGCAGTTCGTTGGAGTCGCTCAAAGTTCTGCCGAGGGCGAAAGAGGCGAACCTTTTGATCAGCTCCTCGATAAGCCTTCATCCCTTCGAAGGCAGACTGACCATAGTGCAGCACCAAGGTGGAGGGAGACATCTGCAAGTTTTGGAAGGGCTGAATCTTGGCCGAGTGCCACCCACTGCGATCACTGCTCCAGCGAATCAACAGCATGTGGTCCGAAAAAACAGTGCCAAAGGTTACCCCAGTCAGGGTACTTGGTGGGGTCTTGCGTGCTTGCTGTGGAAGTAGTTCCTGTACAATGTCCATGTGTGTGTTGCTGGAAGAGGAAGGGTGAAGTGGTCGAACTCAGTTGCTATTGAGATACTGCATCTGACGATATACCTGCTCTTGCCGATAATCATCGTAGTGCAACAACAGATAAGCCGTGGTTGAAATAGTACTTACGAGCAGCAACAAGGCGATGCGTATAATCCACTTGGTATGGTGCATAGTTTCGGCCGACAAAAAAATTGAAATTATGTAGAAATCACCCCATACTTGTCAAGCGGACGCTCTTAGAATGCAAAACCAACTGTGAAGACCATTGCCGCCGGTAACCGCATTGAAGAGTACCAGCGGTCCCGACGTTCATTCTGCTCTTCTTCCAGATTGGCTCTGAATTTATCAGGATTATCAGTGAATTTGATATTGTTGTACTTATTTTTAACCGAGTAGGACTGTTCGGAAGGAATCGTCCAGCGCAGGAAATCAAAAGAAGTGAACATGTTTTCAGAGATCTTCTGAAACCCAACTCCTACGGTGTAGGCACTGGTTTCAATGGTCATGTCATAGTAGGCTTGTGCTGGTTCGTACTTGCCGTTGACTATTACTCTTTGCCCATACTTGATGTAACCTCGGTTATAAAGCTCTAATCGTCGTTGCTCACTGGTACCAGCTATGTAGAAACTCTCCGCAATAAAGACCTTGGCATACACTGACATATTTGTAATTCGGACATCCCCAATTCCATCTTTTCGTAAATCATCTAGAGCACTGAGAATATTGGAGTCTACCAACTCAAAACCCACGACAATAGGGTCGTAATAAGCCCCTAGCACAATCCCCGGAGAGGTCAGCAGTAGTGGGCTAAGCCCGTACTGTATTCCGAAGAGGAGGGCAAAATTACGCTCAAATCGATAGCCTCCCAATTGCAGCGATTCTTCTGTCTCTGGATCGAGTAGAGGATCTTTATCCAGTGGAGAGGCTGATTCTTCCTGAGCTCCTAACCACATAGGGACCAACAGAAACAGGAAGAAGAGCGGGAGTAAACGCAGACGCATAGACTTGCTTCGCCGACAGGTTTGAAGAATAGTGCGAGACTTACACAAAATAGACCACAAATTCTTGCCGACTACCTTGCTATGACTAGCCTCGTGCGCATTGACCAGCACCTGCTGAGCGATCTGAGCCAACGTGCTTGTCAGCATTCACGACGACGTTTGAACCATAACTTTCATGAATCTCTGGATGTTTTTAACCGGATGCTCAACGCAATTGAGCCTGATAGCTACATTTATCCTCATCGACACCAACATTCTCCATTGAAAGAGTCCTTCCTGGTCCTGTGAGGCACTAGGACTGTCATTGTATTTACAGAGATATTTGGAAGGAACCCCATAGGTACCGGCCTATCTACAACGCCTGCACAGACGGGTAGACCAGGCTCAGCAAATGTAATCTCGTTAAAAAAGTGGATTGACAAGTTCCAGAGGCTGGGAGATATTTTTTCCGATTATTTCCGCATCAAATGCCGACGTGGCGGAATTGGTAGACGCGCTAGATTCAGGTTCTAGTGGGGGCAACCCCGTGGAGGTTCGATTCCTCTCGTCGGCACCATATTAATAAAATAAAACAATAATTTCAGTATTTTGCAAGAGTCCAGTCAGGACCACACCTCTGATTTTTTCCCATTTTCAATTTCAGAAGACTTTTTGGGCACACTTTTGGGCACACTTTTGGGCACACTCCTATCCTAGATTTGGAGTCTGTCGGTGATGCCAGAAGGGTCAGACATGCATCGCCAAAGTCATCTGGTTCAACAACCCTCCACTCGCACCTACTTCTTTCGCTCCATCATTCCCAAAGCTCTGAGAAATCACTTTGACGGCCAGCGTGAATTTAAAGTATCGTTGAGGTGCAAATCCAAAGCTCGCTCTCAGCAAGCCTCCTTCTGTCTGTATGGTGTTGTTCATCATCTCTATGATTCCATTCAAGCTGGACAGTCTCAAATGACCCTTGAGGAAATCAAGAACATTCTCAGAATTGAACTAGAGAAGAGCTTTCGCTACATCAAGCACATTCAGCTACGCACCAATCGCTACAATGCAGAGCGAGTACAAGCAGCGATTGCCGACCTAGAGGCAAAGAAGTCCAGTCGTTTGGATTACTACGCTAACAAGTCTGAGCAGACCGAGAGTAGAATTGAGGAGAAATTAACCAAGTATGAACAACGCTTTGGTCAACAGTGGAACAGAGAATCCTTGGAATACCTCCAACTCAAGGAGCAGTTGAAGGAACTCTATCTCAAGCGATTGGATTGGGCGATTGAACTGTTGGAAGGGAAGGATTTAGCTCAAGCAGAATTGATACAACAATACGAAAACACCCTCCAAACAAACCTTGAATGGTTGACTTCTAAAACTCCAACCTTACCTCCTAGTACCCCACCAGAATTCCCCATAGTCGTACCAGAACCCAAAAAAGAAAAACCCCAATCAAACCCCAATGAAACTGACATGCTCGTTAGCAAGTTGATGAAGGATTTTCTGAGAGAGAAGGAAGCCTCCAACATCACCAAGAGCACAGTGCTGTTTCATCAAGTCTGTTGTGAGGATTTTTTGGAGTGTGTTGGGGGTATGACCGTCACTGAGGTAAACAAAGCAGTAGTGCGCAAATACTTGGAGATGCAGAAGAAGCTACCCTCACAACGCAAGAAGAATCCACGCTATGCCAAAAAGACGATAGAGCAGATTCTAAGGATGAAGAGTGTGGAACCTCAGAGCATCACCAACATCAACAAGAAGGTTCGCTACACCAAGCAGTTCTTCAAATGGCTGGTCTATCGCTTTGATGAGGTGGACAGCAATCCCTTTGATGGAATGAACCTAGCGAACAAAGCCCAAGTGATTGAGCGAGGTCATTTCACAGATAGAGACTTACAGAGAATATTGAGCAAGGAATATCTAAGCAGCACAGTCCATCGGATAGACAAGGAGAGCCGCTTCTACATCAAACATGGAGTGAACTACTACTGGGCTTTTCTGATTGGCATCTACTCAGGCATGAGAACAGAAGAAATCTGCAAACTCAGAGTGGAGGAAATTCAACAAGAGGAAGACATCTGGTTCTTTGACATCAAGGGAAGGGTCAAAACCAAGAACAGTGTACGCAGAGTGCCGATTCACAAGCAGTTGATAGATTTGGGCCTGCTGAAGTACATGGAGATTGTTGCCAAGCAAGGAGAGGAGCGCTTGTTTTGGAACTTGCCTGTCATTAACGAGAAATATTCCAAGACAGTGAGCAAGTTTTTTAATGACAGCTATTTGAAGAAGGTTGGGGTCTATGAACCCAACACCAAGATTCTCTACAGCACCCGTCACACCTTCATCACCAGAGCAAAGGTCAATGGAGTGGAAGATGCGTTGTTGAAGAAGCTAGTTGGTCATGAGCAGGAGTTCACACAGAAGCACTATGCAGCCAATATGTTTGATTTGAAGATGCTGCAGCAGGGAATCAATCGGGTGGAGTATCCAAGTTTAGATTTGAAGGACTTGAGAGTAAAGTGGGATAGGAGGTTGGTGGTGGAGCGGAGGAAGTGAAGGGGACCACCTCGTGACTTAATTACTAGAGAATACAAGCTCTAACTCTTCACGAGGTCAAGTGCCTCTAGCCTAGTATCTGTCATGTCTGGAGCGATTTTTCAGGTCATTTTTTCACATCAAATCCGTATGCCCATCGCTAGCTCCAAGGCGTCCTCATTCTCTACACCCAGATACCTTGATGTGTTTGCAACCGAGGCATGACCCAAGAGTCTTCGTACAGCTTCAATGTTCTGAGTCTTCTTGAAAATCACACTTGCCTTGGTCTTGCGTACTGAATGTGTAGAACGTCTAGCACCATCAATTCCTGCTATCTCACACCACTCCTTGACCAACCTGCGATGTTGAACGTCTGTGATGGGTTGATTGCCCTTGCGTCCTGTGAATAACCAATCAGTATCTACCTTCTCTGATTGAACTAGCCAAGCTTGGAGAGCACTCTGTGTTTTTTCATCAAGAACACAACTGACCATCTTGCCCGTCTTCTTCATTTTCACATCCAGTCGCTGAACGATACCACCTTCACTCTCCAGCACATCAGCTACTCGTAGGTTTCGTAAATCACTTGTTCGCAGCATCGTGTCCACACCCATGCGAAAGAGAGCAAGGTCACGAACCTTATCTGTTCTTCTGCTCAGCTCCTTCTCAATCTTGCGAACTTCGGTCTCTGAAAATGGCTTGGTAATCATGATTTCCTCTGAATGTTCGGTTTGGATTCAATCAATGCGGCCAACGTACATTCGGCAGTTCCGAGCCACAAGGGAAAGTCCAGCGAAAGTCCAGATTGATATTTAAGTAACTGAATTAATGTGATTTTTATAAATTATGGTTTTGAATGTTTGGTTTTACTAAAAGCAGACATTCGGCTCGGCTGTGTTTTAGAGAAATTCAGTGCTGAATAAATATTCTCAAGAGACACCCTATTCAAATCTGAACCAAAAACTGAGAAAGGAGGAGCGATGCTTTCGTTCAAAGAGAAACTTCAGGAAAGTCAGGTGAGTCCCTATTCACTAGGTAACATCTTGAGAGTCACCAATTCAGAGGAAGGCTACCGAGCGCTGGTTGTTTCAAGCAAGCCGCATCAAGCACTGCTGCTGGTACTGACAGGAGAGAAGACTGGTGATTTAGTCAGCTCAGAGAGTCTTCAGGACTATGACATCAGCATTGTGAGTGAGATGGAGGGCAGATTGCCAGAGACCCGCTATTTCTTTCAAAAGTCTGCTGCAGAGCGCAACATCAAGTCCATTGAATATCATAAGAAGGAATTGAAGGAAGATATTCATCAGGGAGATATCTCTCTCTGGTGGAACCGAGCACGCAGCTTACGCAAGACAGAGAAAACCAATGAGCGCCTAGACTTAGTGCTGGAGATTCTATTAAGTGAGCAGATGGAGCGAAGACTAGTTTTTTGAGAAAGTGGCAATTCTGAAGAAGAGCACCATAAGCTTTAAATGATCGGTACTGGTTGAAGACTGTCATCGGGTATTTGATGATCTGTCAACATACTAGTGATCTGCCAAAGCAAATATAGATGGGTGGGGGATGGGTTGACTCTTCCTCAACTCTTTTCGGCTTGATCTAGCTGAGAGACTCATTGCTTGTTGCCTGCACTATCATACTTAATTACTACGATATCGTCACTCCCAGCACTGGTGTTTCCATCCAGACTGCCGTTTGAGAATCCAGCCACATATACATTGCCACTAGAGTCAATCGTGACGGCATATCCACGATCATCGGAAGCAGACCCGATTTGCTGGGTCCACTGCTTTATTCCGCTGCTGTTGTACTTAACTACGAAAAGATCATTTCACCCAGCACTGGCATTACCATCCAGACCCCCAAAGGTGTGTCCAGTTACATAAACATTGCCGCTGGAGTCTGTAGCAATATCATGCCCGCGATCATCGGAGGAAGTCCCTAGTTGCTGAGTCCACTGCTTGGCCCCACTGCTGTTGTACTTAACCACGAACATATCCCATCATCCAGCACTGGTGTTTCCATCAAAACCTCCGCCCGTATAGCCAGTCTCATAAACATTGCCACTGGAGTCAGCAGCAATGCCCCACCCAATGTCACTGGAAGCGGATCCGAGTTGCTGAGTCCATTGTTTCGTTCCACTGCTGTTGTACTTGACAACAATGAGATCGTTTCCTCCAGAGCTGGTATTTCCATCCAGACCACCAGCAGTATGACCAGTGACATATACATTGCCACTGGAGTCGCTTGTGATGGCATTCGCTTCATCAGCTGAGGAAGAACCGAGTTGCTGAGTCCATTGTTTCGTTCCACTGCTGTTGTACTTGACAACAATGAGATCGTTTCCTCCAGTGCTGGTATTTCCATCCAGACCACCAGCAGTGACTCCAGTCACATAAGCGTTGCCACTGGAGTCACTGGTAATGTCTCGCCCAGAATCAGCTGAGGAAGAACCGAGTTGCTGAGTCCATTGCTTGACTCCGCTACTGTTGTATTTGATCACAAAGAGATCAGTACTCCCAGAATTGGTGTTTCCATCCAGACCACCGTCAGTGTATCCACCGATATATACATTGCCACTGGAGTCGCTTGTGATGCCCCGCCCATATTCGCCAGAAACAGAACCGAACTGAACAGGCCAGTAATTAGAAGAATCTGCACTGCTTCCTCCACCAGCGCCTGTTGAACCTCCATCCACCCGATAAGAAATGGTCTCTTCATAGAAGCAAGTGCTTAGCAGAACAAGTAGTCCCAGTTTCAGTAGGCTCTTGATGATTATCAACCACTTCCTCCCCAGAATGATACAGCTTGGTCTAACTGAGGAGTTCATTGCTTGTTGCCTGCACTATCATACTTGACTATTACGATGTCATTGTTTCCAGCACTAGTGTTTCCATCCAGACTACCAGCAGTAAATCCAGCCACGTAAATGTTATCGCTGGAGTCAATGTTAATGCCTTGTCCAGAATCTACAGCTGAGGTTCCAGGTTGCCGAGTCCATTGCTTTGTTCCGCTACTGTTGTACTTGACGATAAAAAAGTCAGTACCGCCAGCACTAGTGTTGCTATCTAGGCCACCGCTTGTCTCTCCAGTAACATAGACATTTCCACTGGAGTCACTGGTAATTCCGTATGCTTTCTCGTCACCAGAAGTCCCGAGTTGCTGAGTCCATTGCTTTGGTCCGTTACTGTTGTACTTGACAACAAAAAGATCATTGCCACCAGCATTGATATTACCATCTAGACCGCCAACAGTGTAGCCTGTTGCGTATACATTTTCACTAATGTCACTAGTGATTCCAAAAGCAACATCTCCACTAGAAGTCCCGAGTTGCCGAGTCCATTGCTTAACTCCTGAACTATTGTATTTCACTACAAATAGGTCATGAAAACCTGCGCTGGTGTTGCCATCTAGTCCTCCACCTGTATAGCCTGCCACATAGATATTGCCGTTGTTGTCTATATTGATAGCACGTGCATAATCGGCTGTAGAAGTTCCCAGTTGCTGAGTCCACTGCTTGGTTCCACTGCTATTGTACTTGACCAAGAAAAGATCCTCGCTCCCAGCATTGCTGTTGCCATCAAGGCCACCAAAAGTGTCGCCAGTGACATAGACATTTCCGCTGGAGTCGCTGGTGATTCCCCGACCA
>JACLAC010023521.1_pt1 | contig 13640 bp, 13 predicted proteins | sample 8027881 | NCBI WGS metagenome assembly JACLAC01 (sample SAMN15725517, study PRJNA655200) | protist metagenome | isolation source: fluorescence activated cell sorting (FACS) single amplified genomes of... | place: Spain: Blaines Bay Microbial Observatory, Mediterranean Sea | collected 2016-01-19 | reverse complement strand
CCACAAAGGCGCGCGCCGATGATTCATCGACAGCAAAATCCGTCGGACGCCGCAACAAACCACTACCGCGGTCCTGGTGCGACTTTGCATCGCGACCGATGACCTGGACGGTCGAGCCACGCACCGCATCGTCGTAGACCACCAATCTGGGCGCCTGCCAATCCCCTTCCCTCAAGGCCAAAGGTTCGATCAGAGCGGCGAATCGTCCTTGCCAGAACCTCAGACTGGAAACCAGCAAGGCCGGAATCGCGTATTGGACCTGACGTTCGCCAGATCGATCAAACTGCTGCAATTGGCTAATGCTCTCGATATAGACATCTTCGCCATCGATTACGATATGACGAGCAAAAAGGCCGGCTAGCGGCCGCGTCCACAACAGGCCGCCGTCGGCTGTAAACTTGCTCCAGAAGGCCTCGGGTTGCCGCCCCTCGCGGTGCAAATTGTAGACTACGTAGAGGTTGTCGTCTTCATCTAACGCCAGCGAAGGACCATCCAGCGCGCTCGTTTCCATACAGGCGAGATCTACGCGGGTATACACCAGTCCCCCGAGGGAATTACCGGCCCGGTCATATCGTTCGACCAGCCCCTGATTGGCACCAACGGCAAAGACCGTACCGGCAGCGCTGACGGCCAAACGCGTCGGCGCAAAACCCTCTGCTAGCGTCCATGTATTGTCGTGACGATGAAAAATACCCTCTACCGTCGTGCTCGCCAATTTATGCAACTTTTCTTTTTCACCAAAGACGCTTAAGACCTGATAGCGGTAAATCATATTAGCTTGGAGTCCACGATCGCTATAGCTGGTATCAGACACTGATTCCAGTTGTTCAATAGTCGAGAAATCTCCTCCGCTACTGCGTTGAATTTCGTAGTGGAGAAAACCTTCGGCAGGTACCTGGTCCCAGACCAGCAGTCCGGCGGCCTGTTCGCTCAAGAATTTAACGTTGAGCGCGGGCGGCCCCGCCAACCAGGGCTCGGGCTTCTTACCGGCAAAGGGACCGATACAGGCGGCGAGCATAAAAACGGGAACAAACCAGCATAGTTTTTGCATAATAAAAAAACGATACGCGAGACCACCGCCACTGTCAAGGAACAGAAAACGGTGGAAAGACCCATCGGCAACGTTTACATTAATTCAGGTTAACGTGGAGAATACTCACCCATGCAGCAACTGATCATACTACTCTTACTCATAGCAACCGGCTGTGGCGGCCTGGATCGCAGCAATCCCTTTGATCCGGTGCACCGATCGACAGGCGGAGACCGGCTATCGCATTCAACTGTAGTGCCAGCTGATGCGGAATTATTGCTCTATCTACCGCTAGGTAAAGCCTTGGCCACTGTGATTTATCGAATAGAGGCCGTGCTCACTGGCCCCAATATCCTACCGATATCAAAAACACTCGATATTTCGCCATTAGGCCCAGCCACCGGCACCATCGGCGCACTGCAACAGGGCAGCGGCTACATACTCCACTTGCGCGGTTATGATCTCGATGATGAGCTCATCTTCGAAGGACACGAAGAAAATATCACGATCAGCAACAACGACACCACCCTCGTCGAAATCGAACTCACCCTATTAAAACCGTTACCCGATTTCGGGGATGGCACCAGCGAAAACACAGAACCCGATGAAGGAGCGGCTGGGGAAGAAGGAACCGAAGAAGAGCCAACCACAGAAGAACCAACCGAAGAAGAAGCAACCGAAGAAGAAGAAGCAACCGAAGAAGAAGAAGCAACTACCGAAACAACAGAGGAAGCCGGCTAAACAGTATCCATATGCCCATCGTGACACTGACTACCGATTTTGGTGACCGCGATTACTATGTCGGTGCAATGAAGGGAGTAATCCTAGGTATCGCCCCCACTGCACAGCTCGTAGACATCTCGCACCATATCCCCCCACAAGACATACTCGCCGGCGCTTTTATTTTGCGCCACGCCGCCCGCGAGTTTCCACGAGCTACGGTGCATTTAGCCATTATTGATCCTTGTGCAGGGACCCAACGCCGTGCCTTGGCCTTTGAAGCCGACGACCAAATCTGGGTCGGTCCAGACAACGGTCTTTTCAGCTTTATATTCGACCGCGTCGACGGCGACGTCCATCAGATAGACCGCGAAGATCTCTGCGCCGCGAATCCAAGCCATACCTTCAACGGTCGCGACCTCCTCGCTCCCATAGCCGCTCATCTCTGCCGGGGGGCAGATGTATCGGAGATTGGACCCACCATCTCCGACCCGATACGGCTGAGTGAAACCACGCCTTGCAAAACAACCGAGCGCATTCAAGGACAGATCATCCACATCGACCGTTTCGGCAACCTCGTGAGCAATATTTCAGCCGCAGATATTGCACCTTGGGGCCGAAACTTGCACATTCGCCTCGACACCCACCTACTATCAGGACTCGAAAAAACTTACAGCGATGTCGCGCTTAACGCTCCACTCGCCCTAATCGGCGACGCAGACCTGGTGGAGATCTCCGTAAACGGCGGCAGCGCCGCACACTATTTTGGCCTTGGCCGCCGAACCTCCATTATCATTGAAAAACCATCCTGAGGAAGACATGTCGCAAGAAGCTCCCCTTATTGTCAGCATCTCCGGTATTCGCGGCTTGGTCGATCAATCGCTAACCAACGAAGTCGTCGCCCGATTCGCGGCCGCCTTCGGCACCTCATTGCCCCCAGACAGCACCGTCATACTCGCTCGCGATACCCGCCCCTCCGGTGAGAATTTCGCCAGAGTCGCCGCCACGGCCTTGAGCCGGACGGGCTGCCGCGTCATCGACCTAGGCAAATGCTCGACTCCCGGCGCCAAACTTTTGGTGACCGAGCTAGGCGCGCAAGGGGCCATCGTTATCACCGCCAGCCACAACCCGGCTCCCTGGAACGGCCTAAAACTAATTCGCGCCGATGGCATTTTCCTGAACGCAACCGAAGGAAAACGCGTCGAGGCACTCTTTCACTCGGGTCAATTCCGCCAAGCACCCCCCGGCGATATCGAAACACCCGATGGCGACGAGGTCAAAACACGCCATCTCCAGCGAATCCTCGCCCACGTCGATACCAAGGCCATCCGCCGGGCTCGTTTCAACGTTGCCGTCGACCCCTGCAATGGCGCTGGTGCACTGCTCATACCTGACCTTTTAGCCTCTCTCGGTGTCAAAGCCACCTTCATCAACGCCGAAGCCAACGGTGACTTTGCCCACGAGCCCGAACCGATCCCGGCCAACCTGATGCAACTCGGCCAGGCTGTGCGCGACAATAAATGCGCTGTCGGTTTCGCCATCGACCCCGACGCGGACCGCGTCACTTTGGTGGGCGCCGACGGTGAAGCCCTCGGCGAAGACCTGACCCTAGCCATCGCGGTACAAGCCGTCACAGCCCGCGACCCCGGCCCCGTGGTCACCACCCTCTCCACCTCCCAGGCCGTCTCCGACGCCGCCGCCAGCAATAACTGCCCTGTATCTCTGACAGCGGTCGGCGAAGTCAATGTCGTTGAGAAAATGATCGAAGTGAACGCCGTCATTGGCGGCGAGGGCAACGGTGGGGTAATTATCACCAAAATAGATCCGGGTCGCGACGCAGCAGCCGGCCTGGTCCTAGTCCTTGAAGCCATGGCACGCACTCGACAGTCGCTCGCCGAACTGGTCGCCGCCTTGCCCAATTACTCCATCGAGAAACGCAAAATCACCTCTACGCCCCAGGAATTGCAAGCGGCGCTAGAAAGTCTACTGCAACGCTACCCCGACGCCTATGTGCACCCCGTATGCGATGGTTCCAAATTCTATCTAAGCGGCCAACTCGAATGCCCTTGGATTCATCTGCGCGCCTCGAACACGGAGCCCATTGTTCGCGTTATTGCCGAAAGTGAAAGCGTAGAAGAAGCCGCACGACTCTGCGACGAAGTGGAACAGTTGTTTGTAAAATCGTAAGCGGGCAGAGATCGGGTGTATCGCCCCTGGGTATCCCACTGAGCAGCTTCAGCTCAATCGCTTTTTATAATCGGGAAACCTTTAGATCCCAAGCGTCTACTTGACTTCAAAGCCGGTCACATATACTTCTTCGACCTTGGCTTTTTTAAGAATCTTTTTGTTGACGAGATAGTGGATTTCGCGCTGCAATTTCTCGATACGCTGTGGATGCTCAAGCTCATTGGTCGTCATAGCGCTCATTCGCTTCAGCAAGGCCTGCTTGAGCTCGATGCGCTTGCGGCGAATTTCGGCAATACCCGTTTCCGGTGGGCAGACCTTGAAGGTAAATTGCGCTTCCAGGCGAAGCCCTAGCCCGCCGGCAGGGTTAGCACGCACCGGTCCTAGCTCGGAGTACATGGGGCAGTCTTGCTTGTCGTAGGAAGGCGGCGGTGCACAACTGCAAAGGAAAACGATTAGGACAGCAAAAGTCCTCATTCGATCGAGGCAGCCTCAGCTTGCCGGACCGGTTGCGCCCCTGCACGATCGAGCAACGACGAAAACATATCGGCCCGCTCGTCAACCAACTGGGTCAGACGTTCCAGGTTTTCTTGTGCCGTCTCGGCAATCTGATTTTGCTGATGTGCAGATTTGAAAAGCTCGTCTGCAATGGTCATCGCCGCCAACACCGCAAGCTTCGCAGTGGGAACGCGACCTCCATGCAGATCGGCAATTTCGCGCATTTTCGCGTCGACATATGCGGCAATTTTGCGCACTTGGCGCGCGTCGTTCGTGGCGATCTGATACTCTTCGCCGAAGACTTCAACTAACGCGCCACCTATGTGATTTTCTGCCATAAGTACTAATATAATATCAAGTTGCCCAACAGGCAACTAAATATCTGCCGCGACAATATCCGCGTAGGACCCCCCTACCAACTGCTCGCTGGAAATTTCCAGGGCTCGCATCAAGGTCTTGACCCGCTGATGCGACTCCTCAATGCCTTTCTCTTCGGTCACCGCCTCCACTTCGACAAATTGCCCCAAGCCTTTCACGTCATCGAGATGAATGCGCACGTTTTCCCACAGCCAAACTTGGCGCGTCTTCTCCACCTCGACCCTCGTCCCGTGAATCTTGCTGAGAATTGCGCGCAAAGCCTCTGGATCTTCGGTCTTGGCGATTTCGTAGTCGCTGCGCTTGGGGCCAGCCACATCCTCGCGCAAATAGAAAATTAAATGGCCTTCATCTGAACCCAACTCGCGCAATTTGAGCCGGCCTCGCTCGACATTGAAATAGGTATCCTTCTGGTGGAAGGTGCCCGCCATGCCGGCGCCAAGGGCATTGAGATTTTCCTCGGCGCGCTCCGCATCTTCGTAGCGCGCCTTGATTTCTATATTCGTCATAATTAGAGTGTTTGCCTTGCTATATTTTGCCCTACCAATCTACGCTCGCCCCGCATCCAATGCAAGGTATTCCATCCAGCCCAACTCTCACCAATCCCCTGTGTCGATACCGCAAGCGACTAAGCGTTGCAAAAGCGTTTCCCATCTCTTGGCGCTAATAGGTACCCCCTCTACCGACCTGCGTACAGCTACCGCTCGCGCCCGATCGCCGGGCACCCTCACCGCCTCTCCAGCTTCCTCGGGACGCACCTTCCGTGCGCTGTCGGCGAGAAAAGCACCGCGCTCAGCAAAAACACTCGCACCAGCGAAGCGCTCCGGATCGATCACCAAAGCAAAAAACCCACAACCATACGCACCATTTAAAGCACTGACAGCGGGTACATCACGTCCACAGGCACCACCGCCCATTCCCCCGGCTAGCAAATCCACCAACAGACCAATTCCGTAGCCGAAAGCACCTCCGACCGGCAATAGCACCCCCCCTTCCAAATCGGCCGGATCTACCGTCGTTCGCCCCGCCTCATCAAGCAAAACCCCCTGATCCAACAGCACTCCTTCATCGAGCGCCTGCCCCACTTTGGCTGCCGAATGCCCCGTTGCTGCATCAAAGACTAAAGGCTCCCCATCCGCGATAGGTGCGGCATAGGCCAACGGATTGGTTCCGTGCAATCCCTCACTGCCACCAACTGGCGCGACCCTCGGCGTGGCATTGGCCAAGCACAACGCCAAAAAGCCCTCCCGCGCTATGGACTCCACGTAAAAGGCCAAGCCACCGGCATAATTGCCCTCTATCAACGATACCGCTCCCATTCCGTTTTCGCGCGCCTTGTCTCGCGCCAGTTCAATCGCCGCTCGACAGAGAAAAGGTCCAACCCCCTGCCCACCATCACACAAAGCGGTAACCGGTCCCTCCTCTATCACCCGCATCTCCTGCTTGGGGCGAATCTGCCCCGAGCGAATCCGCTCGATATACGTCGGCAGCATCACCACCCCATGGCTATCGACTCCACGCAAACTCGCATAGAGTAAACTCTCCGCGCAACACTCCGCCTCAACGCCGACAACACCTACCTGCTGCAACATTTGCAGGCAGAAAACCCGCAACCGCTCCCGCTGCAATAATAATTGCACGTTAGCGTCGCCTCCGCCTGCCCGCTCGTCTTTCCCGTTCGCTGTATTTTTTCGACGGCATCCACTGATCTCCACAGTTGAAATACAAGCGCCTGGTCACCCGATTTACCGTCTGATACATTCCTCCAGACACCGACTGCACCCCCGGCAAACCATAGACCCAATCCAATAGTGCCAACCCCGGCACACTGTGCGCCAACATCCGCAACACAGCAATCCCTTCGTATACTTCTCCACGCCGATCGCACTCCGTCAACTGCTTCCCGGCGCGAGTAAAATTCACCATTGGAAAACGCGCTTGCAATCCCTCTTCACTGAGCGGCAGCAACTCGACTTCTCTCGTCACATCACGTTGTGCAACCCATCCCTTGAACCTCACGCACAACGCACAAGTTTGGTCGTAGAAGAAGTAGAGATTTGGGCAATTATCGATCATTTATTCCTCATTGATAAAACAAGATTGGCGGTTTCAACCTCACTCCCCTTGCGCCCTGCATTAAAATAAGCCAAAGTATATCTCATGAAAGCAATAATCGTAGCAAACGACGCAGAACGTACTCTCAGTTGGCAAGACGTTCCCGAACCAACCTGCAGCCCCCACCAGGCCCTCGTTGATATCCACGCCACCGCCGTCAATCGCGCCGACCTGCTCCAGCGGTCGGGGAACTATCCCCCTCCTGACGGGGCTCCGCCCTACATGGGCTTAGAAATGTCCGGCAAGATCACAGCCGTCGGCGACGATGTCGATAATTTTCGTCCGGGTGACCGCGTGTTCGGGCTACTCACGGGCGGCGGTTATGCCGAACAAGTAGCCGTGCCGGCAACCCATCTGTTGCCTTTGCCCGACGAGCGCGACTTCGCCTGGGGCGCAGCCATAGCCGAAGTCTTTCTCACCTCTTTTACTAATCTATTTATCGAAGCCGGGCTGCAAGAGGGCGAAACTGTGCTAATCCACGGCGGCGCTTCCGGCGTCGGAACCGCGGCGATCCAGCTCTGCCGCGAAGCAGGTTGCAAAGTGCTCATCACCGCCGGCACCAACGCCAAGATCGCGCGTTGCCGAGAGCTGGGCGCCGATCTGGCAATTAACTACAAAGAGCAGGATTTCGCCGAAGCGGTACTCGCACATGCAGATGGGGTCGATGTCATACTTGATATCGCCGGCGCCGATTATCTCGCGCGCAATATAAGGCTACTCAAACTACGCGGCCGCCTTGTCGTAATCGCTCTGCTGACCGGCGCCAACGCCCAGATCGACCTTCAGCCGATGATGGTCAAAAGATTGCGTCTTATCGGCTCGGTGCTGCGCAGTCGCTCCGACGGAGAAAAAACCGCCATTATCGCCGCCTTTAAAAAGCGCTTCTGGCCTATGCTCGTCGATGGAACAATGCAAACCGTTGTAGAAGAAATACTGCCCATCGAACACGCCGCCGACGCCCAGGCGATCCTCGCAAAAAATCGCAACATCGGCAAGGTCATCCTGCAAGTTCGCCCTTAATTAAGTTCGCCCACCGCAAGGAGCACACATGTCCACCCGTTATCGCGAAGTCGAAGTCGGCGGAGTCCCGCGCGAACTCGGGCGCCAGATCGGCGAAGCCGCCCGCGACGAAGTGCGCGGATTCGCCGAGATCGCCCTCGAACGCGTCAACAAAACCGTAAAAATATCGCGAGATAAAGCCCTATACACCTGTCGCCGTAGCGAAGCCTATGTCGCCGATTATGCCCCCGACATGCTCGAAGAGTTACGCGGTATCAGCGATAGCTCGGGCGTCGACTTCGACGATCTTATGCTGCTACAGATCCGCAATCAACTGAGTTCCGAAGAAGACGCCGGCTGCACCTCCTTCGCCGTCGCGCCACAAAAAAGCGCCGAGGGCCATTCGATCGTCGGACAGAACTGGGATAACGACCCCGCACTCGACCCCTTCAACATAGTGTTAACACGCCGCCCAGCCGGCAAACCGGCGCTGATGAATATCACCCAGGCCGGTCTTATCGCCTATATCGGCCTAAATGACCAGGGGATCGGCGTCTGCATGAACACTCTGCCAGCACCGAGCAGAACGATCGGCGTACCGCACTACTTCACCGTGCGCGAAATATACGAACAAACCTCGCTCGACAACGCCGTGCAGGCGGTGCGCCGTGCACAGCGTGCCATCCCAGCCAATATTATCCTCGCCACCCCACAGGGACCAGCCGACCTCGAAGTCACAACCGACCATGTGCATATCCTGCGCGACGAGCAACTCGTTGTGCATACTAACCACTGTCTACACCCCGAACTGATCGCGATCAACCAAGACTTCCCGGAGTTGATCGAATCCGGTCCGCGCAAGCTGCGTATCGAACATCTACTCGGCCCCAAGCACTCTTTGCGCATTGAAGAGATGCAAGCAGCCCTCCGCGACCACGACAACCACCCGCTCTCGATCTGCCGCCACGCCAACGAACACCCTGAGAACGGTTTCTGGGTCAGCGTTTTCTCGGTTGTAATTGAAGCGGACCAGGGCCGCATGCACCTTAGCCGTGGCAACCCCTGCGAAGCACCCTACGAGACCTATTCGCTCAACTGAGAGGAGACCGTCATGGGCATTCTGCACGGCACGATCATCGATGAAGCTACAGGTGAGAAGATCGACGCCAAGGTGCACGTACTCAACGCCATGGGCAGCTTCTCCCACCCGCGCGATCCACTGCTCAAACGCGGCCCAGGCACACCTTTTTTCTTCTCTGACGGTGAATTCGATGTCTACTGTGCTCGCGGCCGCACCGACGTACTGGTCGAACGCGGTACCGAATACGAACCCTATCGCACCACCGTCGAGTTGCCCGAAAAAGGCAGCATTGATGTTGAAATTTTCCTGCGCCGCTGGCACCACCCGCAACAGGCGCACTGGTATCCCGGCAATACGCACATCCACTACGATGAGAACGAGAAGCAACCCGACCGCCGTCTCGGGGTCGACTGCAGCGTCGAAGGCTACAATGTCACCTGTGTCAGCGTGCTCGACCGCCGCCAACTACCCTACGCCTCCAATAAATACCCCATCGGTGTGATGAACGAGTTTAAAACCGCACACCACGTGCTCGACATCGGGGAGGAAAACCGCCACTACGGCGACAATTCGACCTGGGGTTTCGGCTACGGCCACGTGATGTTTCTCAATATTCGCAATCTAGTGCAACCCGTCAGTCGCGGCCACACCCTCGCCGGGCAGTTCGACCCCGACTACCCGCCGCTGTGTTTCTGCTGCGACGAGGCCCGTGATCAAGGAGGCATCGTTATCTGGTGCCACAACGGCCGCGGTATGGAGGCACCAGTCGCCGCCGCATTGGGTAAGCTCGACGCCTTCAACCTCTTCGACCCCTTTTGGATGGACCCCGAATACGACTTGTGGTATAAACTACTGAACTGCGGAATCCACCTGCCCGCTTCAACCGGCACCGACTGGTTCGTCTGCTCCAACAACCGCGTCTACGTGCAGACGGAAGATAATTTTTCCTACGCCAGCTGGCTCGACGGTATGAAAGCCGGCCGCACCTTTATCACCAACGGCCCGGCCATCGACCTCAAGCTCAACGGCCAACCTATGGGCGACACCGTCGAATTCGACAACGGCAACCCACTCGAAGCACAGATCAACTTCAGCTCCTTTTATCCAATAGAGCGCGCCGAGCTCGTTGTCGACGGCCAGGTGATACAGCACTGGCAGTGGCCCGAGGGCCGGCGCGAGGGTGAAATATGCCACGGCTTCAACACCGAGCACGACGGCTGGGTAACCGCGCGACTATGGGGCGATTCGCGAGACAGTTTCGACCAGGCGATTTACGCGCACTCCAGCCCTGTTTATTTTTTTTGCGGTAGGCCCTCAGCCCAACGTGAGGCTGCAGCCCGCTTCTTTCTCAATTCGATAGACGAGTCGCTCAAGTGGATCGACAGATATGGCCGCTACAACAACGACCAACAGCGCGAGGACGTAAAAGACCTCTTCAGGAGGGGACGGGAAGCCTATACCGTTCTGACAGCGTAAGACGCTTTACCGAATAACAAATAAACACCCCCCCGTCGGCGTGCTGCCGTCGAGGGGGTTATCTGGTGTAATACTCGTTTTTCAGCTCGCCGCTTCACCATCCTTCACTTGATAATCATGATCACGCACCGTGCCATCATCGGTGAGATCGCGCTTTACGTTTTGCAGGTCTCGATAGAGCCGCAACAGATCGCGTATACCACCGATCGATAACCATATCATTACAATAAACGACGTCGCGATGAAGAACATCGCATTGACATAGTAGTGGTAGGTGGCCCAACCTTCTTTGGAGACGCCGACGGTGTAGACCGCGACAGTCATGCCGATCCACAGACCAAAGAATAGAATCGCCTTGCCGACGGTGATACCGTAGATAATCTTGTCACCGCGAGAGAATTCCTCGGTGATGCCCAGTGCCGTCTGCCAATTCCACTTCTGCTTGGCAACCGCCACGCCGCCAGTAGCCTCGTGGTCAGACTCAACCACGTACTCGCCGCGATGCAGAAGCTTTTCGACGTTAAAAACCGTGCGCGAACCCAATTTCGAAAATAATACGTACATTGCCAAAGCGACCAACATCGCATAGAAATAGACCTCTTGGCCCGTCAGCGGAAAATCGAAGCCGAACCAATCTTCGCAAAAATGCTCGAGCAACATGCCCGTCGTCGCTAGAATTGTGCCGCTAGTCAACGCCGCAAACGCCCCAGTCGTAGTACCCCAACTAGTGTAGAGCCCACCGACGATCACGACACCAGCTCCACCTAACCAGAAGGCGCCGGTCAGCGCAAAAAACAGCAATATATCTTGCGTCTGACTGTAAAACGAACTAAACAGCACGATAAAAACCGCCACTCCGAAAATCGAATAACGCAAGAGACGCAAATGAGCCTGCGGTTCGATCTCTTCACCGCGCCAAGGCAGGTAGATGTCCTGCACGAAAATGCTACCCCATGAGTGCAGATAGGTGTCGTGAGTGGTGATAAAGGCGGCGAACATTACCGCCGCGAAAGCCCCCATCAACCCCACCGGCATATACAGCTTCATCGTCAACGGGGTTACCATCTGGTCGCGCACTTGCTCGTCGGGTATCAGCGCCAACTGCGCGTTGATCTGCTTAGCCCAATCAGCGTAGTCGGGATGGTGCATGATCATATATGCGACCAAGGGCAGCATCGTGAATCCCCACAACAGCGCCCAACCGCGGAACGAACCGAGCACCCCCGCCATCTTCGCCTCGTGTGGCGATTTCGCAGACACGTGATAGGCCTGCGACCCCTGCCAGGCCATCCGGTTGAGAATCATGCCAAAAAGCCCGATCATAAAATACCAGGGGTTGAAACCCTCGACATTGCCCGCGTCGAAGGGATCCAACAGCGACTTGCCCTCTTCGGAATACTGCAAGCCCTCAAAGACCTGTGACAACGGAAACTTTATAATCAACAAGGTCAAAATCGTCACCAACACGATATTGACGAAAAATGACTGAAAAAAATCGGTTACCAATACCGCAATCTGGCCGCCGGCGAAGGTGTAGTACATCGACAACCCCACTAAGGCGATCAACAGCGAATGGTAGGTCGGCAAATCCAAGCCGACAAAACTAAAGGTCGTCGGCAGACCACAGTAATGGATAAAGAAATTTGCACCTACTGCTGGAAAGATGCCGAAATTGATAATGCCCGAAATCCAGCAAATCGTCGCCGCGTAAATGCGAAAATTGCGCCCGTAGCGCATCTCGAAAAACTGTGCCAGGGTCAGCGAGCGGGTCTCGCGGAAGCGGTAGACCACCCATCCGGTCAGCATCAGGATCAGCGCGATCGGCGCCTGCATCTGCTCCCACCAGTTCGGCGCAAAACCGGCCTTGTAGACCAACTGGAAACGCGCGATAACCGACACCGCACCCAAACCTGCGATGCCTTCGGCCAAGGTCAGCAGGTAGCGACCCGCCAAACGATTGGCAGCTAAAAAATCGCTGGTAGACTGGGTGTATTTGCGGGTGGCGGTAGCCAGAACGGTGAAAAAGACGATCACCGAAGCCACGACCATCCAGTCGATCCAATGCAAGTGCATGGAGAAATCTCCGTTCAGTGCACAAAATATGGAGAACGCAGTACGAACATACGCTGTCGAATTTATCTAATTATAATCAATGCAACAGCGGCCGACAAAAAATGCGAGGTTGCCCGCTGTACATTAATGCGGATCACCAATGCTGTGTGCCTAGCCACTTTTCCAGCCACCGGTTAATCTATGCCGCCAATTTCGCTGTGCCGACGATTTCGACCGCATGGCTGCGCTACGAAATCTCTAATCTTATCCTCTTTCGCCAGATACTTGCCACAACACCCGAGTAATTTCGCCAAATTCACGCGGGGTGAGCCGGAAAATCTGTTTGTTTTTGAGCTTTTTGCCCAATCGAGCCAAGGCCGCAGGAGGTAAATGCTTATTGCGGCTTTTTTCCAGCACTTGGTGCAGTAGTTCGTTCCGACGAGCGAAAAGCGATTCTAAAACCCTTTTAAAAAAATCTTCCGAGGGCACTACAAAACTGGGTTTGCCGGGCTCGATCTTGACCACCGCGCTCTCGACCTCCGGCGGCGGAACAAAGGCGTCCGGACGAATCTTTTCAATCAACTCTACTTTTGCGACACGTCCAATCGCCACCCCGATACGGCAATAACCATTCTCCCCCACGCCGGCAGACATCCGCTCGGCCAGTCGCTTCTGAAACATCAATACGGCGCGATCGAATCCCAGATCCAATAGCCTAAAAACAATCGGCAACGCCAGGTTGTAGGGCAGATTCGCCACCACTGTGTCAAAGCGCGGCATTTCCACTTCTAACGCATCGCCCCACATCACCTGCAAATGGCCGTGGCGCTTCTGCAAATCCATCAGACATTTGGTGAATTGCCGATCCCGCTCCACCACGACTACCCGCGCCGCCTTCTCCAGCAACAACTCCGTCAAATTGCCGATACCCGGTCCGATCTCCAACACCGTATCCTGGGGCAGGATATTCGCGTAGGCCACCTCCCGCCGCAGCACGCTGCTATCGTTGAGAAAGTTCTGGCCAAATTTCTTATTCGGTCGAATGCCATACTGTTCGATTTTTTTCATACCCACCAATATAAAGGGCCAACCCAATTTACATCAGGTCAG
>JACLAC010018878.1_pt1 | contig 13654 bp, 7 predicted proteins | sample 8027881 | NCBI WGS metagenome assembly JACLAC01 (sample SAMN15725517, study PRJNA655200) | protist metagenome | isolation source: fluorescence activated cell sorting (FACS) single amplified genomes of... | place: Spain: Blaines Bay Microbial Observatory, Mediterranean Sea | collected 2016-01-19 | reverse complement strand
GAATAGAGCAGGACAGTGATTTTGACGGGGATGGCGTGCCAAACTACCTAGACGAAGATAGTGATGATGACGGCTTACTCGACATTTTAGAAGGCAACTTAGATGTGGATCTCGACGGATTTCCCAATTTTCTGGACTTGGACTCGGACGCAGATGGTATCCCTGATACATTTGAGAAACGTATAGATACCGACATGGATAGTTTGTTCAATTTTGAGGATACTGACAGTGATGGAGATGGAATCCTCGACGCTGAGGAACTCAATATTACAGGGTTGCTGGGTAATATATCACTCGCTGATGCTGACGGCGATGGTGTCCCGAATTGGCTGGACTTAGACTCTGACAATGATGGCTGGACGGATGCAGAGGAAAGTGCTGAACCCACCTATGGCGATGGTTTACCAGCCTTCCTGGACCCGAATGTTCCAGGAATGAAGGGCAGATGTGTTTCACGATGTGCCCTTAGTCAAGTAGATAGCCAGAATACAGCGTCCTTTAATGCCTCTCTGCTTCAAGATCAACTGAGAGTACAAGGGCGGCGGCAGAGTACGAAGGCGTCTCCCGCAGATTCGGACGGGGATGGCATTGCAGATGAGGTTGAAGGCTTTGGTGACATGGACAGGGATGGGAGCCCAAACTATCTGGACTGCGATAGTGATGGAGATGGCGTGCTTGACATCATAGAGGGTGATCAAGATCACGACGGAGATGGAGTGCCTGACTATCAAGACCTGGATAGCGATGGTGACGGCCTACCAGATGCTGTAGAGGGATTGCTGGACCCTGACGGCGATGGCATCCCTGCATTTATCGACCTAGACAGCGACGGTGATGGAACACCAGATCTTGTGGAGGGCAAGGCTACCGATGCCAATAGAGACGGATTGAAAGACTTCCTGGACACTTCGGTCTCATGTCCTGTCAATTATGCCGGTCAAACGTGGTCAAACGTGACCTACGCACGGAATGTGCAAACTATTACTTGCAAGGATACTGTTGCAAATGGCGATGCATCATGTGACTTCAATGATGCGTCCTGTCGCTTCAAAGCCGCACGGTTTCATGGCAGAACAGGGGACGTGTACACAGTCCATTGTCCTGGAGATTGCCTGAACGACGCAACTCCTGTATTTGGACCTGGCAGTGGAATACCAGACTCAAGTGGGAAACCAGTGTGCCCTATAAAAGGGGAAGACCACACCACAGCGATGGGCGTGTTCATGGATCATTCCAGTATATGCAAGGCTGCCCTCGCTGCTGGTACTCTTGTTCCTGGTTTGCCGGGTCTTGTCGTGTTTCGTCTTGTCGAACCTGTCGCTACGTATGCGTCTTGTCCCATGTTGCCAAGACTGCCTGGCCCCAAACCATGTGGCCTCTATCGGGAACTAGGATATGACGTATGCGAATCGCCTGATGCTTCTGCCGCGCAGCTCAGCGCAAGCAGCAATGATGATGAACCAGAAGATTGCAAGTGTGCAGAATTGATTTCGTCCTCATACAGGGCTTCCTGTGGGACATTTCGAAGAGCATTCTGGGGGAACGTTCGTGACAAATTGTTGTCATATGACAAAAAGTCGAAGTGCATCTGGCAGATTGCTCCTACAGGAGCGACGAGACTGGATTTAAAATTTGTGGATAAGGTTTGGACTGGAACGTTCAGTCATTATCAAGATTATGTGACAGTCAACCAGTGCAACGATCCCCAATGTAACACCGTCGAATTGAAGACAAGGTATAGGGGTTCAGTCAACATTCAAGACATGGAGTCGTCTCAATTAACTTTCGACACTGGAGCTTTTCAAGTCACATTTGGAAGGCAAAAGAATCCAAGTGATCCTTTGCAAGAGAGCTATAAGGCTCCATGCTATGGAACAAGTAGCGAGTGTGGTTTTCACATCAAGTATCAAGCGAGACCGCTACCATCTGGCGAGACGTACACTTGGAAGTGTGCATGTGGAATCGAATGTGGAGTTTACAGAACAGTGCAGGGCAGGATGAGCGATGGAGATGACAACACAGTCCCTGGAATGTACTGCAGATGGATAATCGCCCCGAACTCAGCTACATTCGTAGACCTCAGTATTACTCTATTCAGTGCGATTGACAACAACGCCGCAACCCTGAAAGTGAATGAATGCAAAGACGAAGACTGTGATGATCCTATTCCCATCCCTGAAACTTCTGGTTACGCTAATATTGTCGGGAGCATGACAGGAAACAGATTCAGAGGTATTACACTTAATTTCCGATCAAATACTGGTGTCATGGAGCTGATCTGGGAAACGGACACAAACTATCTTCACAAAAACTGGCCTGGATTTGATTCGACCTGGAACTCGAATGGCCGTGGAGGTGGAGATGCAGGAGAGGTCATTATAGTGCCACCAGGCTGTAAGGACACTGGCGATCAGTGCGGATGCATTTCTTCAGATTGTGATTGTTCGGATCCTGAATGCATTGCTCGAAGTGAGTCTTAAGCACCTATAAAGTCGATCACAGCCTACTCTTTGCTATGCACGCAGTATTTTATTGTACACCCTTCTACTAATGCTGAAGTGTTTTTCGTTCAAAGTCTCTTTCTTGCCACTCCTTGCCTGAAGGAGGGTAAGAACTTTGTCTTTAGGTTCTGACATACATGTGTTACTTCCAGGTAACAGTCTTGCTGCTGGTGACCAACAAACATTCAACAGCGAGGCCCATGAGTGGCCGGAATGGGGCAAGGCTGATGACGTGCAACTGATAGCATCACATGGGTCGCCAGCAGACTGTTGTAATTACTCTCGAAGCGATGCTCGAGACACCACTGGATGCTGCGCGGTACAGCGTTACAGGCAAAGGTGGATGGGTCAGTTTTGGGTTGGTGTGAAAGCTTTTGAAATACTCCCCGACGTCAGACATTCCGGATGCGCCAGAATCAGGGACGCGACCGAGTGCAACGAAAGAGAAAAGTGTATGTATGAGGTGGGAGTAGGCTGCATTGAAAGTGATGAGAGTGGGCCATGCCATCCTTGCCGAAGCCGCGAGTATGAAGCTGATGATGAGGAAGACCAGCAGAGATGCGTAGACCGGTGTCAAGCTGAAAACGAGCAGAATGGACGTCTTGTCTTCAAGCTAGACAAAATGGTAATCCGTAATGTCTCTGATTCTGCAACATTGTCGATTCAGTTGAGCTCAAAACCTGTGTCAACTGTGACAGTCTTACTTCGAACAAGGTTGTGCGAACTATGTGTAGAGGACAATTGTGACAAAGCTGCTCAGAGTCACCGGCTGACCTTCAACTATCGAACGTGGAACACACCAATAACTCTGAGACTGGTTCCAATGGTCTGCGATCCTCAAAGCCCGGTACCACCAACAACAACTGTGGAGCTCACAACCTCTAGCCGAGACCAGAATTTTCACAATCTGAGGACTTCACCTGTGATTGTTTGTACCACATTTGGCAGGCAGTGCCCTGCATTGTATATCCCATCGAATGCGAATATGACAAGGAACGTTCCGGGGATCTTTCGTTCACAATCGGCTATCTCATCACGAGTATTGGCACCGAAAGTATCTTCTAAAGATGGAGAATCGCTATCCAGTAAGTCCAGAATGCTTTCCTCATCTGTACGTTAAACTCACACTTTGGCACCGGGACAACTACAGATGAGTGGTGAATTGGAGAGTGATATGCATTCATGTTGGATTAGGAAACGTCCTGTCCGGTCCGAGAGCCATATTTGCATGTTTCATCGCTGTCACTATCAAACGAACCATCTCCTCACGATACTGCGTATTCTTTCCCCATTCCTTTTTCAAACAAAACAGCCTGGTCGATCAATCGAGATTGCAACAATTTTTACAGATATGCAAACCGAGGTGATGATAGGAATGCTCAAAAATATCTCGAACGATGCATGAAAGCAGGTATGAAAATTCTCATAGCTGATTTGTTGAAGATTTTATGCAATTGCATGATTGCAATTGAGTTGAGGAATTGTTTGCAAAGTATTATTTACTTTCCAAATGCAGCCTTTTATCAAGTCCTTTTGAGTGACTTTTGTCGGTGATGGCCGCTCCTGGACAGACTGCATGAAGGAAAAGCAAATGAAATGTGCCTTCACAGGTAACCCCCTTTTGCCCCTTCAAGTCACACTTAGTATCTGATATCCTTCGCAGGGCGCATCGAAAATATCGCAGATGGGGTTCTGATTTTGCTGTGTCTTGATGTTCAACAGATTGGAATGGTTTTTGCTACACAAATATGAGAGGAGTCAGATTTTGTCAGGAAAATCCCTCCGATGTACGATGTAAGGTCGATGTTCCGGGTTGGTACGAACTTCACTTATCAGGAACGGAATGCACTTTCAGCCGGTTTCGAAACCTTCCAAATAGATGCAGCGCTTCGTTCGGTAATCTGTTTTTAAAATCGCAATTCTTTGATTGTGGCAAGACAAGTACTTCGCCCCTATCAGCGATATTTGCAGCCGTGTAATTTTTCATGTTGAAATCCATCAACATTTTCGGAGTCCTGACTTCGCATGAGAAAATTAAAACCTCAGGCTCAAGTTGTGCCATTCAATGTTTCCCTGGATCTGTGCCTGCACAGCCAGTGTGGCTATTGTGTGATCCTGAGACGGGCAGGTAGATTGCTCATTGGCTGCTGAAACTTGTTTTTTCGACCGTGGTTAGGATCATTCATATTTTCCAATATACAGCAATCAACGGAGCCCGTTGTTTGCATACCTGAAACTTGATGTTTTTTTTTCAGGTGGAATGGCACAACTCCAAACTGTACCGCGTGTGAGAATGGACATTATTTTGATTCTCTGAAAAAGGCATGTAGACCATGCGCCACCGATGCCTGCAAGGTCGGCTTCTTCAGGTCACCATGCACCATGCATGGGGATGCCAAGTGTACACCGTGCTCCGGTAAACCAGTGAACTCGATATATACTTCAGCTGGCGATCCCTTCAACGTGGATTCATGTGAATGGGCTTGCGAAGAACCTTATTATCTTGTTGGTGGAAGATGTCTGCCTCCAAATGTGACCTGCACTGTGGGTCAGTACAAGAGCGGGTGGTCATGCGAGCAATGTTCTGCCGACAAGCCAGCTGCTCATGCGCACTGGACAACCCCAGGAATTCCGATTGACAAGGACAATTGCGGTTGGTCATGCGACGCTGGATACATCTTTTCTGATGCTGCAAATGAATGCCAGCTGGCAGTTCGCCCGGCCATAAGCGTCTTGGTTGCCCCGAATCGCGACCTCTCAGAATCTGGTCTATTTACCCAGATATCATTCAAGACTTCGACTGTGCCCAAGTGTGGTTGGGTTAAACTCGTTCTTTTCCCAGACGCCCAGATCAACGTTTCTGTCACTACAAAAGTGGTCAACCTGACAAGTCCAGATTTTGAAAATGTTGGCGCTTCCGTGATCATCCAAGCCGTAGACGATCAACAATCCGAAGGAACCCATGGAGGAGTCCTCACATTCTCTGTCAAGAGTTGTGACCCGGAATATGATGCCCTCGAAATCAGTCCACTTTGGCTGAAAATTTTGGACAACGACTGTCCCGCTTTGTCTATTCCTTCAAGCGCTACCTTCTTAGACGCATGCGACAACAGACACGGTTACACATGTACTGTGCAATGCCGGCCTGGGTATCTTCCTTCGAGTCCTACAGACTTGCTGTGCTCCCAAGAAACGTCGCATTGGAATAGAGATGCTCCGATGTGCGACGACTGTGATGTTGGGTTCTTCAAAAGTGGTCAATCGTGTTTCGCTTGTACTAACGTGTCTTGCCCAGCTGGTCATTATCGCCTGGCTTGTCAAAAACATAGAGACGGATCCTGCTCACCCTGCACCAACCAGATCCCGCGAAATGCTCGCTATTCTGGCAGTGGGATCCCCTTCGACGCCAATAATTGTGATTGGTCGTGCGAATCAGGATACTTTTTCTTCAATCAGACGTGCATGCTGCGATCTGTTCCGACTTTAGTCGTGTCTGAACCACAAGATGTGTCAGAATCAATTGTCGACAAACCCATAAATCTGGACGTCCGGCTTGCAACTCCTCCTGCATCAAATTGTTTCGTGTCAGTCTACAGCGATGTTCAATTAAACATAACTGCGGGATCAAATTTCACGTTCTCTCCATCGTCTTGGCAGAAAGAACACACAATTCGTGTTGCTGCATATGACGATTCCGTTGTGGAAGGGTTACACAGTGGAGTGCTGACGCTCCAAGTGTCATGTGCAGATGAAGACCCCAATTGGAATCTGACAACTCGGATCTCCATTACAATTATGGACAATGACTGCCGATTTATCCCTGCTCCCAGCAATGGCCGAGTGATTTTATGTGGCACTACTGTTGGAGAAAAGTGTATATACGAATGCAACGCCGGGTTTTTCCCAAGTAGTCCAGTAGTGCGTACTTGTTTACAGACGAGGATGTGGTCGAATGTTGTACCTGAGTGTGAAAATTGTCTGCCCGGATTCTGGAAATCTGGATCAACATGTACCCCGTGCTCCTCTGGGCCTTGCGCGCAGGGTATGTATCGTTCTGCTTGTAGGGCAACAGAAGATTCTCAATGCGTGCCCTGCTCCACAAAGCCTCCTTATTCGAGGTATGTATCTCCTGGTCGTCCAATTTTTTCAGATGCTTGCAGCTGGAAATGTGAAGTTGGTCATTATCATTCGAAGAATCGGTGTATTGAATGTTCGAACAGCTCTTGTCCTCCTGGTAATTATCGAGAACAGTGTCTGGAGCTGGGGCGACAAGTCGAAGATAGTTGTCTACAATGTGACTCCAATGAACTTCCAACAAATGGCCGTTGGATTGGGAGTACTAATGCTTACATTTGCAAGTGGGCATGCAATTCAGGTTTCACGTTGACGTCTCCTGGTTTTTGCGGGCCAACTACCACGCCTGAGATACTGCTTGCTACTGACCCGATACCCCGACTGAAAGAAGCAACCCCGTCCAGTCCGAAGACTGTTGACATACGCTTATCAGAAGCACCCACCTCGGATGTCACAATTGACATGACAACCTCGGAACAGATTGACATCTCCAGTGCGTCGCAGCTCACATTCACAACGTCCAATTGGAACGAACCGAAGAGCATCACCGTCATTGCCATAGATGATCGCGTGTACGAAGGAGGAGATCACACGGGCCTGCTATCTCTCACTCCCACCAGCTTAGATTTGAGATGGAACACGGCAACCATGAGTCCAATCTCACTGATTGTCGAGGACAACGACTGCAATCCGCTCGCGGCACCCAGGAATGGCATGATTCAGCCTGACTGCAGCAACGAGTATGGGGGAGTTTGTAGCGTCAAGTGTGATGCCGGCAGAGATCCGTCGCAGCCGGTTGTCCTAAAATGTCTTGCATCCACTCGGGATTGGGACAAACCCCTTCCAGAGTGTAAGACCTGCGCCAGCAGCTATTACAAACAGGGGCGAGACTGCATGCCTTGCAGCTCGACATCTTGCGGTGTCGGACTATATCGTGGTACCTGTGGATCGGAAAAGGACTCGAAGTGTGAGTTGTGCACGAACAAGCCTGTAAATGCATTTTTTACATCATCTGGGCAGCCGTGGAATGCAGACAACTGTACGTGGAACTGCGCTTCAGGGTTTTGGAAGTCGGGAGTTTCATGCATACCGTGCTCCACCGGAAATTGTCCCACCGGCAAATATCGAGGCCCGTGCAACGCTATTGATGATGCTACTTGCTTTACTTGCAACAATTCGCTGCCTGAAGGTGCACAATACAGTAGTTTTGGAAATTCTAGTGGCTATTGCCCGTTCGAATGCAGTGTTGGCTATCACATGGATGAGACAACGACTTCTGTCGACAACATTGAAGAAGATTCTTCTGTAGATTTGGGGGATGCTGTTCCAGTGTCCGACGAGAAGTGCGTCCCAAACGTTCGAGCTGGCCTGATTGTGACAGGGATTATGTTGGACACGGGAGAAGACTCTTTCTTCGGCAAAACATATGAGAACGCTCGATTTTCTGTTGCTCTAACAAAAGCGCCGACTCAGGATGTGAGGGTCGATATAGATCCCTTGTCACAGTTTGCAAGTGCAACTCCGTCTTACCTCGTCTTCAAAGCTGCTGATAGCGGCAGACGAGACGTCCACGATCCTCAAATCGTTAGTCTCAAGGCCAAAAATGATGGTGTTCGAGAGTCGCCCACTCATGTTGGTGTCGTGAAGCTGCTACCATCAACAAGAGATCCCTTGTACGCTTCTACTCAAGATCAACTTGTGTATGTGAACATTGTTGAAGATGAGTGCCCACCGTTGGCTGAATCCAATACATATTTCGTCGGAACTTGCAACAATTCCATTTGTGAGCTCTGTTGCCGAGCAAATATGGAACCAGAGCCATGTCACATGCTTGAATGCTTAAAAAATTCGAATTCAGAGAGTGCTTGGGTCGGATCTGCCCCCAATTGCACTTGCAAGTCTGGTTTCTTTCGCAATGAATCTGTGTGTCAACCATGTGTCTCGGCACCATGTCCGATCGGCCAATATCGTGGTCCGTGTCAGGCTCCCTCTGGAGGTCAATGTGTGAATTGCACCAGCCCGGTACCAGCAAACGCTCACTATTCCACGGCGGGACGTCCGTACAATGCGAACATCTGCTCTTGGAGATGTAATGAAGGGTTTGTGTATGACAACACAATGGACATCTGCCATCTCAGCCAGGTGCCGAATGAGTACATCAATGTGAATATCATCTCCTCGTCGACTTCAGAAGATCCGTCTTCTGCCCCAGCAGAAGTTTTGATTTCCCTCTCCGCGCAACCATCTGCAACAGTAAGTATTCAGATTCTCATGGATGTCGACAATCGCGAGCAGTTGATACCACCCTCAGAACTAGCATTTTCTTTCGATGCCTCGAATTGGAATGTACCAGTCCGAGTGCTCCTGCACGCTTTTGATGATCGAATTTGGGAGGGAACTCACAGTGGTGAGATCACCTTGATCCTTTCAACCGCGGACAATCGATTCCAGGAAGCGTCTCGATCTGTTGTAATTTTGATTATGGATAATGACTGTCCTCCTCTTACAAGGCCGATCAATGGTCAAATTATTCCATCACCGTGTACAGTCGCATGCACAGTGCTTTGCCTGCCGGGGTATGGTTCCACAGGTCCTATCAATTTGACTTGCAACACACAGGATGGAACATGGGATAATCCTTTGCCGGACTGCAGAGAATGCAGCGTGGGTTACTTTAGGACTTCTCAAATGTGTGTTGAGTGCAGTAGAGACAAATGTCCGCTTGGACAATATCGGGCAAGATGTCATCCAAACGTGGGCGCAAGTTGCACTGACTGTACCAATAAACCACGAAATTCGCACTATGTCGGCGGTGGCGATCCATATAACCTCGACAGCTGCCCATGGGAATGTGATGAAAATCATTTTTTTTAGCTTAGGAAATGTCACAATAAACTTCACTCGACCCCTTACCGAGGGAAAGTGCCAGGTCATTGACGGAGGGGGCATCATCGAGGATGAGCCGACAGATTCTGACGGAGATTCTATTTCAGATGAAATCGAAACCAAGCAGGCAGATACAGACGGTGATGAAATTCCCGACTACTTGGATCTAGACTCCGACGGCGATGGTATTCCGGACCGGGCTGAAGCAGATCCCATGACAAATGACACCCCTATGGACACAGACGGGGATAGCAAGCCGGACTACAAAGACCTTGACTCCGACAATGACTCAATTCCTGATGCTGAAGAAGGAACAGAAGACCAGGACGGAGACGGTCTCCCAAACTACAGGGACCTCGACAGCGACGGGGACCTCATACCTGACGCTGTGGAAACCAATAAGGACGGGGACCGAGATGGTATACCAAATTTCTTGGATCTGGACAGCGATGATGACGGAATTCCCGATTCAATTGAAACTGCTATTGACTCAGATTCTGACGGCACACCGAATTTTCTCGACCTAGATTCAGATGGAGATTCGATCCTGGATTCTGTAGAACGCGTGCAGATAGGTGGCGACCCTAGAATTTCCAAGATGGGCAGACCGACTGATACTGACCATGATGGAATACCCGATTTCCTGGACTTGGACACAGACAATGATGGGCTGGTCGACACGTTGGAGGGATCAGTGGACTCGGACGGCGATGGAGCAGGAAATTGGCGAGATTGGGACAGTGACAATGATCTTATCCCGGACTCTATTGAACTGAATGTGGATACGGACCACGACAATGTTCCTGACAGATTAGACGTCGATGCGGATGATGACGGCCTCGCAGATCGGATAGAAGGTATCCCTGACTGGCGACTGTTTAATTGCACCGGAGCTTGCCCAAACCTGGACCCACCGGCCCCGCTTGACACGGATGGCGACACCATCCTAGATTCTGATGAGGGCACGTCAGACATTGGTACAAATACAAATAAAGCATACATATTGCCGCGTGGATGGATGAATGTATTGTAATCACCTACTGTCAAGTTACACAAAAAACTGGTCCGTTGCTTGAATACCCGAATACCCATTACAAAGTAGCGCGCGGTGATATCTTTATATAAGATTCAACTCATGCATGAATATACCATTGACCTGTTCATACCTCTATGTTCTGCTGATTTGGAGATTTCATGGCAGATGGCGATGGTCTTCCGAATCATTTGGATTTGGATTCGGATGGAGATGGGATTCCAGATTCCGTGGAAGGCAATCAAGATGGACCAGACGGAGACGGGGTTCCTAACTTTATGGACTTGGATTCGGACGGCGATGGAATTCCCGACATGGTGGAGGGAGCTTACGATGCTGATGATGACGAACGACCCAATTTTCTTGACCTCGACTCAGATGGCGATGGAATTGCTGACCGTGATGAATACCGCTGCCGCCAGGACGCTCCACGTTCAGCGTTGTCAAACCCACGTGTTACCATCTTGACCCAAGCAAAATGCCCAGGCGATATTGACGAGGATGGCATCTGGAACTTTCTGGATTTGGATTCGGACGGCGACGGAAGGAATGATGGCGAGGAGGGAACAGGGGATGAAGATTCCGACGGCCTCCCTAACTGGCTCGATCCGTGGGAGCCCGCAGATCGGGACGGAAATGTTTGCATTGATACGGATGGGGACACCATTTGTGATGCAGATGAAGGAACAGGAGATTATGACAACGACTTGACTCCCAATTATCTGGATTTAGATTCGGATGGCGATGGAATACTGGATGAAATCGAGGGCACGGGTGATGACGACAGAGACGGAGATCGCAACTTTTTGGACGTGGATGCAAGAGAGGCAGAACTTTTGGGATGCCGCAGCCCAGGGTGTCGGCGGTCACTCTTGGTGCCGGACGAAGTACGAGATCAGATTCGACAGCTTGGACCGAATCCGAAAGCAAAGATTGGGGGCATTACACTCGTTCTGCTGATGCTTGTGCTCATCCCGTGTTTCTGCTGTTATTGCGGATTGTCCACAAAAGGACTTGAATACTACAAAGACAAATGTCCACACTGTAAGCAAGCCTTGGAGTATTGTCGCGGAGGAATGCTCGAAGGACGCCTGAAATCACAATTCAGTGTCATGATCCGTGACAGGTACGGTGTCACGGTCTCGCAGCTTGATGATCAGCAGAGAGCTGAGATTCAGGAAGGCTTTCGGAGGGAAATTTGCCACTTTTTGGATCTGTTGGGAAGAGGAAATAAGGTGTGCAACGCTGAGGAGATGCAAGCTTCGGTACACATTGAATTGCAGAATATCGAGGACGATGAATTTCCACTAACGATTAATCTGATTTCTTGGAATGTTGCCAAGCTCCTAGAAAATCAGGGAGACGGTCTAGAAAATGCAAGCCAGGGTCGCGGAAAGACTGGTAAAATGGAGAAGGCCGCCAAAAGTATTAACCCTGAAATGCAAATCCAACTCGTCGACCAACTTATCTCGACGAGTAAGACAGCAAAGTTTAGAGAAGGACAATTCACTCATTTCCTCATTGATATTCAGAAAATATCCTCTCGCGAGGGCCAATACCGTAAATGTCACAAGTGCGCTAAGAAAAGGGAAAACTGTGAATGCACGTGTGAATGCTGCTCAGCATCCCTAGCTGGATGTCCAGCCCGCTGTATGGCTTTTTGTGACCACTGCTTGCTACCCGTTCAAGCGTGTGACTATGGACGTGTTATTTTCACGTTAGATTTGAAAGCTGCCCACAGTATTCCTAATGGTGATGAAAGTCATTTTCGGGACAAACTGGGCGAAGAAATTTCACTGGCCCTCAAAATCAAACAAGAGTAGATCCATGTTGGGCCTCTTTTGTACGGCAGCATAACAAGTACCGTCCTCTTTGCCTCCTGCCAGGACATTGCTCGAATGCAAAATTGTGTGGGGACGTGCGTTCTCTCAGGTCACATTGTTTGCAGGAGCAAGCCTTGTCGATGTCCATCCCGGCGTGAGCTTGTTGATAGATTCCTCCAGCATTGTGGCAATCCCAATAGTGAATTGCGACAGGGCAAGCTGTTCAGTGCACTGCGACCTGATTCTGCGAAAGCCAGTCCTTTTGGAGGAGTTCCCATGTGCCCAGTGTGTAATGCCTCACGGGAGCAGTGCAGGTGTACTTGCCAAGTTTGCAAACGGCCGCTGCATGCCTGTTGGTTCAAATGCCGACACAATGTTCAGACATCTATAGGGAACACGGAAGTATTTAAGGAAAAGGCCGAAATATTCAAGGATTCAAACATTTTGGAAAATCCATCATCTTACTCCACGACCAATCAAGCCTTGTATTTACTCGACCATGGTGGAATGTAAGTAATTTGTAGTTTCATTGTCATGCTTATGAGGATTCAATTATAATTGCCTTGAGCGTTTGTAGACGGGCAAGGAGCGAAGCACTTATTTGGAATGACGTGTCTGAATCGGTTTCGACCGTGATCACGTGAATGAATGCTAATGTAGATCGCATGCATGTACACGCCAATTACAAATTCACATACTGCTCCTCGGCAGCAGTGCCGGCACCACTCCACTACCGTCCCTACCGGAATCGGCTGTCTTGCGTCCACCTGCAGCTCCTCGTCTCGAGAACAACACTTCTATCAGGTAAACATGACTGAATTCTGTGGTCGTGATATCGAGAGTAGTGTTGATTGCATCTAATTCCTGTGTTGCCCACAGCAGCGCAACCCTGCCGGGCGATTATGTCGAGCTCATTGATCCTGATAGGTAAAGCCTAAAGCCTAAACATTACGACATGAATGAAGTCATTTGACGTGATATCGAGTGTGGTGTTGACTGCATCTGATTCGGTTGTGTCGCCCACAGCAGGGTGACCCTGCCTGGTGGTTGGGTCAGGCTTATTCATGAAGGGGAATTTTTTTATGGTAAGTCCCATTTTTGTGCGGTGACTCGGCCTTTAGCCCACCAATGCCACGTGCCCTAGCCCTATCTTTCCCCAGGAGGGGACGGGATGCAGTAGAACTCTGGATGCTCAGCCCGTCATTCCCACTTGCTAGCCTTGACGTGTGCTGTGATCTGTTCAGTGCATCATGTCGATAAAATTTTCTCGAAGACCCATCCGGCGGAGCTCAAAGAGGCTGGGTTGCTCCGCGTCGTCGATGCGCCACAGGAAGTTG
>JACLAC010001213.1_pt1 | contig 13654 bp, 12 predicted proteins | sample 8027881 | NCBI WGS metagenome assembly JACLAC01 (sample SAMN15725517, study PRJNA655200) | protist metagenome | isolation source: fluorescence activated cell sorting (FACS) single amplified genomes of... | place: Spain: Blaines Bay Microbial Observatory, Mediterranean Sea | collected 2016-01-19 | reverse complement strand
CTTAATAAATAATTTAAAACAGTAGATAAATCAATACAGATGGAGTAGCAGTTCTTCGGAGTGTTGAGCCGACAGCCTGATGTTTTCATATATAATCATTTCCACAATTCAAGGCTGAGGTAGTAAATGGAAAAAAAAACCAAAGACCAACGGAAAATTTCATCAGAAATATCGTATTCGTAATTCGGGGGCCGACGCTCAAGCAGCTTTAGAGGTATATCCAGACCTTTAAGTAATCGAGAAAACAGTGATCGGAATCCAGAGACTGAAAAAGCATAACGGCCCACAATGGACTAAGTGAACCTTCTTGAATCGTCTGGAGCGACAGTAGAAGGGTTTGACTCTATTATTAGTGTAAAATTCTTATCTCGTTGAATATTTCATTACTATCAAAGATCGTTAGCTTTTTAAACGGTTAAATCAAAACATATCCAAGTTACCTAAGGGGGTACAGGTCCAAATACCCCTACCCCTTCATTTCTCATCTCCCCTGATTGATTTTCGTCTGAGCCTAATTTTCTATCGAGGAGAACTCTGATGAATGCATCTCCAAATCTGACCTTTAAGCAGCAACGATTCATTGAAGAATACCAGGTGGACGGCAACGGTTCACAGGCCGTTCTTCGGGCAGGTTACCAGACCAAGCATCCGGCTGAGATGGCTTATGGACTACTCAGAAATACTAAGGTCAAACATAGCCTGCAGGATGCTCAGAACGCTCGTAGAGAGCGTTTGCAAATGCGGGTAGATTCGACTGTGAAGCAGTACATTGAATTGAAGGATAAGGCTCTAGCAGCTTGTGACTACCAGACATCACTTAAAGCACTGAATCAGCTAGTCAAGCACCTAAGAATCTTCGAGCACTGTCACGCGGCACCACTTCTGGAAGCGATTGAGAAGAACCCGGAAGACCTTGAAAAGCTAGTTGATCAGTTCCTATGGATCAATACTTCACTGGGCAACTGGTCGTATGTCCTGCGTGCTCTGGAATTGAAGGTGAAACTGGCTGGAAAAGAGAAGGGTGAGTTGAACTACGAGGAGATGCTGAATTCTTTGGAGTTAGTTGTTTGATAGTGTTGAGCACAGAATATTAACAGTACTCAGTAAATTATGAGTAGATAGGATCGGGATGGTGAAGTAATTTGAATGCCTACAGGGTTCCAAAGATCATCAGAACAATAGGCAGCTACAGACTAAAGTCAGTTGATGAACCTGCTAATTGTCTTTGCAGAGTCAATAATTGAATTAGCCCCAGCTGAGCAATCAAAGGAGACCAAGCAGAATACGGGGATAGTGATCAATGTATACTTTTCTACTTAGTATACATTTAATAAATCTAGTAATCGCATTGATTATTTGGTCTACAGGGAACCCGATGGATCAGCACTCAAAACAGGGATCAATGTTACAAGCGCTCTGTTTCAATAATTTGGAGTAGCTTAGGAAGTTGAAGTAGGTTTCAGTTCATATTCAACATACTCTATGCCCATCATTTCACTCATTTCGATAAATGCGGGGTCAGACAGCATTTTCTTTTGTAATTCTCGATCAAAAACATCTGCACACATTATTGCGGTATGGTCATCAACTTTACCGATCATGACATCTCCCATGAACAATCTATCCTTTTCCGCTTCTTCATCCATCTCATGCTTCCATTCATCAAAAGTACATTTGTTAAATTTAAGAACAAACAAATAATTTAGCTTTTCACCTCCCTGTCTGATTTCAGAAAATTGAACTCAACTTGAAAACAATTTTACATTGCTAGATATCAATAAATTTATAGCAAACAGGCAAACAAAATTTATATATTAAGTTTTAATCACGGCCACAATCTATACTTTCTTTATTTGTAGATACTGAGTAAATCCCACTAACCTCAGAAAGCACCTGACCTAAAAGAAATTTGTTTAACAAGGTTTAAAATAGTTACCCAATTGTTACTAGATTTAATGGATTATAAGTAATATAAGGCAGATAATGAATTCTGAAACAGAAGTGCTTCACCATCTTGCACAGTCTTTTTATAAATTCTTTAGAACTGGTGTTTTCAGATCAGAGCAAATCGACATCAGCAAATTGACTTTGGAACAAGCTTACGAATGTCAACATTATTATCATCAGTTGCGCATTGCTGATGGTGACAGACCTGTTGGATACAAAGTTGGTTGTACAAGTGCAGCGATTAGAGAGCAGTTTGGTGTTGATGAACCTATCTGTGGGCTAATAATGACACCCGGTTTATTGCCTGAAGGTGATGTGGTCGATAGCAATAATTATTGTCAATTAGCAATTGAGCCAGAATTCGTGATTACACTTAAACAAGATTTGGCTAAAGTGCCAATTTCTGACAGCGCATTACTCGACGCTATTGAGTTTGTTCAACCTGGGATAGAATTGCATAATTACGTCTATCATTTCAGCCCACTTAAACAGCAGGAAGTTATCTGTTCCAATGGAATTCATGCTGCACAGTTAGTTGGAAATAATAAAGTGCGAGCTAGAGAAGTGCACTGGCAGTTAGAGGGTGTTGCGGTTTTTAAGAATGGTGAACTTGTAGCGTCTGGAGTTGCGGCTGATATTATGGGTAGTCCTTTAAACTCGCTGCGGTTTTTGATTCAACATCTGAGAAAACGGGGTGAGAGGCTAAAGATTGGAGAGTTGGTCATTCCGGGATCAGCGACTGCACTAATCTCTGTTGTTGCTGGTGATGAGATTACCTGCAGTTTCACCAATGTCGGCAGTGTGACGATGAAAGTTGTTTGATCGATTATAGCTGATAGGTACGAGAAATTAGCCAACGAATTCTCAACCAGACATCGAGTACAGAGGAAAAGATTTGATACATCAAACTCATTCGCTTTTTTTTAAGTTTCTTCCTTGATCGCAAATATCCATTTGTGTGTAGGAAAGAATCAGACTTGTGCATGGTGCTCCAACAGACTTGGCATAATCAACCATTGAGCCAAGAATATGCTCATACTCAGTCTTTTGATTGAGATCCAAGTCTCTCAGCATTGAAGCAGTTAATTTTGATCCTTTTTCCAACAAAATACTCAAAGCCCGATCTTTAACATCAACCGAAATAGGGTATCCTGATTTTTGAGCTACCCCACAACACTCATCATACATTGTGGTTGTTGCTTCTATACCAAATCGGCAATCTGTTATTCTGCCCATACTAGCTCTCATCAAGGTCGTCATCCCAGCTAGTGTTGCAAGCACCGCCCATTTGTCCCAAAGTGCCTGTTCAATTTGTAAACTAAGAATACTTTCAAAAGCAGATGTGCTACATAATTTGTGTAGATTTGCTGCAATATTCTTTTGTGATTCGTGTCGGGCCCCAAATAGGAAACTTGGATCATCTCTAAGCTGCTGAACTGAACCATCTGCTGTCAGTGTTGTCGATACGTACGCAGCCCCAGCCATCACCCGTTCCTTTCCAAACAAACGATCCATTTGGTATAGATGATCAATACCATTGAGAAAAGGCAGCAGAAATGGTTTCCCTTGGATAACCTTAACTACCTCAATTGCCTCTGCAAAGTCATAAGACTTGGGGGTTAGGACTACTAAATCAACATCACCATTCAGACTATTTTTTGTCACAGTGGCAGGATTCAGTTTCACAGTTTCATCAGATGTTTCTATTACCAATCCATTCTTTTTAAGAAGCCTTTGCTTTTCAGGTCTGACTAAGAAAGTGACGTCAGCTCCTACTTGAATCAGTCGGGCACCATAATATCCTCCTACAGCACCAGCACCGAGGATTAGTATTCTCATCTCACAAGGACTCATTAAATTTGTTTTGAGATCTAGTTATTGATATTTACAAGGATTTTGACTGACGGTTGTTGTCATTGTGGCTCACTCTGGAATTCACAGGTTAATTACATACTAAAACTACCTTCTAATTAATAGCCAAAAAATGCACAGGTGCCTGTTGTCGAGCCCATCTTTTTGGAGTAGATGAGTAATTTGGATGCTCACAGGGCCTCAAACCATCAGAGCAGAAAACAGGTTGTCACATGCTAAATTCGGTTGATGAACCTGCTAATTGTTTTTGCTAAGATAGAAATTGAATTGGGATGGTCTGATTGTGTTAGCGAAGGAATATTATAAGGGATTGGACCGATGCTGGAACGGGTTCTTTGATAAAGAATCTTGTCTAGGATATGTATTAGTGTCCAACTTAATTTTATGGTGAAACTTTAGGGGGCTTTTTCATGGGCTCAACACTTCTCTAGGTAACTGATCTGATGTTTTTGAGAGCGCTTGAATTGAAGATGAAACTGGCTGGGAAAGAGAAGGGAGAGTTGAACTATGAGGAAATGTTGGGTTCTTTGGAACTAGCTAGTTGATTGAGTTCAATAAACTGAGAGCAAGTTTCAAAGGCCTTCTATAAAAAAACTGGTTGAAGTCGCATTATCGATTCGGATTTTCTTCAGTGCCTGATATTCATCGCAATTATACCAGTTCATTGCGGATTCCTTATCGGGAAATTTCACCAATACCATCCTAGTGGGTTCCCACAATTCGTTCTCTAGAACATTAATTTCCCCACCTCTGGAGAGATACTCACCACCATAACTTTCTATCAATGGTTTGACCTTCTCTTTGTATTTTCCATAGGCCTCTACATCATCGATTTTCACGTCCACTACTAGATAAACAGGCTTCATTACTAATGTATTCAACCAATTAGAATGTTTTGAGAAACACAATCTTTCTAAAAGACTGTGTTTCTTACCTTTAACAGCCTACCAAGCCAGTATTTTGATTAAAATCATCAACTAGTTTTTATAGGTTGGCAAATTTTTGTACAAATAATCTGACTCTTAACTTACGAGTGAAGTATTGTGTCGTACTACTGAAGAGATTTCACTTACTTCAGTGACACCAATTCCTGACCTTTTCGAATGTTCATGTACAAGATCTTCAGATGTTGCATCATATACACAGAAAATAGCACCCGCTGTTACGAAGCTTTCAATTTGCTTAATGTCTTTGCCCTCATTTCGCATTTCTTCAAGAACGCTTTCTGAACCCTTCCCAATTTCGTTAAGCTTATTCTTTGGAATATCTGAAGCACCCGGCATTTCTCTTTTTATCAGAAAATGACTCATATGACCCTTAAAATGAGAGTTATATTCGACCGACTAATTTGGATGAAAAAATATTATCAAACACTAATTTTTGAAGACAGCAATTAAAATGAACCAACTGTATGAACAGTCAAGCTACCAACTAGTTGAATTTAAGTGACAATGATTTAGTCAATACCTCACTGGGTAATTGGTCGTATGTCCTACGTGCTCTAGAATTGAAGGTAAAACTGGCTGAGAAAGAGAAGGGAGAGTTGAACTATGAGGAGTTGCTGAATTCTTTGGAGTTAGTTGTTTGAATCTGGATCTTCGCCTGGTCGAGGTTTTCCTAACCAGTAGACCCAGTTAATACAACTCACACTTGTGTTTGTTCCTTTTCTTTCTTGGATTTAAGGCAATCTAGAGTAATTGCGACTCAAACAGCAAAACCAAACAGAGTTAGATCATCCCTTCGCTTGTTGAGACCCTGGTATCGCTCAACATCAGCCACAATATTGCTCACAGCTGTCTTCACATCGACTGCCCCCCTGATTTGATGGAGCACTCTTTTCTTGCCATACATCAGCTTTTTCTCTCCGCCTACTTGGTCCGTCACCCCATCAGAAAATACAAAGAAGGAGGAAGATTGTTGGTTTAGTGCGCACTCAAAGACTTTAAAGTCGAGTGGATGTTGCTTGATATCATAGCCCAGACTCTTTTTATCCCCTTTGATTTCAACCACACCCTGCTCTGTCTTCTGATAGAGATTCATCTTCGCACCTGAATATCTGAAGATTTTCTCATCCAGGGAAAAACAACATACTCCAGCATCCAATCCGAAGTCTGTCTGTTGATGTGTCTCATCCAGACTCAAAGACTTTTGCAGGAATTCATCTAAGTCATTCAAAACGGTATCGGGCTGACTGAGGTCCTTGATGGAAGAGATCCTGTCCAGCAGTGTACTGGAGATCAAAGTCATAAAAGCACCAGGAATTCCGTGTCCGGTGCAGTCAGCTACTACCAGACAGGTCCAGCCATCTTTCTTCTCCAACCAATAAAAGTCACCGCCAATGGTATCTCTCGGTTGCCAAACATACTCTAGATCCCTGAATCCGTAGTGTGACAAATCAATCCGGGGCAGAATTGCGTTTTGGATGACACTGGCGGCCTGAATGCTTTTATTGATGTCATTGTTGGCTGCAGTGAGTTCCTCAGAAATTTTTGTTAAATCTTTGTTGGTTGTAATGAGTTTTTCAGAAGCCTTCTTCAAATCTGCTGTTCGAGCTTCAACCTTTGATTCCAGCTCGTTATTTAATTCCAGTTGTTTATCTATGTACTCTTGTTTGAGATCATTCATTCCTTGAGCAACTGAAAATCCAAATGTCACAAACATTCCAAGAGTTAAGATTCCAGCAATAGGTAGAAGGATTGACCAGAAGTAAAAATTAAATCCGTCGAGTATATAGTAGGATAAAAAACCAATCGGAAATATTAGGAAAGGTAAAATAAAAGACAGACAAAGGTAACCAGATGAAGAACTGCCTTCTTGCCAAGATTTAAAAGAAACAATTATTGATATTGATAGGAGAATTCCGAAAGCAACTAAATTATGATGTAGTTTGATGATACCAAAACCCATTTTATCAGGTGGATATTTAGTCAGGTTTAATTGATTTTCACTTGGAAATTCAGAAATAAGTATAAGATTTAAAGCAATAACAGAAATAAAGAATATAATGCTGACAACGAAAATCTTACTCACATTTGGGTAGCACTCTTCTAAAAAAAGTGATTTTTTGAAGAATTGGGTAAGTGATAAAAATAACATTGGGAAAAACAAAAAAAAACTTCTCTGATTTAAATTTAAATCTATACCTGTAGAAAGAAATATAGGAGTCGTCAATATAAGACAAATTGATAATAATGCCAAAGATAACCAGATATAGTTTCCTCCAGAAATAAGATAAATAAAAAAGTAATAAAGCCCCAATAGCAAGGATGCCGTAAATAAACTGATGACAATCACTATTCTTGCAATTTGGAGAATTCGTAATTTTTCCCATGTTCCAACTGACATGCGGTGATAATTATTTGTATCCATAAAACGATTGAAAGGCTTGCTCCTAAAAAAGTTATATATGGTTGTTGTATCATTTTGAGGTGCCACGATCCGAAAATTGGGTCCAAAATGATCATCCTCTATCTGTTTATTTACACCTCGTTCCCAGAAGGCAAATTCTTTGATACCCAGTGAATTTTTTACAAATATCTTTTTTTCTGAGTTAACATTGTGGGCTAAGCCAATTAGATCTGTTGATAAATTATTTATTATTGTAAGGCGTACCCAATACCCATCAACCATCGATTGGGCATTTAATATCTTTCCCGACCAATTTGCACTTTCTAGACTTTCAAAAGAAACGCCCTCATTAAAACCTTCTAAAAAGCTCAAATAATTATTAGGTATAGTTTCTAATGACTCGGAAGAAATTATAAATGATTCTTGGGAGTATGATTTAGAGGAAATAAGCAATATTAAAACTAGTGAATAAAGTGTGATTCTTAATATCTTCATAAAGTAGCACTCATTCGTTAAATTATCTCAGATTAGCATACTCTAAAAGTAATCTATTAGTAGATAGAAAATAATAGGATACCTGCATTAATGAACAGTTAAATTTTCATCCTAGTATCGGACTTGTTCCTTACTGACAAAGAATATCATTATTCAAACTCAACCAAAGCTACGCCCGTTCTGGAAAGCAGTCTTATTTTAATTAACCGATCACTGTACCTCTTGCTTCCATCTCATCTGAACTTTGCTTGGATTCACTAAAATCTACATCAGGCTTCCAGACTTTCTTCAGTAGCAGACGATACTTGGGAGCCGCCTGCAGATAGAGTTGAGTGAATCTTTCGAAGACATCACCCTTCTCTTTTGTATTCTCCAGAACAGAGACCCTCTCGAAAAAATCACCCCAGTTTGAGGAGGATAGAATGAGGTCGTTGGGAGTCATGATAATATTGGTGAGGGAACTAAAGAATTAATGAATTTTGATGCCCAATTCTGCTTTCTCTTTTTGCTGTTCCTATTTTCATTGGCTAATACAGGCCTGAGACATCGTTAATTGGCTTTATCACATACAAATACCTTGTAAATGATTTCTAGCAATGAACTTAGGGAGTATTAACTCTTGATACAATGTTGATGCTATTCAAATTTCAGTGGCAAATGACTCTTGAATATTTCAACCAACTAGTTGATAACTAGAGTTAGTTTTTATTGCAAACAAAATACAACTATTTTTTGGATATTTACTTTTAGACTAAAAGTTTGTGGGGAAGAACCATGAAAGAAATCATTTGCAAAAGGGATGAACAAAATTCTATCGATATCGATTATTTAATATACAAACCAGATAGTTATGAAAAAGATTCTGAAGAACAGTACCCCTTAATTGTCTTTCTGCATGGAGGATCTGTTGAAGAAAATGCGTTTGAAACGCTTAAGGAAAAAGGGGTCAATCAATACCTTGCGTCTGGAAATGAATTGGAGAGTGTAGTTATTTGTCCTTTACATCATTACCCAGAAAAATTCTGGAATGAACAGACAGTGATGTCGATTATTAAATCTGTAATCTCATCCAATAGAATCGATGTTCATCAAATAAATATTATGGGTGTGAGTAGAGGTGGTTATGCTGCTTGGAGGCTAGCAATTGAACATCCAGATTTTTGGTCTTCCTGTGTTGTAGCTGGCGGTGCAAGTGCGCCTTTTGTCTACGCTTTTAGAATACCGGCACTACCTGTGTGGGCTTTTCATGGGGCAAAGGATGAAATTGTCCCTATCTCTGTAACTGAAAATATGGTGAAGCAACTCAAATCTCTCGGATCACATGTAAAGTTTACAGTAGTGCCTGAAGGTGGGCACGATTCAATTTGTTGGGATGAAGCTTTTTTAGATCCTGCAGTCTATGAGTGGATTCTCCAACAAAGAAGGTCTTAGAAAAATCGATAAGCAAAGTAATTGGGGCATACAGATGCCTACAGGGTTTCAAAGGCTATCAGAACAGAAAACAGACAGTTTTGGGCTAAACTGCTTTGATTAACCTGCTAATTGTCTTTGCGGAGATGAAAATTGAATCAGGACTGGATGAGCAATCAGAAGAGACCAAGCAGATACGGGGATGGTCATCGGTGTATACTCTTCCTATAGTGTATATTCATAGATTTAAGTGAATACCTACACTGCAGGGAAGTCGACTGCAGGTATCCAAAAACAGGGGTCAATTGTTACCTGATCTGTTGTTATAAAAATTATATTAGGCAGACAGAACTTCTGTGATCTAGATGATCATTTGGTGGGAGATTACGTTAATCTTGTTTTTGGAGATAAGAATTTGGAAAGCGTAGACGATTGAAACCCCTTCAAAATATCCCGAGTCAATCTCTGTCCGTAAAGGTTTTTCATTATCAACTCCAGCAAGGACTGGGATAGGAATAACATTTGATATCCTGAAGATATTGAATCCAAAACTTTCTCCAATGTAAGAGTACAGACCAAGTCGCGCATCAAGGGAAAATCCAAAATGGTTCAATCTTCCTGCATATATTTCTGATTTGTTGCTACAGATACCCTTGCTAACCTCCTGCCCTAGTAACAACCCATATTTCGTTATTTCCCCTTCAATAATGTATGGATCACAAAGATTTACTGCATATTGACCTTCCGTGTAACTAATTCCAAATCCACCCCCAACTGATAGCAGGCGATGCCTCTCGCGTATTGGGATAAAAACTCCCCAACTTTTGCCAAAAGCAAACATCCATAAGTTCAAATCCCCACTCAAAGAAGGTTCAGATAGAGCATCAATCTGGGATTTATATTCTGGGTGCCTTAGAGTAAATTCATCGATATTGGTCTGCGCTGAAGTTATAGAAATGTTTTTTGAATTATTATTACTCTGATTGACACTTATCAGATTTTTGTATGTTGTACCTTTCAATGTAGGAGGCATATCCTCCACTAAGATTTGTTCAAAGCTGACGAACAAGCTTGTATAAGCCCAATTGCTCAGGAGTTCTTCCTCAAGTTGCAATGCAACAGGTATAAGCTGATTTTGTGGTGAAACTCCTACGTCGCTCTGAGCATAATCCTTATCGCCATCAGTAATTCGTGAATTATCATAAGATTGAGCGTCTCTGAAAATAATTCAAAGCTTCCTAGGCTTAGTCTCAGCATAGGCATAGTCACAAAAGAGAATCAGCAATAATATTGGTAGCAGAAGGGATCGTGATCTCATCGGATCTCCAGTTTCTAAGACGGTCGGCCGAAGTTGTACTCGGGTGAAGTGATACAGCTCTACTGAAGGTCATGCAAGGGACTTTCCCTTATTGTTCGACAACTGCGGATCAGTAATAGTTGGCAATGGATTGATTGATATGGTGAATAGATATTACAAGTGATTGGACTAGAGCAGGCATGGGTTTTTGAGAAAGAATCTTGTTCAAGAGATGGATGAGTGCCGAACTTAATTTTTATGGTTAAATCTTAGAGGGCTACCTCACCGGATCAATTTCTGTGGATCAACACGTCTCTGGGCAACTGGTCATATGTCCTACGTGCTCTGGAGTTGAAGGTAAAACTGGCTGGTAAAGAGAAGGGAGAGTTGAACTATGAGAAGATGCTGAGTTCTTTGATTTGAAATCTATACACCAATACATTTTTCACTAGTTTCATTGCATTTTGGGATGTCATCTTTGGTCAATTTAGCCCATTCTCTTTTCTAATAGTCTGCTATCCTTTCCCACACACATACATTTTATTTGGGTTGAATTCTGTGGTTAGAATGCCTAATGTTAGAAGTGCAGAGTAAGATAATCTATAAATTCAACCAACCCATTTTGTTGGCTAGTTTGTTGGCTAGTAACTGATTATTTCCGATTTAAGCTTTATAAATGCTAGGGTATTGGTGCCCTTCACTGTACCAACTTTGATAAAGACATCATCGATTTTTGAAGAATAGTCGCCAGAATTTCATCAAAATTCGCTTCTACTCGGAAAAATCTGCATCCTACATCGGAACTCGTAACCGCATTATCAAGTTCAAAATTGTTCTGGCCTTTTCTGATTTCGGATTACCCCAGACCTAGACTCCATTCTTCAAAATCTCGCGTTAAGAGTTCATTCTCCCATCAACGGTTTTTAAAAAAGAATGCAAATTTCTTTTATATACTGAGTTAGGATTCTCAAGTGCAACTTAGTGAATCGTCGTCTTTTGTGAAATTTGTTTGCTTGATTGCTGTCATTTTGATTGCCAGGCCCATTTATGCTTACGATGAACTTGATCTTCAAAAATTGCTGACAACCCGCATTTGCAATGACTGTAACCTGATCCGAGCAAATCTTGATTCTACAAATTTAAATGATGTGAGTTTGTTGGGAGCTAATTTGAGAGAGGCAAATTTAGTGAATGCAAATCTACGCGGGGCTGACCTTATTGGTGCTGACTTGACACGAGCCGATCTCACTGCGGTGGATCTGACGGGTGCCGACCTAACTGGAACTAATTTAACAGGTGTTACACTTTCGGGGGCTGACTTGACAGGGGCTACTTTGTGGATGAGTGTCCTTAAAAATTCTTCGGTCAGAAGGGCTTCCTTCAATTATACCAATTTGAGGGACGCGGATTTGAAAGGTGCAAATCTGATTGAAGTCGAATTGGTCAGCGCTACTCTGAATAATGCTGAGTTGCAAGGAGCAAAAATCTGGTATGCAAATTTTGAAAATGGTGATCTTGGCAGAGCCAATCTTAAGGGTGCAGAAATTTATGAGTCTAACCTAATGGGCACCAATTTGAAAAATGCAAAGCTTATCGGCGCAACCTTCTACCAATCTAACTTAAACGGCGCGGATTTGACAGGTACTTCACTGGATGAAGAGGCTGCTACCTTTATTCAGGGTGAATCAACTACGAGAATCTGCAATACGGTAATGCCTGATGGGGATGTAACAAATAGAGATTGTGAAAAATGACGATTTTTCAGATCTTGCTGCCAATTCTTGTAATCAAGTAGAACTCAACCGTTGAGTATAGATAAAAAAGCTAAGATGATTTCTCAATTCTAAATTCGGTGAATCTGCTCTTTTATCTAAGGTGAGGAATAGGATGTCGACGATTCTTCTTAATGGGTCGTCCAGATAAATTCATGATTGCATCAGCTCTAGGCTGAGTACTTACAAGTTTCCCATTCGAAACGACAGCTAAACGCGCTGGTCGCAAGCGCAGGGCATCAATTGGGTCAGCAGCATCTAAAACCACCAGTGAAGCCCGTTTGCCTACTTCAAGACCATAGTTCTCAAGATGCATAATCTTGGCGTTGGTTTCAGTGACCATAGTGTAACAGTTCGCCATTTTTTGCGGACTAGTCATCTGGGCAACATGCATGCCCATAAAGGCCACATCGAGCATATCTGCAGTGCCAAGTGCGTACCATGGGTCACGTACACAGTCTTGCCCCCAACCCACATCAATACCCCGCGCTTGCATTTCACAGACACGGGTTAAACCGCGTCTTTTGGGAAAACTGTCATGTCGGCCCTGAAGAGTAATGTTGATCAATGGATTCGAGATAGCCTGTATTTCTGCTTCAGCCATCAAGGGTAGCAGTTTGGATACGTAATAATTATCCATTGAATGCATTGAAGTTAGGTGGCTACCGACTACTCTGCCCTGCATGCCAAGTGATATGGTTTCCGCTGCAAGTGACTCAATGTGGCGAGACATCGGATCATCGCTCTCATCACAGTGCATGTCCACTAGCAAACCACGTTCTGCAGCGATACGACACAACTCCTGGACTGACCTACGACCATTCTCCATAGTACGCTCAAAATGAGGAATCCCTCCAACCACATCCAGGCCCATATCTAAAGCTCGGAGTAAATTTTCCCGTCCATTGGGTGCTCGCAAAAAACCGTCTTGTGGGAATGCTACGAGTTGTAGATCCAAATATCCTTTCACTTGCTCACGGACTTCGAGCATTGCTTCAACATTTTTCAGGTGATCAGCTGTGGTATCTACATGACTTCGGATAGCCAGTAGACCCATGGAAACCGCCCAATCACAATAATCCAAACCGCGAGCTATCATTTCTTCAACTGTTGCTTTCTCACGCAATTCTCCCCAGAGAGAAATGCCTTCCAACAATGTTCCAGATTTGTTCAAGCGCGGAGTTCCATAGGACAAGGTGGCATCCATGTGAAAATGCGGATCTACGAAGGGAGGAGACACTAGATCGCCCTGAGCTTCAATAAGTATTTCAGCTGGGCCGTTAAGATTTTTCTCCATCGCCACAATTCTTGTCTCTTGGATGCCGATATCCAGAACTCTACCATCTGGCAAAGTTCCCTCCTTTACAACGATGTCAAACATTAGCGCTCTCCTTTGTAGAAGGGTACCATCAATGCAGCTGGAACCTCTGCTTTGCGAGACATAACCACCAAAGCAGTGATAGACAAGAAGTATGGCATCATAAGGAAAATCTGGTAGGGGATTTCTGCGCCG
>JACLAC010022931.1_pt1 | contig 13660 bp, 13 predicted proteins | sample 8027881 | NCBI WGS metagenome assembly JACLAC01 (sample SAMN15725517, study PRJNA655200) | protist metagenome | isolation source: fluorescence activated cell sorting (FACS) single amplified genomes of... | place: Spain: Blaines Bay Microbial Observatory, Mediterranean Sea | collected 2016-01-19 | reverse complement strand
GGCACAGGAATCGTTTCTCTTCAATGGCTCGATTTTCGAAAATATTTGCTATGCTCGCCCGGAGGCGACCTTCGCGGAGGTGATGGAGGCAGCCAAGGTGGCTAATGCACACGAGTTTATCGTGCAGAAGCCCGACGGCTACGATACTGTCGTTGGCGAACGAGGCGATAAGCTTTCCGGAGGAGAGAAACAAAGAATCTCCATCGCGCGTGCAATCCTCCACGATCCAAAGATTCTAATCCTCGATGAAGCGACATCTTCGGTCGATACACCAACCGAGAAGAAGGTACAGCAGGCACTGCAACGCTTGGTTAAAGGGCGGACGACCTTCGCGATTGCCCACCGGCTTTCTACTTTGCGCAGTGCTGACCGACTGGTGGTCATAGACGAGGGTCGAGTCGCTGAGGTTGGGACGCATCAGGAGTTGATGGAAAAAGAAGGGATCTTTTATCGGTTGGTGACGACGCAGCAGCAGACGACGGTGGTGATGGCGGTAGGTGGTGGAAAAGACAGAGAGAATTAGCGAGGATTCGATGCCCCGGGAAATCGAGAGAAAATACCTGGTTGACGATCGGTCTATTCTACACAGGTTAGCAGGCGTTGTCTTCAGACAGGGCTATATCCTCGTCCAGGACGGGATGGTAGTACGCGTGCGGACCGAGGGCACTCGAGCGGTGATCACTCTCAAGGGAAAGTCCCAGGGTATCGCTCGGAGCGAATACGAATATGAAATCCCCTTTGCGGACGCTGAGGAAATGCTGGCGGAACTCTGCATAAGACCCCATATAGAAAAGACGCGTTATACTACGACCTGGGGAGCAAAGATCTGGGAGGTCGATGTCTTTGGTGGAGAGAATAGTGGGCTGGTATTGGCCGAAATTGAATTGGAGAGTGAGGAGGAGGAGTTCGAAGTGCCGCCGTGGGTGGGTGTGGAAGTGTCGGACGATCTGCGCTACTACAGCGCTAATTTAGTACACTATCCCTATAGTTGGTGGAAAGATATTTAGCTGATCCCGAATCATTGACTCGAGGCGAGGCGGCTTTTGGTACCGCCTCGCCTCGAGAGCGAGAGCGAGAGCGATTAGTTATTTCCTTGCATAATTGCTGCAGCATCCTCATCAGAGACATGGAGCATCAAGTGCTCCAAAGGAGAATTAGCAGCCATGATCCAAGATGCTAATGGATGGGCAGGATTATATTTGGTCGATAACGTTCCAGATTTTGCGATGGGAAGCGGCAGAATCATAACGTGAGGTGTAATCTTTGTCATTTTGGATCCCGACCCTGATCCTGATTCCAAAACTTCTATTTTCTCACCCAATCCCACATCTACCATTCCCTCATGAACCCCCATTCCAGCAAGCATCCATGCCATTCCCGGAGTAGTTGGATAAGGTTTTTCGGGTTTCATTGGATTCTTTTCGTTCAGTACCGCTTTGAAAAATGCCCAAGCGTTCTCATCTGCACATAAGGGTCCTGGGATGGGTTCCAATGGTTTTCCGAGTCGCAAGCTGCCAAAACCTGAAGTAAGACAGGTATAATTCCCCGTACCCAGTCTCAGCAGGGTCATCTCCCCTCCCTGCGACTCGTCCCAACCATATACGGTAGCGTTGTCAGTAATGACAGGTGGTGCTGCTAGCAACGCATCCTGGATTTGTCTTTCTTTCCAGTCATGCTCGTCCCCATAGGCTGGAAAAGATGAGAGGAGTAGAGGAATGGAGAATATAATGTTCCACTTAGACATGAGCGGACCTCCTGCCAAAGATTAGAAGAGAATGCCGATCTCGCAGGATGCGAGACTGACTATGGGTATGCTTAGTTTACAAAATAATATATATCACTACACAAACAAAATCGCTGGTACCCTGATTCGTGTAATTGGCCCTTAGGCGCGTTTTTATGCCTCGGTAAAGAGCATGCTCATATCCATCGCGGCTGCCGAGTGGGTCAGTGCGCCGATGGATATCAGATCAACGCCACTAAGAGCTGCTTCTCGCACCGTGTCCAAGGTATAGCCACCGGTGGCTTCGATCTTGATAGTGGAGTCGGTCGCACGGATGAGCGCTACGGCCTGACTCATAGCGCTATTGTCCATATTGTCGAGCATAATGCGGTCAGGTGCTTCGGCCAGTGCTTCGCCGACTTCGGCGAGAGTGCCGGCTTCGACGTAGATCGGAGTCGCCGGGGTTTGAATTTTGAGGCGCGCGCTGGCGATGGCAGGGCCTATGCCCCCGGCGGCAGCAGCGTGGTTTTCTTTGATGAGCACCGCATCGTAAAGGCCCATGCGGTGATTGATGCCTCCTCCCAATCGCACTGCCCATTTCTGTAACTGGCGCCAGCCCGGGGTGGTCTTGCGGGTATCGGTGATCCGGGTGGGGGTGTCGGCTATGGCGGTGACAAAACGATGGGTCATCGTCGCGACACCGGAAAGTTGTTGCAGGAAGTTAAGCGCGGTGCGTTCTCCTGCGAGCAGAGCACGGGCCTGGCCCCGCACTTGGATGAGTTCATCGTCTGCGGCGACAAGGGCACCATCTTCAATCTGAGGGTGAAAGGAAATGTTCCCATCGAGACGTGCGAAAACGGCGCGGGCGATTTCGATGCCGGCGACGACGCCCTGCTGACGGGCGATGATCCGGGCCTGATCCTCAATGGCAGCCTCTACGGTCGACGTTGCGCTCAAATCTGCGTTGATGTCTATGGCGCCGAGGTCTTCTAAGAGGGCGAGATTGATCAATGCGTTGTAAGTATTTGGAGATAAAGGGATGGAAGTCTTGGGAGTCATGGTCTTTTTATAGAGTTGTTGGAATTGAATAGAAGGTATTGAGGTTATTCATGTCGATTTTGCCCGCAGAACGCTGGTTTTTTCTGCACTGCGCATCAATTTCTTTCGTTAGTCTGCCCTTGGCTGGGCTTGGAGCGGGTAGTGAAATCGGGGCTTTCGTAGGCTGTGAGCAGGCCCGATTATTCGAGTAGGGGCAAGAAGGCGAAGAGATCCTTCAACATATAGTGTGCAACCAAGTCACCGTCCACGAGGTAGCGGAAGAGGCGGTAGCCCGGCGTCGAGTATCTGAGGATCGCTGGTTTGGCAATAGACGAAGGCCAGCGGTTCCAAATAGCAGGGCTTGGAGGGGTGCGGCTTATTGCCGGTCGGACTTTCCTTATAGTAGTAGAATATGCCCTCTGCCGTCCATTCTTTTTCGGCGAGGAAGTGGGCCCCGCGCAAGAGCAGACGGTGGGTACGGATATCGCGAGTGCACTGATAGTAAAGCTGTAGGCCCTGCAGCACTGAAACATCCATGAAGGGGATGGCTCCGCGGTTGAACGTGCCGACCTGTCATGGAGCGGGAGCCAGATCACTCGCACAGCGGAAACCTACCGAGTTATTGATTGTATCGGGCACGAAGGCCGTGCGCACCGTGGTGCTTAGAACCTCTATGGGAACTCCTATTTTCCAACTAGATCCCCGGCCTACGCGCAGGGCCCCGCTTTCAGGTCCTTGGGGATTCTTTGAGGGACTCTGGGCGTAGTAGTCGGAGGCGTAGTAATCCGAGGTCCATTCCTGGACATTTCCGCCCAAGTCGTGCAAACCGTAAAAACTGACGCCGAGTGGGTAGGCACCTACAGGAGTAGTGGAGCCTATATTGTTATTGTAATTGAGTAGTTCAGAGGAGGGAAAGCTCTCACCCCAGGGAAAGTTGCGTCCGTCATCGCCGCGGGCGGCCCGTTCCCATTCCGCTTCGGTAGGCAGGCGCTTGCCCTGCGACTGGCAATAGGTCGAGGCTTGATCCCAGGAGACGCAGTTTACGGGGTGATCGACCCGGTCAGTGCGAACGGAGTTGCAGCCGGCTGTCATCCCGGCGGCGGAGCAGACTCCAGCATCGACACAGGTCTGGTACTGGCCGGCGGTGACTTCGTATATATCGATCCAGTAGAGATTCAGCTCCACCCTATGGGGCGGTCCCTCATCGGGTGCTCCCTGGTCGGATCCCATAGTAAAGCTACCGGTCGGTATTTCGATCATTCCGCTTTGCTCGTTGAAGATCTGCTCCAATACGCGCACCGTGATCACATCGTGCAAACTGGTCAGGTCGCCATCCGAGACTTCGAGGCCAAACGCATAAACGCCGGGTTCCGAGGCGATAAAGGTAGGTTGGACTGCCGTTGAGTCGGAGAGTTGGATCGTGCCATCTACGGTGTTGCCTATGATCCAACGGTAGATGAGCATCGGGTTGTCCTCATTGCCGTCCGGATCGGTGCTGAGACTACCGTCCAGTGTCACTATATCGCCGGTGGCCACTTGCTGATCGGGGCCGGCATCGGCGATGGGAGCCAGGTTGCCGGAGGTCCGGACCAGTACCACGATTTCGTCGCTGCCGCTGAGTTGTCCGTCGTCGACCGTGAGACGGAACCGATATTCACCGGTCGTGGTCGGAGTAAAAAGCATTTCCCGGCTAGTGGCGTTGACCAATTCTACTGTTTCGGGCGATGAAATGATGGCCCATTGGTAGGAGAGCGGATCTCCGTCGGGATCGTCGCTGGCCAGGCCGCTCAGGGGGATGGGATTGTTGGCGCCGACGACGAGATTGGGTCCAGCATTGGCACGAGGAGCTTGGTTGCCTGCACCAGCTACACCGACTCGGATAGAATCGGGATTGCTATCGAGTGTACCGTCGCTGACGATGAGGATAAAGGTATAGGTGCCTGGTATAGTCGGTACAAAGCTAATTCGAGGTTGGGTCTCGGCAAAGATCAGCGGTGCGGGGTTTTCGGAAGCAGCACGCCAGTTAAAGCGGAGCGAACCCCCCTCGGGGTCGGAACTCAGCGAGCCATCGAGGGTAACTTCTTCCTCGATTCGCACCTGCTGGTCGTCACCTGCTTCAGCGAGAGGAGCCTGGTTGGGTTTGGGAGGAGCGGGGGGAGCGCTACAGGTCCAAAAAAGACCAGCCAAGGTAAGAAAGGGCAGAGTGCGGACCAGAGCCACAAGGCGAAGGGACATGATAGAGCTTTTCTTACGGGAGATGACGGCGGGGAGCCTTCGTTCTCAATAATACATCTGTGCGACGTAGCTGTCAATACAAGTGCAGATCTAGTGCGGGTACAGGGTGACAAAAGAGAGGAGCCAATTTATATTGATCGGAGATGGAAGCTGCAAAGGTAGATGTCAACTTAGGGCTCTTCGATGGCGAAGTGAGCCATGATCGGATCAATACAGCTGTTGCCGAAGGAGACAAGAGTATCCTCTTTGGCGAGCAGACTCGGTTGCCCTACTTTTCCGAGGACGAGCGGCTGCCCAAATTGCATTCAGGTGACCCGCTGGTACTCCTGTTCTGGAAGGTTCTGCGCAAGATTCCCGAGAATTTGCGCATTGCCTTGATCAATGCTCCATTGAGTTTTACGCTGGTTCGCGACGACACGCTGCTCCACTTCGACCACTACCGCTGCCATCAGGCTTTGCACATCGGCTGCAGGCGGCGCACGGTCTACCTGCCCGAAATCCTCTTGCACGCAGCTGAAGATCGGGGTTACGACTATTGGGCTATTGCCGAGGGAGTCATCTACGCCGGTTGGATGCTCTTGGACTATCTCTTATTGACAGAAGTTCTCGCGGAATACGCCGAATTAGTGCGACAGGTGCCCGGTTCTCGACTGGGCGAAGCTGTCCAGGTTCGCTTGGTAGAAGATCACAATATTCATCGGCGCGACCATGTGGATGCAGGCCGTTCCGAGGTCGGTGAGTTCATCAATGGCTACAAAAAAAAGCTCCTAGGTGTTGCGCCGAAAGAGGCGATTACCCAAGAGCCCCATGCTTTGGCACGATTGCTCTTCGATGCTGAGCGGGAAGATCGCTGGGCCCGTGATAAGATGGAGCGCATCGCTAAGGTTTTTAACTTTCCCCGGCTCTTTCTCTTTGATCGCGATATTATTCACGCTACTGCGCGCGAGCTGGCCGAGGCCAAGGGGATGGATATTGAGCCCAGGACTTTTGCCGACGCATTACACGATTATCGCGATGCCCAGCGCTTCGAATCTCAACCGCTTATGACGACATTGGGTAAGAGTGTTGTGCCCAAGCCGCGCGCGGTATTCTTAGAGACCGTGGTGCAATTGGGGCTTGAGGGACTCCAGAGCTTTTTCGAGGCATATACCCGGGACGAGGATGGGGTTCGCGATTTGATGCATCCCCTGTGGATGTATTTATGTTCGCTTTCTTCTGATCCGGCGGGCATCTTCTCGCGCGCGGGTCGCTTGAGGGCAGTGGGTCGTGAGGCATTGCAAGAGAATCTGGGGCGTCATCTGGCCGGTATTTTGATCCGTTTAGATCGGGCGGAGAACTATCAGCAGTTGGTGTGCGAAGTCGGAGAGATGGGTGCGGTGGCCCTGGATGAATTAGAGGAGTTGATCGCGGTACAGCGGTTGGAAAAAGAGGATGAATGGGAGGCGTTCAAGGGACGCAAACAGATGATTGTCGCCGAGGCCTGCCGGGTTCTCGAGGATCTCGGTGATGCCGTGGGGCACGGGGATGGGTTGAGTCGCAGTCTGCACGAAGACGAGCAGATACAGACTCTAATTTCTGATCGCCCCCACCGTTACACCTCTGATCCTAGCGGAGTTATGATGTATTTGAGGACATACAAGAACTCGCTTGACCGCTTTGGAGCGGGAGATCCCGATTCCGATTTTTTATTGGCCTCGATCCTGGTTCGCTTGGATCTGTGCGAAGATTACCCGGCGTTGCTCGAGCGTGTGTACGAGATCGGTACACCGGCGTTTACGGCATTGCACAATGTCTTCGAACAAATTCCCGAGCGAGATCTGAAGCGACGGGAAATCCTCAAACAGGCGCGGATTCTCTGGGGGCGGCTCCTGGCTGATACGAGGGCCAAGGCCGGAAAGCGATGAGAGTGATAGCGGGTTTACTTCTGTTCTTATTGCTCGGAGGTTGTCTGCCCTTTACTGGTAGATTGAGCCAGAGCGCTGAATTGACCGCAGTTGCTCGGGGTTTGGTGCAGGTCGCCCAAGTAGGGGATGCCGAGGTCGACTGGGTAGGATTGAGGGATGCAACTGGGACCCAGACCGAAGCGACCAGAGTGCTCGACGACTATCTGGTTTCAGCGCTACTACAAGTCGGTGTAGGGTTGGCGCTGGTAGATACGGTGGGAGGTAAATGGTCTGATGAAGGATTGATAGGTCTTGGGCAAGGGGAGGCCAGCCTGGTGCTCGGTGGTCGTTTGGAGGAAGACGCTGCATGGCAGTACGTACGCCTCTTTTTAGTCGAACGCAGTACCGGCAAACTGGTTGCGGCTCGTACGATGAGGGTCTCGGATCAGGAAGTGATGGATGAAGTTGCCCTGAGGGGGAGTCAGAGTGGGAGTGGTACAGATACGTTGCCTCTAGAGGTCGAAATTCATCTGATTGCCAAGCGCCAGGAGGGTGGTGTAGACCGAGCGGTAGAATTGAGTGAAGGAGTACAATTGCAGCAAGGTGACCAGCTGCAACTCCGATTCAAATTGAATCGGGACGTCGAGGTTTATGCTTTCCTCTATGATTCCGAGGGGGTACTGGAGGTGGTATTGCCCGAGGAGTTTGTCTATTCCGGTATCGCTCAATATGGTCCGAGTGAGAACGGTTGGACCACTCTCTCCGAAGTTGGTCGGGTCTATACTCTTTATTTTCTCGCTGGGCCGCGTCTCTTAGAAGAGAATGCCAGCGAGTTCTTCGAGCGCATCGCCGAACTGGTTCAGCAGCAAGAGGTGGTTCGCTTTGCCGGTTTGGAAAAACTAGATCAGACGCTGGTCGAATTCCTGATGCGCTCTTACCAAGGCAATCCATCTATTACGGTTTTACGCGGGCAGGATAATATTGCTCTGAGTCGGCCGGAAACCATCGTCTACGACGATGGTTCTCGCTTGGAGAACCAGGCGGAGAAACTCAAGGGCACACCTATGGTTGTGCGCGCCCTGAGCTTTTCGGTGCAGTAGTCGCGGTTATTCAAAGTACTGAGGCCACGGCGTCGGCGAAGTAGTCGAGGTTGGCTTCAGTGAGCCCGGCTACATTGATGCGTCCTCCCCCCACTATATAGACCGAGTAGCGCTCGCGCAGTGCTGTGACTTGTTTGTCGTTAAGACCCGAGAATGAGAACATGCCCCGCTGGTGTTCAATAAAGGAGAAGTCACGGGCTGGATTCCTGGTTTTGAGCTCTTCGACGAGGCGGCGGCGCATGTCCCGAATCCTTTCGCGCATCTGAGTAACTTCGTCTTCCCATTGGCTGGAAAGCTTCGCATCGCCAAGGATTTCGCTGACTATTGCCGAGCCGTGTGCCGGGGGATTGGAATAACTGGTGCGCACCGCGATCTTGAGGTGGCTGAGTGCTTTGGCTGCCGCCTCGGCATTGGCACCAACCAAAGTCAGTGCACCGACGCGCTCCTTGTAGAGGCCGAAATTTTTGGAAAAAGAGCTGGCGATTAGTAATTCAGAGCTGGTGTTAGAAATGATCCTGAGGCCGCTGGCATCCGGATCGACTCCGTCGCCTAATCCCTGGTAGGCAAAATCGATTAAGGGCAAGAGACCGCGTTTGGTGACTATCTCGGCGATCGCCTCCCAGGTAGGGGAATCGGGGTCGACACCGCTGGGATTATGACAGCAGCCGTGGAGAAGCACGATATGGCCTGTGGGAATCTGGTCGAGAGCCTCGAGTAGCGCCTCGTGATCGAGACTGTTGGTATCGGTGTCGAAATAGGGATAGGTCTCGACCTGGAGTCCTGCGGCACTGAATATTTTGGGGTGGTTGGCCCAGGTTGGTTCGCTGATCCAGATTGGTTTATCGCCGAAGTGTCGGGCGAGGAAGTCACCTGCGATGCGTAGGGCTCCGGTGCCTCCAGGGCTCTGTATGGTGACCGCGCGTTCTGAGGCGAGGATTTCGTGTGTGGAACCCAAGAGCAGTTCTTGTACGGCGGTACCGTATTCGGAGGTGCCCTCAATACTCAGATAGCTCTTGGTTTTTTCGGCAGCCAGCACTCTTTGCTCTGCTGTTTTTACCGAAGCGAAGATGGGTGTTTGGCCGCTCGAATCCTGGTAGACGCCGACGCTGAGATTGATTTTATCGGAATTGGAGTCGCTCTTAAATGCTGCACTGAGTCCCAGTATAGGGTCGGCTGGCGCCATATCCAGTTGTTCGAACATTGCGGTACCTTTCTAAGGGCATTGCCGGTTGCTGGTTTCGAGAAGCTACGAAACATTAGTTTGAGTATTCGATAGTAGGCCGGGTGGGGTTTGCCAATAGGCGTTTATAGCCTACCTCATGGGTCGGCCGGCGGTGAAAAAATAATATAGCCCAGCTTTCGCGCGGGGCGAACTCGGCCAGATCGGTGATTTCCGCCAGGGATTAAAAATAGCTTAAAACGAAGATTTTGGCTAAAGCAATGGGAGTGTTTTAGCGTCGTCTATAGGTTACAAAGACCAGATCGGACTCGCGTTTTTCCTCAGCTATATCCCATTCATTTCGATCCCACGCTGGAAAATGCGCATCCCCTGTAATTGTGATCGGCAGGTGCGTCAGAATCATTTCGTCGGCCAGCGGTAGAGAGAGTGTGTAAATTTCGGCACCGCCAAGGACGAAGAGTTTTTCGGCGCCGTGATTCTGGGCTATGCTTAGGACCTGGCTGAGATCCTGACAGGCGATGGCACCTTCGTCGGCTTGGTAGGCAGGGTTGCGAGTGAGGACCAGATTGAGGCGATGTGGCAGGGGACGGACTTGGAACGACTCGTAGGTTTTGCGTCCGGCGACGACGGGGTGACCGCGAGTCGTGCGGCGGAAGTGTTTCATGTCGGCAGGGTAGTGCCAGGGAATATCATTGTCGCGTCCGATGACCTGATTTTTGCTCAGGGCTGCAATGATGACAACTTTCACGCGGAGTGGCCTCCAGGATGGAAGAAAGAGTGGACTATGGGATGGCTGGAGCGTTCGGCTTCGGCAACTGACCCGGTGAAAGTGACCCGTCCCTGATCAAGCATAATCAGGCGGCCATTCAGGCGTTCTATACTGAGCAATTCATGGGTGACGATGACGATAGTGGTACCCAGCTCGCGGTTGAGGGTAAGAAGTAGTGTGTCGATTTCGGCGGCAGTGACAGGATCGAGCCCGGCCCCCGGCTCGTCGCAAAAGAGAATTTCCGGGTCCATGGCCATCGCCCGTGCGAGAGCTGCGCGTTTGCGCATCCCACCCGAAAGCTCGTTGGGGTAGCGATCGTAGGCGTGGCCTAGGCCGACCAGGGCTAGTTTGGTGCGCACGATCTCTGCGATCAAGGTGCCTTCGAGCGTGGTATGCATTTCCAATGGTAAGGCGATGTTTTGTCCAAGCGTCAACGAATTGATCAGGGCCCCATACTGGAACATCACTCCCAGCCTTTTGCGCAGAGAGCCAAGGTCTTCTTCTTCCAATGTGGAGGAATCCTGGTCGAGGATTTCGATCCGGCCCCTCTGGGGGCGGACTAGGCCGATAATGGTTTTGAGCAGAGTGCTTTTGCCGCAGCCACTCCCCCCCAAAATGACGGCGATTTCCCCTGTCTCGACGTGGGTATTGATTCCGTCGAGCACCGTAGTTTCGCCATAGGCGACACAAAGGTCTGCGATGTCTATGGCGCGCGTTACCATTTGAGATAAAAGATGAGTCCCCAAAAGGCATCGAGAACGATGATGCCGAAGAGCGAGGAGACGACCGAGGAAGTCGTTGCCTCGCCGACTCCGGAGGCGCCACCGCTGAACTGGAGACCGCGGTGGACAGCGATGATGGTGATGATCCAGGCGAAAGAGATGCTTTTGACTAGACCGGTGAGTAGATCTTTGAAAAAGAGGGCCGAGAAAACCTGGCTGAGGAAGGTCGAGGCGGGTATGTCCAGCGAGACCATGCCGATGAAGGTCCCGCCAAGAATTCCGATGAAATTGGCCATGATCGTCAAGAGTGGCATGCAGAAGATCATCGCCCACATCTTGGGGACAGCGACGAAGCGCAATGGGTCGAGGGCCATGGTTTTTAACGCGTCCAGTTCCTCGGTAAACTTCATTGTAGCGATTTCGGCAGCGATGGCCGATCCGGAACGTCCAGAAACCATGATTGCGGTCATCAGCGGTCCGAGTTCCCGGGTCAAGCCGATTCCCAGCAGATCGGCGACGAAAATATCGGCACCGAACTGACGGAGTTGAGCCGCGGATTGCAAGGCCGAAACAGCGCCGATGAGGAAGAGGATCATCCCGACAATTTGCAGGGCTTGGGCACCGATAGCATAGGCTTGATCGGTGAAGCTGCCCCGGTGGATCTGATCGCGACGGAAGAGAGATTGAATCGAGAAAATAGTCAGGTCGGCCGCCAGGTACGAGAACTCGATCGTCTCTTTCAAGAAGGTGTAGACCCGGTCCCCAAGGTGCTCTAAAGCTGTTTGGGATGAAGGCAGTTGCGGCAGAGGCTCGGTCGGGGTAGTGATGAACTCAAAGAAAGGCTGCAGGTTTTCGGGCAATACATCGAGTTGCAACTCCTTGTCCATAGTCCGAGCCATGGCGGGAAGACTCTGTAAGAAGACGGCACCCGAAGTATCGAGTTGGATGACGCCTTGCAACTCGACTTTGAACGAGGGGCGAGGATGAGCAGCAATGAGCGCGCGGACCTGGGGCATGAGTGGGCCGATAGTATGCACGGTGAGCGCGCCACTGAGCGAAATTCCCACCTCGTCGCTCCGTACCGCGGTCATAGCAGATAGACGAAGCGCAGCAGGACCTGCTGTCTAGACTGCAATCGCAAGACTGGCTTTACGTGGTTGAGATTGAGGACGATATCCATGTTGACGAAGCGGCTGAGTAAGAGGCGCAGGCGGTTTTCCCAGGTGAACTCCCAATTCTTGATGGCCGTTTCCGGGATGAGAATGTCGAATTCGGAATCTAGGCTCAGATAGCGCGAAAAACGCGAGTTGAGGATCAGCAAGGCTTCTAAGCCGATGGTCGAGGTATCTCGTAACTTGCTGGCAATGGTGCGATCGTCGTTTAGATCGAAAGTATCGGTGACATAGCTCTGGCGTGCTCCGATGCCGATGCGCATGTCGAGGGTTAGTGGAAAACTGCGAACCAGTTGCGAGTTGATGCCAAAGCCCTGTCGTAGTTCGAGAGGACTGAGTGAAGGAGACAGGGTGAAATCACTTACATTGGAAGCAACTTCGGTCGTATCGCCGGTTTCATCGCGGATAAGCAGTTGCTGAGGCTGATCAAAACGCGCCTCAGAAGAGAATAATTTGGTATCTATAACGCCGCGTAAATAGGGGCCGATGCGCTCGGAGAAACGGTAGATATACGTTGCGCGCACTTCGAATTCATCGATGGATTTGCGAAAGGAATCGCCCTCTTTACGGGTGAATCCCTCTTCGAAGATGAGCCGTAGATTGGCGAAATTGCGGTTGGAGCTGTAAATGCTGCGGCCGTATACCTGGGTTGAGAGCGAGAGGACGGAAAGGTCTTCACCAGTGGTATTTTGCGAAGTTGAGAGTTGGGTGGAACCGCTCAGTTGCCAGTTGGTCTTCCAATGGGAACCCGATGTTTGGCCCAGTAGAGCCTGCATGGTGGGAGGGTAGAAGCCTATAAAAGTGTTGTTGTTCGGATCGACTACCAGATTGCGCTGAATCAATTCACCAGGCCCGAGACGGACGCTGAATTTGCGTCTAGTCGAGATATTGTCGCCGACCCGCACTACGGTATAGTTGCCCGGTGGAAGAAGCCAGGTCTTAACTGCTTCACCGCGTTCCTCTTCAATGCCGAAACCAATGCCGTAGTTTTCTTGCTGGTCCTCCCAGTACAATTCGTATGATTCGTTAATCGAGGTTTGATTCTCGTCTATGACATTGATGACCAGTCCCGACCAGAAGGGCTTCATAAGGGTTGTCATACCCTCTTTGATGGGCACGGTGCGACTCATCATTTGGGCATTGGTGCCGGTGCCGATCAGTACTTCGTAGTAACCAGGCGAGAGTAATACGCCAGTGCCGGGATTGGATTCGGCGATTCTTTTATTACCCTGAAAAATGCGGAAGCCGGGTTCGTTGAGAGCGCTGGTCATCGCCGGAACGAAGAGCAAACCCTTGCCTTTGGGGATTAGCGTCGGGTCGCGTTCGAGTTGAGCGCGGGAGGGCGAGGCTATCCAGGTGTAGCTCTTGTCTTGGGCCGATGCATGTTTAGCGAAGAGCAAGCAGGCGATGGCGATTAGGGGTAGGCACGATAGCATGGGTCAAATCCTATGGGGCGAGCTTACCCGGCAAAAGTTCGTAGTCGTGGGAGTCGGTCTTGATCAGCAGAGTGGTATCTGGCGCAGATGCGATCGTTTGCTCATTGCTGAAAGAAGTTAGGGTCTCCAGGGCCTCATTGGCCTCGTTGCGTTCTTTTTGCAGAAAGGTGAAGTCGATTTGGCGAATAGTTTGTTCCATTTGCTGGGCCAGGATTGCGCTGAAAGCGGCGACGGTGTGTTTCATCGCGGGGAAGAAGACGGTGCGTTCCTCATCGAAATCGGTTTGCCATATGACTTGGCCATCTTCCTGGCGGACTAATTCCATGGTCATTGCCAGGTGTGCAGCCCATACGTCTCCGCTGTCAAAGCGTTCGAGGGCCTTGACGGTTCCGTTGAGCACGT
>JACLAC010001617.1_pt1 | contig 13665 bp, 9 predicted proteins | sample 8027881 | NCBI WGS metagenome assembly JACLAC01 (sample SAMN15725517, study PRJNA655200) | protist metagenome | isolation source: fluorescence activated cell sorting (FACS) single amplified genomes of... | place: Spain: Blaines Bay Microbial Observatory, Mediterranean Sea | collected 2016-01-19 | reverse complement strand
TTAGTTTATTCATCAAAATAACTATTGGCTGTTTTTGGATTTTTTGTAATATCCAATACCTCTCTATCAAATATGCATAAATTAGTATACTAAATTAGTACTTAAATTAACTTCCATTTTGAAATGCACTAACAATCCTTCTCATTTACAAGGTATTGATAAAAAAAAAAAGTTCGTTGTTGGGGCATGCCAGCATGCTTATTTTTAAAATTAACACCACACAGCATTGGTGGGCACGCGAAACTGAGCGTGGCCGTAGGTACAGTAGCTCTTTTTTTGTAATGTGTAGTATACATTGTCCGTTTTTTTTACACATACACCTCAATATTCAAAGATTTTCACTAAAATTTCACACACACATACATTTACCCCTCTATTTGATATACAAACATTAAAAACCTATATGCCACACACATATATGGCGTTTCACAACCGTTTCATTTGAGCGATGCTGATAGGGTTAGAAATAGGGTTTTCTGAATTAAGTCGACATTTGTCCGTTTTTTTTATCTCAAGTGTATATATGTATATTTGGGTGTGTATGAGTTAGGTAAATGTTTTCTAATGCATGTCAAGTAACAGAAAAGTACTTCGTTTGAATGAAACGGATATATATTGATGAAGTTATGTGTATTGCAAGTGTGTGTGTTTTTGTGTTTTCTGTATTTTTTCAGATTGATCAAGGCCGGGAAAAATAGAAAACCATTCCAACCCTAATGTTAACACTTACTATAGTGTTATGTAGTGTAAATTAATAATATTAGCCTATCACATCGCTTACCAGCACTCTAAGGCGGATATTTACAAGCAAAAAGTCACTAATTCCACACACACACATATACCTCATTTTTACACACTAAACATAAAATTTAAAGATATCTAGTTGTACATATATTAACTAGGCATGTATTGGGACATTATTATGCACTTTCTGCAACAAATAATGCTGCAATTTGATTGGTAGAAAAAAAAAACGGACAATCTTGTATTCAAATTTGAATGAAACTGACAAAAGTTAAATTTTTGTATGTCCTATTTTTCCATTTTTGACTTGATTTGGAAAAAAACAAATATCATATTCAGAAAATTCACGTCGAGTAGATTATCATTTTGGATTTTTTTATTAGATATGAATAAATTTAACAGTCTCAAAATGGAAAAAACGGACAAAAGTCGACTTAATTAAAAGAATCGACTGAATTCAGAATAAGAGCTAGCTCTAGCTAGGAGCTACGCCCTATCATGTGGTTGACTGGCCGTATACTGTACTACTGTTGGACAAAGGAGCAAATGAGCCGCCAGCTCTTTTAAAAAAGTATACTCAAAAGACTAGATCATACTCAAGCAGACGAATGTGAGCGAGGCACGATTCGTACGTAGATATGATGAGGAGACGAAAGAGGTAGTAGCTGCATTGGAGAAGAGATGAAAGAGAGAGAGAGAGAGAAAACGGTGTGTGTATAGTTAATACGGAGAACGGACTTTTGAAAAACGTACAAAGTGTGTGCGTGTGGTGTGGTGTTAATATGTGTGTATAAGGCAATACATTTGCAAAAGAGTTTTGATTTTCAGTGTCTGTGTGTAAATAGTGGGTGTGTGGTCTTTCGCGTATATATTGGTGTGCGGTGTGTTGTTTAGTTCACGTATATAAATATAGCTCAGGATTTGCATATTATCGTTCATGTATTTTCCGAAAGACTAATCAAAAAACATCATTGCTATATAAAATATGTGAAATATGTATATATATATATCTAGAATCTTGCCATGTTTATTCCCACAGATTGTGTGTAAGAATCGTTTCGTTCAGAGGCATTCAAATGTACAATAAACAATCAAAAGCGATTTTTTGTTTTTTTTGAAAGAATTTCGGTTTTATCTGTCCTCAGAGAATTCGCCAAGTAAGTGTGTATGTCTCTACAATATTCTTTTTATTTCAAAAGCATATTTCAGTAGCAGAATTGAATATAAATATCGTCACAGGAAGATTTACTTTCTTTCTTTCTTTCTTTCTTTCGCTTTTGATGTATATCGTACATAATCTACGCATGAACATCTACATGTAGGTGAACTAATAGATGAGTAGCCATATATATATATATATACATAAGATATAATTTTGTCATGTATGTGATTGCAATTCAAATTATATTAAAAAGTCCTCAGAAGAATTCGCCAAGTAGTTGTATTATCTCTACATGTTTCTTTCAGTAGCAGAATTGAATATAGTTTCGTCACAGGATCTTTCTATTTTAATATTTAATTATCGTTTTGCAAAAACATTTCAACATTTCAAAATTATATCACACGTATATATATAATATATATATACCATATGCAATACACAATTAATATGCATATATATAAAGAACATGTATACAATATAATATATATACATCATATTATTATTTTTCTTCTTCCTTGCATTGGAAAAAATCACCATGAATACCAAAACTCATTAAATGTTTCCAATCATCTTGACAATATAACGTCGATATTGTTTTCATCGATTTTGCATCGATAATAGCAAGATAAGTAGCACTTTTTATTCCGTCATAAACAGATGCTAAAATAACACCATCATCTTCAGCTAATCCATTACCAGGTTTTTGAACGAATATTGGTTCGCCTGGGAAATGACCTTGAACAAACCACGGAATTACATTACTAATACTATCATCAGCATTAGTATCATCATTAATATTATTACATACATCTACTTTGATCAATGCAGTGTCAGCAAAGTGATTTGATCCAGCTGCATGTGGAGCCCATCCATACCAATAACAACTTATTTCTGTACTTTTTAAACCATTTATACGAGGTAGTTCGACGGTTGTGTATAATTTACCACTTGCATCTATCAATGGTGTCATGGTATAATTGACAACAAGCGACGACGACTTGATTCTCTTATTATTTATACTTTCATCAGGTATAGGTATTTCATATCTTCTATATTCAGCAGTTCCAACTAATTTATCACGTATGGATGTATTTAACATGTTATGTATTGTTAAGCCAGACGATGGTACCAGACCGCTGGTCATATTATTTGCTAAAACATCCATGTATATCTTATTATTTGCTTCAAATCCATTTATATGATGGAAGGCAAAAAAAGCATCAGCTTTATATTCAGTTACTTTCTTTGTTTGTAAGTTAATTACATATAATGCAGTACCATCTTCTGGACTCCATTTTAAAGAATTCATCACAGGTTTTGCTGCCATAATATTTCCAAGTTCCCATGTAAATGGTGCAGCAGCTAAGATGGCATAATTTTTAGTAACGGTGAAACTATGTATATATGGTAATTTTTTCACTTTAATAGTTGCCAACTGTTCACGTGTATTTGTATGTTGATTTACACGATAGACAATTATTGAATGTTTACCAATGCCAACAATAGCAACTGGATTTATACGCATGACGAAATTAATTGTATCACCACTTGGTAATTGTTGCGGATGCGCTGCAGTAATTTTATCAAAATAATTTGTCCACGTATCGTTCCATTTATGTTCAATCGTCGTCATATCTTCTAAATTTAATATTTTCCCCGCACCTTTATTTGATGTATAATCACTTGTTAAAACAATATTCCCAGCAATATCAACTACATTGACATTAAAATTGTCAGTGCAATTATCTGTCATTGCTTTTGCGTTTGATTCATGTGGCACCGTAGTACCAAGTAATCTAGACGGACATATATCCCCACTATTAACAGATACATTGTAAAAATTTGAACGTAAAAAGTTTGCACGTAAAGAGACAGTACCCCCCTTTGTAAACTTATATCGTAAAAGTTTTCCAAAACCATCAAATGTATGAGTTAAATGTCTGGTATGTTCTTCAAATTTACTAGCACTTTGCCTTACATACGAACCACATAACCACGTTGGCACGGTGCCATCATTTGGTTTCAAAACAGTTTCTTCTAAAACTTCAGCAGACGAGGTTGTAAATACACCAGCAAGTGGATCTGTTGTTGTTGTTGCTGCTGCTGACGCAAATGTTATTATTAATACTACTATCAACAATATATGTTGTTGTAACAGTAAACTATACATGATTATGGTATATATTTATTTATATATATATATATACAGAGAGAGAGGAATTTTTTTAAAATTACGTTCGTCCCTAACATTCACATATAATAAGTATCTTGATTGAACTGATCTAGTTGATACAAACGAATGAAAAGTGAAATGAATATTAATGTTCTTACTTTCTCTGTCAATATCTGTAGTTCTGATGTAATTTGTTTAAATATACAATGCCATTCATTTTTTTATCCCTTCTTTCTTCTTCTTTTTTTTTTGTTGGCATTTTTTGGCTTGTTGTTTTTACAATGCTGTGTGTATGATGTTCTAAATGTAGTGCTATTGATATGCTATTATTAAAAATTTAAGAAGATCAATGAAAATGTATACGGCCCTTCCCGTCCACGGCTTTGGCCAGTGTAAAAGGGGGGCGCGAAGCGGGAAAAAAAAGGGAAAAAGGGGGAAAAAAGAAAAAAAAGGAAGGAAAAAAAGATTTAACATAGACACAACCTTCACTTAGAAATATATAAAAATAATATGACACAGCATGGAAAACATGCTTCCCCTTAACTTTTTATGAGATATGTATGCTAATGATATTTATATGGTAAAACCTAATATTCTACTAAGTCCTGTGTAAAATAGATGATATTTTAAATAAACGAAAAAACTACAATATATATCGATTCTGACTCCAATTTTTCTAAATAATGGTGCGGTAGACTAACAATGATCATATTTAATAAGAATGATACTTTTGACCGTTACATATGTTGTTTTATATCTTGTATGGCAATGTTTTTCTCCATAACTTATTTTGCCTCAACGATTGTAGAGTGCGTTGCAGAGAAATCTTACAAAAATCGTATTTATACATCTTAAAAAGTGCGATTTTACACCACCTTTGGATACAGTAGTAATATTTTAAGTCTACCGTAAGCTGAAAAAGCTTATCCTATGTTTTAAGCTATTTATATTGGTCAGATTTAGCAAAATGCAGTGATATTGTGTACTATGATGTTGGAGATTATTACTTGTTTCACTTACTTCTGAAGTTATTAATATTTTTAATGGACAACGATCGTAAAGCAAGTTGATCAGCAAAACATATACAGATACTTCTTCACTGATTTTATTTATTTTAAAGTATGATAAACTGACGTTTCTGGGGTTAAAGATATTGATTTTATCAAACTTTACAGCATTTTTTGTATGTATGTACAATTGTAACAAAGTCTATCTGAGTCATAAATTTAACTTATACTTTATCTGAAAATAAGCAAATAAAACTAAATTATTTTATGTTACTGTATAATTTATTATACTTGAGTGCCATTCCATCGTTCTATCATTATCACAATTAAGGATTCTCATAGCATATACACAGCATTAAAGTGCCCTGAAAATTTGGATTTTGATAGGTTAAAATAATATCAGTGTACAGACTTAGTATATGTTTATAAATTTTGCGGGCACATTTGCGGGCACTTGCGGGCACTTGCGGGCACATTTACGGGCACATTCGGATTTCAGGCCTGTGTCCTTGCTAGAAATGTGCCCGTAAATTGGCTTAATGCTATATCCATGGTAAAATGTGCCGGTATTTTTTTTTGCGGGCACATTCGTCCATGGACACAGCATCGGGAAAAAACCCCTTTTAGCTTAAACGAGCCCGTCCACTATAGGGGTGCAAAAACCTGGGTCACAGTATTCACCTGCTATATATACAATGGATATAGCATACAATATAGACATACCATTGTATATATTTGATAGATATATTACAGGTATTTAGTATAGCCATAAGTACGAAGTGATTCACGGCAAGAACCAAGAATTGGAATGCAGGAGATTTTCGCAACTTTCGTGTTGCAGCCAAAAACCATATATCAATATCTAATAATTTATGTTATAAGCATCAAATTGCGAAAATGGACTGAGAAAATTAATGACAGTAGCCAATGGTATGTACCTAGTAAATAAATAGAATATAGTAATACCATTACAATGCTATGTAGTGTATATACCACTATAGCAGGTGAATACTGTGACCCAGGTTTTTGCACCCCTATAGGCAGTTGTGCAGTTAATACCTGGAATACAAGTCTTGTAGTAAAAATAATAATAATTTTAGTAAAAGGAGATACTTCTTCATTAATAATCGAAATGGTGTTTCAACATAATTTACAAGAAGACACATTGGATGGATAGAAATTATTAACATCATTAAATATAACATACAGTAATAATACAAATTGATTTTACGCGTGTGTGTATATATATATACATATATAAGAAGAATGGCACAAGTATTTTTATTAGATATTGAAAATAGAAAAGGTATTACAATTTATAATGAAAATAATAATAATCCTAGTGATTTAAATATATTTCCAAATGTAAAGAGACGGCCGAATGGATCTTTATTAATTTATGTCATCCCATCCAATACTGGAAGGCGTTTAGAATGGTTATATGCAAAAGATAATAGCGGTAAAATCATAGATTATCGACAATTTAAAATAAATAGTACAGAAAATAATAATAATAATAATAATGAAACAACAATAAATGAAACATATGAATTGGAAATTAGTGTAAGGCATATACCACAACACGCAGTAAAACAAAACGGCAATAAGTTAAATATTGAGCCACTAGTTACAGAAATTGTACCATTTGCAGTATGGTCAGGGGAAAATGTTTACCAAGGAAAAATATGTGAAAATTTAACAACTGAAGAAGCTGAATTAAAGGAAATGGTTGAGTGGGCAAAGAAGGAATTATCATCTGAAACTTGATTGAAATAAATAAATCTTGATTATTCTTTTTTCGTTTTTTTATTGTACCTAGTATAATTACACGGTTGTATCCGGATAAGCGATTTTTTGTACCTAAAAAATCTCTTTTTTGTACCGTATAAAATATTTTATTTTTTTTTTAATAAAATATAAAAAAACAAAAATTAGCACACACAGCGCTATTTGTTTAATAATAATACGAAAGGTTCTCTTACTCATATATTATATTATATATTAATATAAAAGATTATAAAAATGAAATCTCTTCGAAAGGTGCGTGACTCTCAAAAAAGTTTAGGCCTGCCGGACATCCATGTTTGTAATGGCGCTACCCATCCGCGTCGATTTTTCATCGAGTCATTCTTTGTTGCTCCATCAGCGTCGTAATTATTCAGTGCGTAAGTTGAAGGTGAACTGCTTGAAGTAGCATCGTTTCTTGATAGAGATAGACTATTGCTATCGGTGCTATTGCTGCTACTACTACTACTAGTCGTAGTAGTGGTGGTTGTAGTTGTAAATGCACCGTTCGGTGCACACGAACGATTGGTTCGTTTTGAAAGACGTGACGAGTTATTGTTGTTTTGAGCAACGTCTTCAAAACTCTCTAGTCTCACACGTTTTCGATCACGTATTTCACGCATCCTCTTCCCCTGTTCCTTTTTAACTCTTGCATCTTCCTCTGCACGCCTTGCATCTTCCTCCGCACGTTCTCTTGCGAGTCTGGCATCTTTCTTTGCACGTTTTCTAGTAATTTCCCTCCAATATCTACCATGCTCTCCTACTTCAATTTTTTGTAGTTGCAATTCAAGAGATTTAAGCTTTTTCATTTTTACCTCCATTTTTCTCTTTTTCTTTTTTAACCCCGACTCCAATTTTCTTAAAGTACTGTAATTTTCTTCCTTTAGTTTTTGTTCAATCTCTGTGATTTTATGCAGTTCGTCTGTTACAGTCTGGAGTTTGGATTGTTGCCTTTGAAGACCCTCCTCTAACCACTCTGTAATGTAAGTGTTTTCATTCAAAGAAAATTCTGCCCCGCTACATTTCTTTAAATAATTTCCAAAATCGTGAATATCTTTCCTTCTATTTTCCAAATCCAGCTTTCTCCCCATGGCTTTCTTCGTCTTATTTGCATAAGTTACAATTTTTTCTTTCGCTTTTAATATTTGATGTTCACACTTGTTGATATCTTTAACAAGAAAATTAATTTCTTCAGTACTTGAATCTATCTGATCTCCAACAGTTGTTTTATCAATAATACCTTCCTGCGTAAAATAGTCGCACATACGATCCTTCAATATAATTATGTCTTCAGGCAACAACTCGTTACGTTTAAACACGTTTGCAACGATTTTAGAAAATTTCCTTTTGTTTTGAAGAAAACCCGACCCCTTCTCTTCTAAAACATCGTAATTTGTGAATAGATTCACAGTTTCGAAAGTAGCATCCAAAAGACGCTTGAAAAATTTTTCATTTGCTTTAGTTTGCAAATTAATGGTTGACATAATACGGATGAAAGCTTTAAATTTAGAAATTTGCGGATTATCAAAATGGGTCGCCACAAAATTAATGACTGACAACTCAGGCGTTCTTTTATGTTTAGACATCGTTATCCAACTCTCTCCAATCAGAAAACGAATGTCATTTGCATTTTTTCCTAACATAATACCTTTATCCTCCAATTCAATCTTTAGGTCCGCAAAATTTTTCATCTCATCTTCCTTTATACCCGTTTCGAGTTTATTATCGTACGGAAAAACAATATCATAAGTACCATCGTTTGAATTATACGAAGTTATTGTTGCTTCATAAAAAAAACATCCTTCATTTTCGTCCTGGTCGTCCCACGTTACAATCACTTTTTCATTAACTTTGTATTTTTGTGGAGGATTAGGTGCATTATTGTTGCTATTCATCGTTGAATTTGTTGATGTTGAAGACGAGCGCAATGTGGGCATATTATTTACTACTAAATTATCGATAGTAATAAACAATCGTAGTAATGGCGGTAAAAAAAGAATGAATGAAATCAATATATTCTACAATCAATTATGTTTTGTTCAACGTTCTATTGATAAAGATCTAATATATAGTATCTTAGTGCTTGATGTACGAGGTATATATTGTATGATTAGCGTCACTTGTCTTGTCTTCTTGTTTTCCTTTTTTCCCTCACATTAACATTGCCACAACATCATCATTTTGCACATTGCAGATTAAGATGATGGACGCCTAAGCTTGAGCTAGCTAGCATGAACACAGCACAGAAGTCAAGTTTTTATTGTTACTGGGTTCATAGAAAAGTCTATATTATATAATTTATAGTTGAACACAAAGTTTAGATATAGGTAATATTTTAGAAATTTTATTACCTTTGATATTGACATAAATTAAAAACCTTCACTCATGCATCTAGATTCCAATTTCCACTAGCGTTTCATTTCATTATTACGGTATGTTGTTATTCGTTGTAAAAACACTGGATAATAAGAGAAAGAATTTAACACTGCGTACTATTAGAAAAACAAAGTACAGACGTTTATTTAAACATACATATACAAATATATATATATATTTGTATAATATTGAAATACACCCATGGATGAATTTTATCTATTCTAAACATAAGAGTATAGGTTCAAACAGCGTTATTTAAATATCAACTTATTGTTATATACGTTTTTACTGTTTTAAATATATATACCTACATTAATTATATATAATATAAAAACAAATCTAAAAATATGTCTGACAAGAAACAATCCAAAGGAATGACCGCAGCAGAGACAAAGGAGTTACGTCGTGTCTTTGATTATTGTGCTAATTTTTTACCAAAACAAGAAATATATGCAAAGTTAAATCCATTCCTTGACAGAAAAACAGATTTAGTAGCATTTATTAATAATCCTGATGCAATTGAAGTGAAAGATGACGATGGAAACATCATGGATGCTGATAGTATAAGCGAAGAATTAGAGGCACTAAACGTTAAAATTGAAGAGTTACAAAAACGTATTAACGCGTTTGATAGTAACCCAACGAAAAAAATTCATCCAGAAGATTTAAATGAAGCCATGAAAGTTCTTGGTAGAAAATGTACAAAGAAGGAGATTCAAGATATGATATGGGAAGTAGATGAAAACTTAGATGGCTGCGTTGATTGGGAAGAATTTAAATTGATGTTTCATCGAAATATAACAGACAATACCGGTTTAGAACCATTCCAGCTATTTAACGTTGTACAATTTATGATGTATGACAAAGATAATAGTGGTCAAGTAACTATTGATGAGACAATGCATATGTTATTTGCACGGTATGGTAAAAAGAATTTAGAATCACAAATGAAAATTTTATTTGGTGAAAACTTACAAACTTCAGATGGAGATGGTGAATTATCATTTAATGAATATTTAAAAGCAGTAAGTGTACGTTTACCAAAAAATAAACGTAAGAAAGGTAAAAAAGGAAAACGATAATTGAATACTATGATATCATATACTTAAATGGATATATTATTTGGTAGAGAGAGCAAAAAATTAAAAAATTTGTGGGGGTAGCAAAAACATACAAAAAAAGTGATGTGTGTGGTTTTTACACTCTCCGATGCTGTATTAATTATGAAAAAATATAACAACCAGAGAGAAGGGTATATCTCTTTCTTCAGAATAATAATATATTTTAATAAATACTTTTTTATATTATCAAATATTATATTTAAAAATATGACTATTTATTATAATAATCGTTTTGCTTTAAAATGTCAGGTACTGGCAAGGAAAATCTCTGGTGTCCAGAGTAGGCAAGTCGTATAATGACTCTGTACCCTGGTACAAATTTATTCTCCGCCTTCCTATGATGTGGTTCCACGCATGGCAATCTAAATCTCCACGATCTTTCTCTTTCACTTTATGAAAATACTAATGCTACGAATATTAAGTACGAAGTAGTATTCAACATTTAGTAGTCCTTACGAATATACCACATACATTTATGAGTAAAAAAATTTTTTATGATAAATTTCCAAATATTAAATATTATCATAAGAGAATTAATTAAATTTTATAAAATATTTTTAATAATATATATCTCTCTCATTTTATCTTTTTTCTTACAAAGCGTTTATTTTACCCTTTTTACGACCCTCTCTTCATCATTTTTGATAATTTGTGTGTTTTCAGATACACACACAACTCTCCCTCTCTCGCTGTTTTTTTACATTTTCCTCCGTGTTTTTTTTTCATCTGATATCCATATCTTCTCATTTTATATTTATTTATTAATAATTTATAAAACATTAATTTTTCATTTCAGCTTGATGAGCTTTGATCAAATCAGATTGTACATCTCTCATAACTGGTGAATGCGTTTTGTATTCCATAGTAAATTCACCTTTTCCTTGCGTTGAACTACGTAAATCAGTGGAATAACCAAACATTTCTGCCAATGGTACATCGGCTACTACAGTGGAATAATCTTCTCTAGTTTCATTACTTTGTATTAAACCTTTACGACGATTTAATCCAGCAATAACAGCACCTTGAAATTCCACTGGTACCTCAACTTCGACTTGCATTACTGGCTCCAAGATCGATGGATTTGCACCATTGACCGCTTCTCGAAATGCGTATTGAGATGCTAATTTGAAAGCCATTTCACTAGAATCAACAGCATGGGCTGCACCATCTTGTAATACGACACGAACTTTTTGAACTTGATGGCCTATTAAAGGTCCTTTATTTGTTGCTTCTTCAAACCCTTTTTCAACAGCTGTGATATATTCAGGTGGAATATTATTACCAATCATTTGATTTTCAAATACAAAATTTTCCTCGACTTCTTCATCATCACCAATTGGTTCAATGTAACCAATAACTTTACCAAATTGACCTGAACCACCAGTTTGTTTCTTATGCAAGTAATCAAAGTCAGATCTTTGATTAATTGCCTCTTTATATGCAACTTGTGGGCGACCAGTGGTGACTGGACAACTATATTCACGATTCATCCTTTCAATATAAATTTCTAAATGCAATTCTCCCATACCACTAATAATTGTCTCATTACTTTCCGGATCTTGATGCACTTGGAAGGTAGGATCTTCACGTCTAAAACGTTGTAATGCCTTGGAAAACTTCCCAGAATCTTTTGTATCAGTTGGTGCAACTGCTAGACTAATAACTGGGTTTGGTACAAACATCGATGTCATTGCTAAATTAACACCTGGATCACAAAACGTATCACCAGTATTGCATTCAACACCAAACATTGCACATATTTCCCCCGCCCCAACTTCATTCACATCTTCCATATCTGCACTATGCATACGTACAGTTCGTGGAACTTTCATTTTCTTTCCTGTACTTGTATTTACAATTTGTGCACCCTTTTTTAAAACCCCTTGGTATACACGTAAATATGTCAATTGTCCAAATTGCCCTTCCTCCAGTTTAAATGCCAATGCAACTAATGGAGCATCATGATCTGTTTTTAATGGGACTTCTTCCTCGTCATTACTTCGATCCAATGCAATATTATTAATTTCAGTTGGGTTTGGCAAATATCGTTCTATACCATTTAGCAAAGGTTGCACCCCACGATTTTTAAATGCACTCCCAACAAATACAGGTGTGAAGGATAAATTCAATGTAGAACGTCTTATGGATTCATAAAATTGTTCCTCCGTTGGTTCCTCCTCCATTAAATACAATTCACCCATATCATCATCAACCTCTGCAAGTGCTTCAATTAAAATTTGTTTTCGTTCCATCACCTCATCCATTAATAAATCTGGTATTTCTTTCTCGATGATATTTTCACCATCATCACCTTCATGATAATAAGCTTTCATTCTGATTAGATCTATTACACCTTCTAAATTTTCCTCCAATCCTATTGGCACTTGTACTGCAGCTGCATTGTGTTTAAGCTTCGTTCTTAAATCTTCAATAACACGATATGGATTTGCACCCATACGATCACATTTATTAATAAAAGCTACACGTGGTACATCATATCTTTTCATTTGTCTATCAACTGTGATAGATTGACTTTGAACACCTGAAACGGAGCATAAGACTAACACAGCACCGTCCAATACGCGCAGTGCACGTTCAACTTCAACAGTAAAATCAACATGCCCTGGTGTATCAATAATATTAATTTGCGTATCACCCCAGTTACAATACGTAGCAGCAGATGCAATTGTAATTCCTTTTTCTCTTTCTAACTCCATAGAATCCATTTTTGCACCTACACCATCTTTACCACGTACTTCGTGTATTGCTTTAATTCTTCCAGTATAAAATAAGATTCTTTCAGTCAGTGTTGTTTTACCAGAATCAATATGAGCAGAAATACCTATGTTTCTTAAATTACTAAATTGACTATTTTCCTCTGTTTCTTGTGGTTGTGCAGACGCAGTTGTCGCAGCAACAAATTGTCTACGTCCATTCATTTGGACCATATTGGTTGAGCGCCTCACGCCCGTATATACATTTCTCAACATTGATATATCTTTGATATCAATTCTTCGCGATTGTCTTTATTATATCTTGTTTCGATAGATGGTCTATGTAATATATCTGCATTCTACTTTCCACTTAATTTCTATTTCACACATATCTATCGATATATATTACAACAAATTGAGATGCTTTTTGTGGCTCTCCAAAGAAGAAGAACGAAAAATGATGATGATTATTATGATTCTCCCTGCTGTGCTTCTGTTATGTTGCAGTGCCAAAAGTTGCCCAAATAGAATTCGCTATATTATAAAAAACAAAAACAACACTTTAACTTTTGTCGCAACCATG
>JACLAC010023837.1_pt1 | contig 13666 bp, 8 predicted proteins | sample 8027881 | NCBI WGS metagenome assembly JACLAC01 (sample SAMN15725517, study PRJNA655200) | protist metagenome | isolation source: fluorescence activated cell sorting (FACS) single amplified genomes of... | place: Spain: Blaines Bay Microbial Observatory, Mediterranean Sea | collected 2016-01-19 | reverse complement strand
TTGTGTGTGCGTGCTAGAAAATTGTAGTGAGTCCTGTGTGATGCTATCTCGTGGCCATTATTTGGCCATTTTCTGGCCCCCTATAGGTTATAGCCAAATGGGATTATGAAATATTTCTGGTAAGCACGCGCGTAAATTTTTTAGTAATTAACTAAATTTTTAGTAATTTACTAAAATATTTTTATTGCAGGTACATAGCATGGGAGATGTTTTAAGGGAAATGGCCCTACATTTAGTAAATTTTAGTAATTTATTAGTACTTGTTTAGTAATTTTTAATCCATTGTTATTAGTGTTATTATCATTATTATTGTGAGCAACTTCTATTCGCATTGTTATCAGTATTGTTATTATCATTATGATATTATATTATGTGCAACTTCTATTCGTATTGTTATTATAATGCAATATTATTTTGAATAGGTTTTATATATAAACATATATTTCAGAATTTAACTACGAAGTAAATAGTAAAAAGATATACTGGTATTTTACTCTCTCTGCTGATGTACGGTTCGTATTCGTATTAGTAAAAAAATATTATCCATCTAGCTTTATTTAATATATTCACATACACTCTGTGTCTGTTTTCAAAGACCATCAATATTTTTCTTCCCCGACGGCTTGCTTAATGGCGAGGACGGTGGTGTCTCGTCTAGCATATTTTCCCAATCATTTTCTCCATCATCATCATCACTTTCGTATTGTTTCATAGGTTTATGCACGGGACTATCTGGACCACTATCCCATGCACCATCACCACCTCTTTCCACTTCATCTTGAATTTTATGTGCTTGATTTATCGTTTCTTCTTTTTCTTTATCTGTCAAATCAGATGCATACAAAGCTGCACCAGCTGCAAGAACACTATCACTGGCACTTGATCTACCCATCAATGTATTACCAAGGTATGTCGGTTTGTAAGATGCCTTCGTATTTACACCTTGGATCACACCATTGGCTGCTGCCCATACTAACCAATGATGCCATACTCGATCGCTATGCAGTGTACTTGGATTTCCAATCACAATCAACCCGCGTTTTGCACGGGTCATCATTACATTCATTCGCCTCCAATCAGCTAGGAAACCAACATTTTTCTCAAAGTTAGCACGTACACTAGAAAATATAATGACTTCTTTTTCTCGTCCTTGGAACCCATCCACACTGCTAACTTCACATAGATGTAAACCTGCATCCCGTAAGACTTTCCGCTCTTTTAATGTGCGCCTGATTAAACGTACTTGAGATGAATATGGCGTAATAATTCCAACATCATGGACACCGTTCTCCAAGCCACCTGTACGAATCAACGTCAACAATACTACAACAATTTTTTCAACTTCTTTTACATTTACATACGAATGGCCGTCTTTCACCTCTTCCGCTTCATTTACCGGCACAAATGCCACAGGCGCGCCTTGAACTGGCCAATCAAAACCAGCAGGTGGTAAACGTGCCCTATATTCAATACCCGTTTTTAATTTACCAGCATAAAATGAATCAGACGGAAACTCTGCAATGACGGGATGCATACGATATTGCGTATCTAATAATACCGGGTGTACACCTTGACTAACAAAACGGGAAAACATGGAGACGGCTAATCCAGCTTTCTCTGCTTCCTCGGATAAAACCGTTGGGGGAAGCTGACAATGATCACCAACTAAGATTAAACGTTCGCATCCTTGTGCGATTGGAACTAAAATTGCCGTTTCTGTTGCCTGTGTTGACTCATCGACAAGTACAGTGTGAAAGCGAAATTTATCCATCATATCGCTTCCACTACCAATAGCAGTTGCGCAGATAACTTCAGCACGTTTCAACACCGCATTTGCTGCCACTGGCCCACTTTTATTATATAGCTTGTTATATTGTTTCACTTGTACATCCAATGAGTGTTCTATTAAATCATCCCGAATACTTTCTGGTCGACCGACACGCAAAGCACGTACGCCTCGATTCGCCAATCCTTCTAATAAGTTATCAACTGCAATATTTGAATCAGAAGTTGCTAAAATTGGAAATGGGCATAATCGATTTCGTACCATTTGAGTTAAAATCTCAATTGCTGAATGCGTCTTGCCAGTTCCTGGTGGACCTTGCACCAATGTCAAACGCCTCGTTAATGCATGTGTTAACGCACCCATTTGACTCCTATTTAAGTGATCCCCAATATCATTTTTCAACTTTTCAATTAATATTTTTTCCGATGGTAAACGCGGCAACTTAATTTCCGATGGATTGTCGCCTTTCTTTAATTGCTGCTTTACTGGTGTCAACAATGCAGCGCGTATACAACTATGAGGTGCTTTACTGTTCAAATTCTTTTTCATGTTGGTAATATTTTCATTATCTTTCCCAGCTTACAGATTTAATTAAATCAGTTGATGAAGAACGTGAAGATAAAAGTAGCACAACAACTACAACAACGACAACAAAACGAAGATCCTCTCGTGTAAAAAAGAATAATAAAAAAGTTGAAAATGATAGTAATAACGATGGCGACGTGCTTGATGTTACAGACGATCACAAGGATGATACAAACGTTTTTAATAACGTCGACGAAAACGATCCAAATATTGTTCCTGGAATACATACGAATTGGTCTGGTAATCATGTATTTTGGTCGAAAAAATTGCAAAGAGTGAAATTACCATGGGGAGTTGTATATATCAAATGTGATGAGTTATCTGATCTAGGTGATGTAGAACATTGTCGTTACGTCCCACCATTAGCTTCGACTACTACCAATGATGATAATAAGAACAAAAGTAATAATAGTAATATGAAAAAAATAAAACCGATTCGTATCAGTAAAGGAGATATGTATCGATTGAATGAAAGGGAATATTTAAATGATGTATTAATTGATGTTGCCATATCTAAAATCAAAGCCGGTATGAGTGATGACGTCCGTAGTCGAGTACATATTTTTAATACCTATTTTTTTCGTCTTTTGCAATCAGATCGAGAAGATGATATCATTTCATTTTTGAAAAAGAAAATTGACCGATTTAAAGTTGATTTGTTACATAAAGATTTGATATTTATTCCTGTCTGTGAACAGACACATTGGAGTTTAGTGTTATTATGCAATATAGGTATGAATTATGAAGAACAACGACAAAAGGTCATTGAAATCAATAGGCTCATGAATGAACGGTTCAAAAGAGAAGAGGAAGAACGAATGAAAGCGTTGATTGAAAAAGAACAACAAGACGAACAAAAATCGAACGAAAAGCCATCAACAAGCATTGAAAAGAATGAAGAGAAGAACCATGAAGAAGAAATAGAGAAATTGGATGATGATGTGGCTACTACTACTAGTAGTAGTAGTAGCAAGGAGGAACTGAATGATGAAGATACTACCTGGGCTTGTGATAACAATTGTGGATTTTCAGGAAACTATGCAGATGTATCAAAGCATGAAGAAACATGTAGTTATATTGCTAAAGATGGTGATACAGATACAAATAGTACAACAACAACGACAACGACAACAGCTCTTACAAAACTTTGCCAAGGATTAGCATATAGTGATGTTTCAATACCATGTATTTTATTACTAGATTCGTTAAAAGCACATCGTGCACAAGGTTTATTTACAAAATTGCGTAAATTATTTACTAGATTGCATAACGAGTATGGCACTGTAACAATAAGTGATAATGGCGAACAAACTATGGAGAGCAACATCGTTTTAAATGGTGAGACACTTACAGGATTTTCTGTTTCAGATATTCCTCGTCAAATAAACGGTTGGGATTGCGGGATTTACGTTATTCATTATATTCAACATATTATTAACAATATCGATTGCCTAGATACATCGTGGGATTATGTCAGTAAAAAAGGCAAAGGTAAATTGTTTAAATTGGATCATGGGAATAATAAAATACTTATGAATGAACAGAATGATGAGAACAATAATAGTAGTAGTAGTAGCAACAGCAACAGCGATAGTAACAACAATAATAACACTAAGGAAAATGGCGGCGCTAAATTGTTTAATCAAGATGATATTGATTTATATCGTAAAAGTTTGAAACTTGAATTGAATAATTATCATGGTATTATTATCAAACACGATGATGAAATAAAAGTTAAAACATCAACTACTACAACAGTAAACAATACTATGATGGATACTAATATGATTATTGATGTAGATAATGCAAATCATGTTGTGAATCTCAATCATAATGAAGGTAATACAAACAAGGAAAAAGAATTTTTAACGAAGAACAATCATACAAGTGACAAGACTAATGGTAATGGCAATAAAAAGAAGAAACGACGAAAAGTTAATAATGCCGATAAGAATAGTAATATTGTGTCCAATCATACACCTATTATGGTAATTTCTAATGGGGGTGCAAGATTGCAAAAACGAGATACTAGTGCTAGAAGACGTTCTGCCAATCGTTTTGATGCAAGTGTGGATTCTCCAGTAGATTCGAAACATCTTCAAATCGTATAAAAATGGAGGTATTTATTATGTAACATGAAAGTGCATGCAAGTATACATACGTGTACATTCAATTAATAATTTTGAGCGAGTGAGTGTAAAAGATTAAAAATATAATATGTGCATACCAGGCTGGGCAGGCCCGGCATTCTCTGGACACCAGAGGCATTTCCAGGTCCAAATCTACGTTTTCCAGGCCCGGCAGGCATATATACTGTATAAACATAAACACTGATTCAAAGATAAATCGGATATTGACCCTATCAAAACTCCCTTAATTGGTACAATAATAAGTATAAAATTTGGTCCGGTTTTGAAAAAATAATATTTATGACATGCACTATGCACTTGGATTTAATACACAAAACATATATAGACACAAGAGAAATCAGAAAAAGGAAGTATAATATCAACAAATTATCGTATAACTTAGTAAGTAAGCGAAATAAATTAATTAAAGAAGCATTTGCCTTATTCAAGAAAAAAGAAACTGTCAAGAATGCGTATAACAATAGTTAAATTATGTGTATTTTTATGTTTATCAATCATCATGTTTATAACGTTTATTAATGTTGGGGTAGATTCTATTGTTTTGTTTGAAAATATCTTGCAGTTAATAATAATAGCATTGCCAACTATAATATCCTTTATAGTGTACTTTCATAATGTACATTTTCGTTGGTCAATAAAAACAAATCAATTAATTATTGCATTGTTGGGTGGTATGATTATTGCACCATTTACAGCATTGATTCAATATGGTGCATTATATATTATGAAAGAAAATGATGATTATGCAGCAATAAATAATAATAATAGTGAAAAGAACAACAACAACAGTAACAACAGTATTAATAATAATAATTGGGAGTTTTCGACTATTATTATGCATATATTGTTTGCATTTTTTCTTTCTTTCATCATTGCTGCATTTTTTGAAGAGATTTGTAAGCGATTTGTAATGGATAGTTGGACTAATATCAATATGAATTATTATCATAATGAGAAAAAATATTATAAAAACAATCATCAATATAACTTGAAAACGACAAAGTATGGTAATAATAATAATTCAACGTCAATAACATCGCAACAAGATCCAATACAAACATTATTATTTTTTCATTTCATTGGATTAGGATTTTCCTTGTTTGAAAATATATTAAGTACATTTTTTGTAAATAATACTGATAAAGTTGGAAACGTTCATACACGTTCCATTAAATTAAGTTTACATCATTCTTTGTATATAAGTACATTACATTGCGTTTGTTGCGCGTTGACTGCATCTCAAATTTTTCGTAGAGATTTTTACGGTGGTTATGAATTAATAAATCGTGGTCGTAATTTTTTTGGATATTTACATATATTAATGCCATCCATTTTGATACATGGTTTATTTGATTTAGTTGCAGTTTTAGTAAAATTAAGTACAATATATAATCACAATAACAACGGGTTGGAAGTTGAACAATTGATATCAATAGCACTTCAAACTGCATTGCTCGTTGGGTCTATTTTTTATGTGGAATACATATTAGATAGATTAAATGTCTATGAATTATCATATGCAGTGAGAGATTTAGATAGTTTAAGTATAGTGTCAATTGTATAAAAGAAAAAAAATTAAAAAAAGGAACGGAAGGTGTTGGAAGAGAAACAATGGGAGATTGCAAACCACAGTGTATTAAATATTAAATTGCGAACCTCTGTGCTAACTATATATAGATATGTGTAATAATTTAATCACGATTCAAAAAAATATACGAGCGTAACAGGGAGGATTCGTATTTTTATTACGAAAGTACACATCATAGTCATTATACATAAATATATTTTTCTTATCTTATTTCGTGTGCTTGAGAATCACTGTGACGCATAACTTCACCACCAACTACTGGAATGTTTAAATGAAGATCATCAGTATTTGCAACATTATCCCGATTAGCTACATATCCTGCTTTTAATCTCTTTACCATATTGATGATCTCCTTGTCGTTTTTTAATATGTTGGAGGCGTATTCTAGTGCCGAAGGGTCCTGTTCCACTGCTGCCATGACGACCTCCTTGTCGTTTTTTAATTTATCGGAAGCGTACTTCAGTGGATTTCCATAAAGACTTCCATAATTCCATCCACTTCTAGTTTTTACGGCTGTCATCACGACTTCCTTGTCATTTTTTAATTTTTCTGAAACGTCCTTGAGTACACGACCGTCCTCTCTTACCCGAAGCAGGACAATATCTTTATCGCTTGTCATCAAAGAGAATGAAGCGTATTTTAGTTTCCAATTTAAAGACAACTTAGGGAATTGCTCCACTGCGGCCATGATAACATTCTTGTCGCTTGGATTATCACGTAACTGGATTTCCATATCATTCTTCTTATGATTCTCCCTCCTTTGATTTAATCTTTGTTCCTCTTCTACTGCTCTTTGTTCCTCTTCTTCTGCTTTTGTATTTCTTATTGCTCTGCAAAGTAAGAACACGCATATACAGCACGACAACCCTAGAACACCAACGCAAATCATATACACCGTAAAATACGTAACTCCAGTATAATATGCTGTAATCGAGAAACAGATAATAGCCGCAAGAAATACAAAGGTGACCGACACGCGAGTGCAGCAGAAGATTATCCCGCAGAAATCGTATTTTGCACGTTGATATCCCAGACCACCTTCGCTTCCAAAAAACATGCTGATGTAGCGCACAATTAGCATTCCAATTGTAACGCAAAGCATGATGAAGGTTGATTTTCCAATACCAGACGCGGTATTCATCTCTGTACTGAGACTGATACTGATAAGTGTCACAACTACGACGAGCATGAAGCAACACCAAATCTCCATCAACGGCTGAAGGCTGCCTCCTGTAGACACCAGTGGAGCTATATTATTAAATGGAATGACTGCAACTGGTCCCAGTACATACCGCATGCCTCCATATGCTGAGTGAGCCATGGCATTGTTTGGCCATGCCACCAATGTATTTGGAGTGATCGAAATCTTATGAGAGCCAAGCAAAAGCGTACCATCACCAGATAAATAAATGCAAACAGTATATCCATTACGATATGCATCTTTTTCAGATTGGCACAATAGTGTCTCCTGTGGTTCATCATGATGTTCTCTGGTCTTGCCAACGAGGACTCGTGCTGGCATCTGATGTTGCTGGCAGAAAGGCATCTTATTGATATCATCAACTTTGATTGAAGAATCTTTTGCCGTATCCACTACTGCGGCGTTGACATGTATTCGAATACGGGAAGCTAACGAGGGGGATACATCTACAGTAAATTTCTTCTGTCTATCCCAAAAGAAGCTATTCTCTTTAATCTTATGTCCTGACATGTCCATTTGGAATAAAATTGCATTTAATTCATCTTCGCGGAGGAAATTGTCGAGGATTACGACGCCCGGTGGCAATGACGATTCTGCCGATATGGTTGCTTGTGGTTGGGATGAGAAGCGGTGACGGAGTGCATTCATGTTGATATTGTTTCTTTTATATCCATATAATCCCAATATATATAGATAGATATAGATATATTCTTCCTCTCTTTACATATCTTTACATCTATATTGCCTGGATTGCCACAGGTTAGTGTTAGTGTCAAGTGTCAACAGTCCCTGTCCCTGGGGTAAAAAATAAAACACACAACTGCATCATTATTCCTTATTATATTTCTTGTTAATAATGCTATTTCGATGGTATTTTTTATTATCAGAAAAAATGAAATTGATAAATAATGCTATCCCCACATTAACATTGTAATTGAGGGCAATTTTTTTCTATTCTTCTATATTTTCCCCTTAAATCAAGATTTTTTTTTTTGCATTTTGTTGATTTTGATAGGATATAATTATTGATCTACTATACAGCAAAGTAACAATTAATGATAACTTGATAGGATATACCTTGAAGTATATGCAAGAAGTACAGAAACCCTCAATGCTACACTACTTCTTTCATTTTTTGATATACTTTCTTTCCACTTAGTGCCTTACTAATATCCAAGGCAAAAAAATAGTCACCTTGGAAGATAATGATACAATGCGTTATTTCGCCATCTATTATTGTGTTGCAAATGTTGTGGCATACAGCCGTATCCCGAGAATCCGCCACAACTCATGCAACGTAAGAATGGCAAGCCTTCGAATTCATCAATGTTTAGTTGCTTTGCATGAAATACATTCGTTGCATTTCGTAAATCTAACTTGTAAGTCTACAATTTAAATTAAATTCTGGGACATATTCATTTACATATTGTGCATCCAACTTCAGCAATTTGCTCCCCACCAATTAATTGATCAACACTTGTTATAGCACTTTTTGGCCAGTATGCATATATTGCACATAATCAGTAGTTTCAATCCCAGATCCAGTAAAAGGCACTACTTCCAATTGTGGGTTAATTGGTGATAATAAACAATCGATTTTTTTTATCAGGTATTGTTATTATTTAATGCTTCAATAACTTTAGCTTGGTGCGAATTTTTTCTTTTTTTCTGGTTTGCTTCTGGTAGATTTTTCAATTCCAAGCTTCATTTACTTTGTTCTTCAGCATTTTCTTTTTTTTGCTGTATATTAACAAATTCCATCCTTTCTCATTTCTGAAAAGTGCAACTGATCTTGCAGCTATCTCATATTTTACATGGCTAAATAATCATTTTTCCATAGTATAAGATGTTATGCTTCAAAATACAGAATATGAAGGTGGAAATGGTCTTGCAGGTGGTGGGATAAAAAATATTGGTTTATCAGCCAATGCTGATGCCATATTTACAACAGCAGAAATACAACCTTCACCAGTATTTCTATAATATTGGGTCTTTATTTGTTATAAATTTACATTTCTTGTTACATGGAACAATCAATGTTCTTTTACCCAGCGATGAATTGAAAAAAAAATACAAACATGGTGTTTGTATGAATAAGGGTATATCAGTAGCATTTGTCTGCCGTGTCGTGGAAAATATTCGGGTATTTGATAAAACAAATAACAATAGTTTAATTTTAAATGCAGTTGAAAAAAATCATTTTAATAACAAAATTTTATTAAATGATAAAAAGGATTTCCAAAGTGGAAAATCCTTACATCTGGTGTACATCGTACTGGTTTACTACCACTTATACATAAGATGCACACCACAGCCCAACATTGGAGAATGATTTATAAAATATTGCAAAATAGTCATTGGCAGAAATGAAAAATTAAAATGCAAAAAATCTGTCTTTATCTATAGTTAGAATATAAATAGTCTAGTAAGCATAAAGCGAGACAACAAAAACAAAAACCTCGAAAACCTAAACCACCAGTCAATTTTTTTGTTGTTGTTGGTGGTCATCAATTATTTATTATTAATATAATCATCGTCTATTATATATATATCATTGTAGATAGACATCAGTACTTACTATGAACTGGAATATAAATTATTGCAAATTTGTTTGCTAGCTTTATTAATCAATATTGTTGTTTTAGATTGAGTTTGTAAGTACAACACACACACACACGAACCTTTACCCTTTCTTCCTTCTTATTACATCGATACAAAAAATATATACAGATGACTTTTTACCTCATTTCCAGTTCGAAGAATATTTCCTGGTATTGGTGATACGTGAATATATATATTAATATGAAATTCCTTGGGCAGCTCAATAGTTGGTGTTTAACTTTTACTATGTTTCTCACTCGTTCCCGCTGCCAAGAAAAAATGCTTACGAGCTAGGGACTGAACATCCTGTGAACCTTCTGAAGTTGTATGAAAAGCTATTCATATATACGATTATGGTTCATATATTTTTTTTTTCATATAGATTTCCTATATATCATTCTTCAAAACTTGTATATTAATATATTAACTAACAATATAAATATTATTTTAGCGAACGTTCGTTAATATTATATATATATAACTTTAACATGAATATTAAAATAACGTTAGTTTGTTTATATCTTTTAATTGCAGTTTCCATCGTAAAAAGCGATAGATTCGAAACTGTACGTCGACAGGCGCATGCACATCATATATTGGTTGCAAAACGCTTGGAGTGCGAAGAGTTGAAAAAAAAAATTGACGAAGGTGAAGATTTTGAGCTTATGGCTAAAACGCATAGTACATGCCCAAGTGGTAAAAGGGGCGGTGATTTAGGAACCTTTGGACCTGGACAAATGGTTGAACCATTTGATAAAGTTGTGTTTAATGAAGAGGTTGGAAAGGTACATGGATGCGTACATACACAATTTGGTTATCATATCATTAGGATCGATAAGCGAGATCAACCTACTAAATTAGGTGCTGTAGGTGGGCATGCTCATTTGGCAGAAGAAGATTTAAAAGGTATCTAAACTCCAGCGTGAACTTTGTGTGTGTATATATATTAAATTTAGTGTGCGTGTGGTGTGGGGTGTGGTGTGTTTTTTGAAAAATGAAAATCAAAACGCGAGGCGTGTGTGTAAAATACAATTAATATTAATTATTCTCGTGTGTATAAAAATATTGAGAGGCCCGTAAAAAAGATCAGCTGTACCGCTATACCAATAGCAGGGGAATCTATCGCAATTATAGGGAAATAATTTGTACTAATTAGACTATAAAATATACAATATATATTATAATTTACAATTTTTTTATTAAATCTTCAAAAAATACTATGTTGTACTATTGAAACTTCAAAATTAAAATTAGACATTCAAAGTACAAGCAATTCATGAAGTGTGTATGCTAATTTTATTAAGTTTTAATAAGAGAAAATGACGACGTTCCAAAAGAGACCAAACAACCGACATCATCCCAAGAAGTTTTATATCGTCTCACAGTGTATTAGTCGAATTCTTGATTGCATGTTGGTACTCTTTCGACGATGCACCATAGCGCACACGCAAGTCTTGTAAGTGCTGCACTTTTGTATTTATGGCAGCGTCTTCAAGTGCAGGTCTAACTTTTGTAATACCAGTCTTTTTCTCTGCACTTTCCTTGTTATCAAACAGTTTAGATTCGACAATTTTTCTACCACATGGCAAAGACACAAACATAAAAAAAAAGCCGGTAAATACCACGAAAGTATTTACAGCACAAAGGAGGAAATCTAATAGAGCAACTTCGTACAAACCTTCATCTGGGCTGTCTGTTTTCAAAGCAAATGCCAACTGCAGCGTTAATACTACGGTAAAACTGGAAAAAAACTGCAGCCAATTGTCTAAATTGTCTTGATATGGGGCCTTTTTCAATACAAATACTAAATAAACAAGTGATACTAATATTCCAAAAAGTACCTGCGCGCTAGTCCCACTGCCAACCATAACTAACACACCGGTTAACAAAAGCTTGCGAAACATTTCAATCACTTCCCACCACCAACAATCCATATTGTATTGCTCATACAAAGATCCAAATTTTTGTTTCACACCTTGATGTTGTTTGGAATCTGTATCCCATAAATGCTTTTGGTGCTTTCTTAAAATCAAATAGCTGCCGATAGGTATACCCAAGACATATACTGCCATACATATAAATGCAAGCACAGTGTAATTTAAGTGTTCGCCAACAAAGCATTTGACACTATAATCTGCCTCCAGGTATAAATGGTCGCCTATTGTTTGACACTTTAACGAGCGAAACACTTTAGAAGATATTCCTGGATACAACAGAAATATTGTCATATTCATCAGTTTTGTTGTGTGCGAAAACAATGTTCCGTCTCTACCCCTTCGAAAGCAACATTTTGAAAAACAAAACGCTAGGAGAATACCACTTAGGCAGAACGGCAAAAGCAGCATGTGGTAAACAAATTGCGTTAAAAATGGCGAGTATAAAGAACATGCATCAAAACCTGACAGTATTCCAGTCAAATCAACGTTGATAAAGTCAAATAATGTCATTAGTTGTTTGAAACCAGCCGGCCATTCCATTTTAATGGAGACTCGGAAGCTGGAGAAGATCTGTAAAAACCCAATCAAAATTTTAAAGCGCGATCCTAATGCTTTCAAGGTTTCAGACAGTGCAGAGTTGATGTCACTGGAAGCAGTGTCAGCATTAATATTTTCTCCCGTCGCACCCCCTTGCGCATCGGCAGTAGAGGTGACTTCATTTTCTACTTGCTCACTAGCAGCCTCACTTACTGAATTTGAACCAGTTCTCATTGCAGTTTGCCAAAGCAAGTAAATAAGGCTGGAGATAAATAAAAGCACTGTGGGAAACACAGACGCCATAATCCCTAGAGCGAAAGATTGTTTTGAAACTTTACTCATGCATTTCGTACACATGGTTTTCCCATCTGGTCTAGCTTGGCGGACCCAATTGTCACGACAGACAGCACACAAAATACCTGTGTTTCCTTCTTGACACTGCGTATCACGATCCCCCCCAGCAATAAGACCACCGGTACAATCATTAAATTGTTCCAGGCACGGATAAAATGTCAATGCATTTTGTGATTCGCGCCAATACCCACGGTTTGAACAAATTGTACTTGTTTTGATACCGATATCTTCTGTACATTTGTCTGTAATGCTTGCAGAGCAAACACCACCAGGATCAGGACACACCTTACATTTTCTACTATTTTGGTCCATAAAATAGTTTTTCTTGCAAATGCACGATGAATTATCCGAGGCACCTGTATAATTTGTCGTAGAAAACGGTCTTTCTAATTCACAAGATATACACTGAGTTGCAGAAATAGTAGCTAACTCTTTGTTGTATTTACCAACAGGACAATTTTGGCATAAAAATCCTTCATCTTTCATCTCAATATCCTGCCCTTCGATTGCTTTGTATTTACCTTTTGGGCAAGCGACACATTTACCAATGTTATTGATGACAGCGTACGATTCCCCCTTTCCACATTTAACACAATTACCGCTAGCAACATCTTTGAAATGTTCCTTTGCATTTTTTCGTACATATGCTTTGTATACGTCAAGCTAATTTTGTTTTCGGGTTGAACTGTGTTAAATTATTCTGGCACGTTTTTTTTGCATAAATTTCTGTACATTTCTGTACATGCGCATATGTTGGCTCGCGTGGAAATTACACATACTACACATTACACATTACACGTTATACATTTATACACATGCATTTTTAATTCTTTAATCTTGAATCTTGATTATGTTATACCCCTGTAGGGGGTGGTCGAATGGCCACTTGTACTTTATGTAGACTAATTACTACTTATTATCTATATA
>JACLAC010015044.1_pt1 | contig 13667 bp, 4 predicted proteins | sample 8027881 | NCBI WGS metagenome assembly JACLAC01 (sample SAMN15725517, study PRJNA655200) | protist metagenome | isolation source: fluorescence activated cell sorting (FACS) single amplified genomes of... | place: Spain: Blaines Bay Microbial Observatory, Mediterranean Sea | collected 2016-01-19 | reverse complement strand
TAAATACTGACATTCTTTGTCAATAAAGTAGATATGTAAAAGTTTCTATTAGTGTTCAATGCTATTCCCATACTATTCGCATTCTCAATAAAAAACAACACGATGAAAATATTATCCTTTTTCTATTAAATTTACAATGAAATCTTTTATCTATATTCCTGAAATATCAATTTACATATTTATCAACATAAAAATATCCATAAAAAGGTGCAAAAATGTAGAATTTTTTACAAAAAATGCTCTGTAGACTGCCAAGTCTAAGATCCTATTTAAAATAGTGGAAAAAGTGTCAAAATATGAAAAAAATAACACTATTCATAATGGATGTTGGCGTTCTGGACCAGAGTTAGTCGAGACCCTCGCCTCTTATATTAAGCTGAAGCAGGTAAATAGACTAAGATCTAAACTTAAACTATATTACTACAGATGTGTACTATTAGAATTATATAAATTAATAAAATTATCACAAATCAACTTTATCCATACTACTTTCATATATATCAATCATATTGATACATTCACATAATGCACTAAAAATACGTTTTGTACGTGGTCCACCAACAATGTATCTAGCCATCCCAGTCATCGTATATGCAAAACCTATATCATATTCTGGAGACCAAATAAAAACAGAACCACCAGCACCACCCCAGCCGAAAAAACTACCTTCTAAATCAAAAGTATTTGCACCACCAAATATATTACCTTCACCTTCTTTTGTATTGAAAGCAGTCTGTTCCAATCGAAATTCTGCAAATCCTCCTTGTGTAAATCTACTATCAGCTAATAAAATATCATCAAATTTATGCGTAATATTACTATGCGATTCAGCAAATGCATCCGTACTCATTAATTGAACTCCATCAAATGCACCTCGTCCTGCCATTGCAGCTGCAATTTTTCCTAAAGATCTTGCATTGGTATGTCCATTTTCCGAAGGTTTCTCATGTAATCTACTCCATTCTCCATTTCTAATTCCACTAAAAGAACAGCCCATACGAACGATTGTCATAAATCCATTCTTTTCATGTTTACTCCACAAATCGCTATGCGTCTCTTCATCTGGATCAACTCGGGACCAAACTGGATCGTTATTGTTTTTTTTTCTCTCTGCTAAGGCATCTTGAATTGCCTTTGCAACTGAAAGACGTTGTTCTTCAGATAAATTTTGTAATTCTTTTTGTTTTTCATCATCTCTAAATTCGTCAAATGCTTCTCTTGCACCACTTTCCATGCTCAACATATCTGCAATATGAATCTTACCAGATCGTTGAATATCTAATGGCATGCCAAGGAAACATTCATTTGTTAAATTCAATGGAATAACAATTTCATCTCGTAAAATTTGACCTATTGTTCGATGTTTTCGATCAACACGTTGGACGATCATTTGCAATATTAAACCTCTGGCTTGGCCATGATATGCCCTTCGTAATGTTTTTAACTCTGGATTTTCTGTTGTAGATGTATGTGGCGTTGACCAATTGGGAGTTGATGATGCTATTAATTGATCTAATTTTCCTCCAATGGATTGATCTTCCATGTCTTCCTGCGTTGCTTGTCTTGAAAATTGTGGCAAACCAGAATCATGTCTCAAAACATCTGCTAATGTTATATTTTCTTTTCCATGTTGCCCAAATTCTGGCCAATATGTAGAAACTTTCTCATTGTATTTAAGTAAGCCTTTGTCCACTAATAATGCAACGACAATTGCACTTAAGTTTTTTGTAGAGCTAAATACTTGCTGAATGCTATGTGCTCCATATCCTTTTTGTGTAGCCATTAAATGATTACCATTTCCATCATTGATTAGACCACCAGGTGTTACATCATCTGTTACCGTGCCATATAAATCAACCACACATACACCTTGATAATATATACACAATTGTGAAGAGACTTCTACACCAGATTGAAAATTATATTCAAATGCTTTACGCACTTCTTCGAAACCTTCTGCTACTTGCCCACCAATAGTATAATTTATTTTATGCGTTTTATTATTCACACGACTCATTTTATAATAATAATTATTTTAAATATCATTGAATTATTAAATTAGATGGAAGGAAATAAATTTTATTAATGAGTAGATGTACACTTATACTTTATTATTTATAAAAGGATCTATTTGTTGTTCTATATATAATACCAGGTATTATACATATATATTGTTGCCTCACCGTCGAACCATCAGAGGACAGAGAGGAGAGATGAGCAAAGAGCAAAAGTTAGCAAGTTCATCATGATAGGCGTATTTACCTGCTATAGGCTGGTATTTTTAATCTTATACTGATAAGACTACAAATCAGGGCTCTTGTCATGAGCAAGTTAAGTTCATCATGATAGTCTAGGCGTATTTACCTGCTATAGGCTGGTATTTTTAATCTTATACTGATAAGACTACAAATCAGGGCTCTTGTCCATTCTAACAATCCGGCGAAAAAACTTCCCGTTTTTATTTGCAACTTTTTCAGTTGCTTTTTTCAGATTGATTTTTGGAAATACGATGACACAGCATGTCTTGCAAGAACCCTAACGTTGCAATTCAATTTTCAAGCACTACTACAACAATAAATTTTAACTGCTATATATAAAAAAAGAGAAGGAGTCCACACGATAACAAAGTAATTCTATATACATATATATATATATATAGCTAGACGTTTGAACTAAAACTAAACGAACAAGGTGGTTTGCAAACAAATATTTTAAATTTTGTCTATTTTGAAAATAGTGATATTATATTATATATATATATATAATATAAAGAAAATATACTATAGTATATATACATTAAAAAAAAATAAAAATGGGAAGAACATTAGGTGCAAAAGGTAAAAAAAATAAGTTAAAAGTGAAAACAACTATGTCATCATCATCATCTGATAATGGCAGTGAGCAGAGCATCTCACCAACTGATGAAATAATGGGAAATGTAAAACAAGCAAAACAAAAAGCAAGCACGCCTAAAAAGAAAGGAAGAAAAAGTAAAAAAGGTAGTGAATCGAAATTGTATAAATGCCCACACTGCCCCAATGACCCACCATATGCAGGTGCAAGTGGTTTGTGGTATCATATGAAACGTCACCACGGTGCTGTCACACGGCCATACAATTCTAAAAAACGACGTGAAAGCCGCAAAACTGGTGGTGGTGGTGCTATTAATAATGCAACAAGAAAAGCTAAAGGGGCACAAGGGACGAAGAAGAAAAGAAAGAAAAGAAAACCAAAGAAAAAAGTGGTAGTAGTAGAAGAATCAGAAGAGGATTCAGAGGAAGATTCAGAGGAAGATTCGGACAGTGAAGAAGATTCAGACGACGATTCGGATAGTGATGCAAGTGATAGTAATCAACAAATGTGCAAAATTATTAATGTTGGAGAATTAGCAACTGCATTGAAAACCAACAAACGGGTCAATGAAGTGCTTGATAAAGCAGCTGCATTTGATCCAATGCTATTTTTAAGCGAAGTCGCTGTATTGCAAGACCGAGTTGCATCCAGTGAAGATAGTGGTATGACAACTATGCAAGCCGTTACAAAAGAATCTACAGATTTAAATACACCATCTCCAGTTAGACCAGTATCACAAAAAATGTTACCATCTATTCTTGAAGATAATTTAATGTCAGAAGAAATATTGGTACAATCTGCAGCAGCAAACAATATCTCCCATGTTGCAGCTGGGGTAAAACGTAGCCTTCAAGTGTATAATGGTGAAGAAGAGAAAAAAGAAAGTCCAAAAGATGATTGGTCTGGTAAATTTTCTGTACCAAATACCAAAAAACGAAAGTTAAGTGGTGAGGAAGATAGACAAACACCTACGAAAAATGAAATTGTATTTTTACAAGGAAACAATGATAACAATGATAATGAAAATGGTGAATCACGTTCACCAGTACCAACTCAACAACAACAATTACAAAATAAAAACCATCGCAATAGTCCACAAGCAACAACAACATTATTTAATGTACAACATTCGCCTCCAATTGCAACGCATTAATATTAATGATATATCAAAATATACAATATATATATATATATATATATACACACACATGATATCATTTTATATTTCATATAAGTAAAGCAATATTTTGAATGTATGCTTTGTAAGCATTCATTTTAAAAAAATTAATTCCATAATATGGTGAATACTTTTATTAAAATTGAATTTTATAAATACAAAAAGTTTTAGAAAAAAAGAAATAAAAAAACGAAAAATGAAGAAGGAAAAAGATGAAAAAAATATTTGAGAAAATATATTTTTTTATATTACGAGTATAAATGAGAGATACTAAAAAATAAAAAAGTTAAACACTAGAAAAAATACCTCTCAAATAAAAAACACACATACTTCGTATTGTATACATATATGTATGATACTCGTACTTATTTTATACAAATGTTTTTAAAGAATCTCATGTTCATATACGGGAGAGGAGTAAATATTTAATACTTCGTTACACACAAGCACACACAATCTCTTAGATCTACACTCTTTTCAATTACGAACATTTTTAATCACTGACAAATACCGAATATATCTCAATATTAAATCTCATATTGAGAGATATTTATACCCACGTAAAAAGCCTTGCATCACCAGGAAGTAATGCAATTTGAAATCCAGATAAAAAAGGTGAATCATCTCGAGGTGGAACAAGTATACCAGACTTTGCATCCAATTCCATCATCGCTGTTCTGCCATTATTATTTTCATCATCTATACCAACTGTCGCTAATGCTGGGTGATTACTATCCTGATTTACTAATACAATGGTATTATTATTATCATAACAACCAAGCATAAACTCAGAATTTGGACCAGTAGCACTACCATTAATTGAAGTCCATCGTAAATGTTTTAAAAACGTTGTCCCACTGCCGGAAACTTGAACTACACTAGATGATACTTTTTCAAGTAGCCAATTTCCAAACACTCGTAATTTTGAATTAATACGCTGTACCATTGGATATTTATATCCTGGAGATTGATCGGCAATATTTGGAATATTACCAGGGGTTGGTGTCATAATAGCTTGTCCTCGGGAAAAACCTGCACCTGGTGGAGTCCAATAGCAAAAATATAAAACCCCTTTAGAACCGATTGCCAAAGATGTGTATGCTTGCCATCGCAGTTCCGCTTCTGAAATATCATATTGTGATACTTGATTATACGGCATAGCGTTGAAAAAGTTCCAAAAGGGTATATTTGGTTTTACAGAAAGTGACGTTTCTCGCAGTGCTAAAAGATTTAATATATAGCCTTTTTTCGTCTTATTATTTCCTTTTGATGTGGATTCATCAAAATCTGGATAATGATCAACGCTTAGCATATTTGGTTTTACTTTTTCCATAAATGTTGCAAGATAATCCTTGTAGGTATCAGCGCCAAGCTGCTTTGGCTCAGCATAATTTGGTAGCAAATTTACAAAGGCCATTTGACCGACTGCTTTTGCATCTGCCACTAACTTTGCAATGCTATTAAATTTACTCACATCAGGTTCATCCGCAATTTGAAATCCCCAAGCACCAGATATATTAACACATGCACCGTCACAAATATTGGGAACGGCTTTTAAATCATTTTTCGTTGCTGCTGCTATTTGTTGTGTCACCGTAGTTGGGTTGTTAGCACCAAATCCACCTAATAATACCGTAAAATTTGCCTCTGCTATACGTTTATACTCCACATCAAAACGATCTGGAGGGACCATTGGATCAACCCAAAAAGAAATTGCAAATCGATCTTGTTTCCATTGTGGTGGTGCACTATTTACCATTATTTTAATATTTTCACCATGGCACGTTGTAATACTTATTATAAAAAATACTACTACTGCTACTACTATTACTTTTATTGATGATAATGATGATGATACAGCATTTATCGATGATACCATTGTGTTTTTCCTATTTATAACACGTAATGTATACATTTTATTATTATGATTTACTTGATGAAGAATAACGATTTGTATTGTGTTTTGTAAATTGAGAAGATATGGGATAATAGAATTATATTATATCAGATGTATTTATTGGATTCTTCATCAATTCATCATTCTTCAATAAAATCAATCCAGCAAAACGGTGAAGCAATTCTCTGCTTCAACATATGAACACTACTATTAAATTATACTGACTTTAATCATATTGTACCTAGTAAAATGAGAGTAAGGTTTAGCATAATAATAGCATCATGAACACTACCGCCATGCTAATCATAGTATCCCGTATTATCGCCATGTATCTCATATTACCAGTTTTTACAGACAAATTATATAAATTGTATAATACCAGGTAAAATATTAATATAAATATTATATTGATTAATAAAGTTTATTATACTGGTTGTCCCGGATTAACTACACATGTGTTTAAAAAATTTAGAAAATTTTTAATTTTTATTTTTGTGAAAATCCAAGCGAGGAATGTTTGCCTTACATATATAGAAAAAGGCAGAAATAGTTTTCATAACTAAAACAAAAGTTTTTTTTACTTTTCTTGAGTGGAAATAGTTCAAACAAAGTTGATTAGGAATTGCAAATTGGAAGATCTAAATCTTAAATGATTATACCGGATTTACTTTACCGCGTTTATGCTATTTCTATGCTATCAACATTTTTAGATTTTTGCGCGAAATAATTTTCACTTTGGATTTATAAGTATCTAAATTCTTGCTATGCACCTGCTATTTCCCAATATTCCAAAAAGATACAGCTGCTTCAGATATCATATTAAGTAAAATTAATTAAATCATATGATTAATAAGTTTAATTGATTTTAATGTGTTGTACTTGATGATTCTGTCTCCAAATTTATATTTCCTGATGAAATAACAATATTTTTGACATAAAATACTCAAGTATAAATAAATATTGTATTATTTTTGACATAAAATACTCAAGTATAAAAAATACATTGTATTCTTATTATTCATGTTATAAAAATTAGTATATCAAAATTTATGCCTATCGATTTGTTTAAAAATATTAGTATACCAAAAACCATGCCTACTGATTAAAATACCCTTATTATATTTAATTATTTTTTGGTTTTTTTAAATGGTAGGCATATATTTTAGTATACTAGTCCTCTGATGTAAAAGATAATGCAAGTTTGATGAACCACTTAAATATAGGCTAGCTAATATATTGCTGGAAATATCCAATTATTAAAATGGCACAGTATTGGAAAATTCTACTTTGGCTTCTTGTATGTGTAGTTAATCCGGGACAACCAGTATAAATAATTTTTTTATTATAATTTTTTTATTATATTATTATTTTTATTTATTATTGCTATTATATTACTATACCTGGTATTGTTGTGTATTGTGTGGAGGAAACTAACTAAGTTGCGAATGGATAGATTACCTAGATATAAGTTGCTTTGTAAAACACATACATATATAGATTTATGTAAACGGTAAAGTTTTTGCCAGCGTATCTGTAGATAATTAGTATTTATTAATATTTATAATTTACATTAGGAAATTTATAATATAAAAACATTGAGAAGGTTATATTTTATGGCTTCATTAGTAACAAATAATAATAATAATAATAACGAGGATGAAAGCAAAGGTGGCGATGATGATTCAAATGATATAGAATTTCTTTGTGAACGTACAGATAGTCTAGAAATTGAGATTCAAGCAACTGGTAAAAGAGGGGAAATTGCTAAGAAAGAAATATTACGTGCAATTAATAATAGTAATAATAATCATAATGCTGGTGATGGCAAGAATAACTATGAAATTAATATTGTTGATCAATCGTTTATTGATATATTGCCAGGTGGTGGTGCTGGACGAGATGTTGTTTGCACTATACTTACAATGTTAGATATGAAATCATTAAGTTCATTGATATATTCATCATTTATTCAATTGTTTTGTAAAAGTCAAAATGATTTTACGTTATATCAACTGTGTACAAATATACAATATCCATATAAAATACAATTTATGGATAACTTAAAGCAGAAATATAAAAAAGAATTTCCGAAAGGCACGCCGATCGTAGTTATGTGTGAAAAAGGTCGTTTGGAGGACTTGAAATTATTCTTAAAATTATTCGTTGCATGCCATGATGTGGATGGCACTGGTGTTAGTGTGAAGAAGTTATTGGAGGAGGTTGGTAAGAATAGTTATGGTAATGAGATGAATACTTTGATTGCTTCGGCATATGGAGAAAGACCTGAGGTGTTAGTACAACTTTTGAAATACGATGTTAATACGGCTATTACAAATAATATTGGAAATGCACTGCACTATAGTGCAGGTGGTAATAACAAGTCAACAAGATGCATAGAGTCACTATTAAAGAAGATGTCATTGGAGTCCATCAATAAAATATGGCAGTTCCAGGGAATGACTCCCTTGGACTGTGCCTATGATTATAATGAAGGTCCAATTAAAAATGACATCGTTCAATTAATACGTCAGCACGGGGGGAAAGCAAACTGTTATGATAGAAATGGCGTGAATGTAGGAAAAGGGAAGGGAGATTTATTTCAGTTCCTACTTGACACTTCTTTGGGCGGAGCAACCAATAATAATAATAATAATAATAACGAGGATGAAAGCAAAGGTGGCGATGATGATTCAAATGATATCCGCAGTTGATGTTTCTTGTGCTACTACTTTTTTATTTTACATTATTGTTTGTAATTATAATATTAATACATAAAAATATGTATTTTTCTTTTTTTATTAGAGTTTCCTCGTTTATTTTTTTTTGTACAAGTAGAGTTTCCTCGTTTTTCTTCATGCACATATACTACAATATCATCGGAAAGTTACGAGAGTGTAATATGTTTTCTCAATCTGGTACATCATTATTATTACGTGGCTGTGGTGCTGTGGTCAGATCAAATACCAAGTATGTATACTAAATCCATTCAGAGCCTATCAACGTACCAACCGGGCGAAATTAGCACCAAAACTAATCCAATGCTATCCCCTCCTACCGCCGCGAACTTTGGTACAGGCCTAGGACACCACCTGAAGCCGTAGTGTTGGAGTGTTTAAGTACATTTGGCCTATTTAGGTTTATTAGATCATATCACCAGGACACTAGCAGGTTGCAAACACCAGAGACCTAGAAGATGCAACCGATTCGTTTAAAATGGGGAGGATTATGTTTTATTTTGCCTGGCGGCCGTGATCTCTACCCCCGGCTAACATATTCGAATATAACATTATAGAGAGATCTATAATAATAATGTTCAATCAATGTGTTCTTCGTAGATTTATCCTTATTTCGAACTTGTATATATATTATATATATATTCTATATGAAAATAAACAAAGAAAAGTTTTTACTATAAATAATTATAATATTATGGCTCGTGACCAAAATCAAAATGAAGATCCTTTTGTTGAATTCCTTCAAACATTGCGATATATAGTAGGGCAATTTTTGTATTACTCTTGGCTGTTTGTAAAAGAAATATTTTTTATAGCGCTTGATATTATTGGTTTAGCATTTCTTGTTATAAGCATGGTATCTCCAACAAGAACTTTTGTTGCGCCTGTTCAATATCTGAGAAAACTTTTTTATTGGGATGGCGTCTTTGATGTAGCTGAAAGTTTTCGTGAAAGCCGCCTTCTAGCATTTTTGATCGGCGTAAATTCATTTTTTGTTGCGATAATGGATATAATATGCATTGCAATGTTTTGTGTAGCTATCTTTATACCTACAAAGACCATCTCAGTGTTCCGCCTTTTTTACTATTGCGCTCATTACAAACCTAAAGGAAATGATGAACTGGTAAATTACATGTTAAGGGTTACAATATTTTGGAGTTTTTTGTATGGAATTATAGATATATTTGGATACATTTTCAGTATATTAACAGTAGCTCTATCGCCATGGTTTGCTATTGGATATTTACGTAGTGTATTCCCAATATTTGGGATGTTTGGTTACGCATATTACGACACTATGGATAATCGCTATGAGTTCGAAAAATACTCGGAATATCAACGAAAGCGTTCCCTTCACTTTTGTCGTATGTCATTTGCATTTGTATTACAAAGTATTCTAGATTTAATTACTTTGCCCTTTTTAATTTTCAGTTTGATCCTGCCAAATAGAATCTTATTTGTATTGTATGATGCAGGAGCTAGTGTTATCAAAATTAATAGAGGGAAAGTACAAAATATGCGTGTTTTAGCAGAGCGCAAATACGATCATGAACCTCTAATAACTGAGGAAATGCAGAAAGAAAGAAGTAATTTTCGATGGAGAAATTTTTCACATGGTATTGGCACTTTTATTGACTTAATAGCGATCCCATTTGGTTTAATAGGATTTTGCTGTGGTATACATGGGTTTGAGCTTGGCCGTCAAATTAAAAATGAATTTCGGAAACCAAAAACCAAGTTAGGGTTAGGGGTTTGGTTTTTCAACGACATACAATACAATCTTCAAGCTCGAATTGCTGTCTTTTATTTTGGTATATTTTCAATTGTAGATCTCGTAACCTTGCCTTTTTTCATAATAACATGCATTGGTTGCATACGATTATGCGTGTTGTATCGTCACTACAAGCGTATTGGTAAAAACAGGCTTTTAAAAAGAAATATAAAAGTGAGAAAAGAATCTTCGGCATTACCTCCATCAAATGATGAGATACCAGTAACAGACAACACGCACGCATCTTTAGACGTAAATGAAAATGAAAATGCTACCGACAGACGTGTAGAAGAGTCAGCGTATGATAACTATGCATATGAAGAGTATTATAATTACGAGCTTCGAGAACAAATTGCTAGTAATGGAACTTTAACTCTTGTTGATTTTATACTATTTGGACTCCCACTTTTAATATTACTGTTAACTTTCTACCGTTTTGGAAAAATATGGAAAAATATGAAGAAAGATTTCGATTGGGAAACAAGAGGTCTTGTGTTTACAAACTTTCTCCTTTTGTTTACAGATATACTATTTTTGCCATTTTTAATAATTACATTGTTAAGTGGTTACAGAACCAAATTGATATGGAAATTTATACTGAAACAAGGCAAAGATCGTCATACGTGTGCAGGAAGTGGGAAACGTTATGTGTTTTTATTGTTACAATTTGTTTTAATGTTGTGTGATATAATCATGTTACCGTTTCAAATTATATCAATAGCAAGTATTTGGCGTTCAGAACCAATTATAAAATCTTTTCAAGAGCATGGCTTGGAATATGATGGTTCAGTCGAAAGATATGCAATTACACTTATAAACGCGCTCTTTCTGTTTTTAGAAATTTTAACGCTACCAATGTCAATAATATTAGGCGTAACCCTTTATCGCCTTATACCTACGATGCATTTGTATAATTCGCTTGAATTGTTACATTTAGGATCAAAAAAAAGTTGTTTACGTTTAATCAATGTATTGGCTCAATTTATACTACTAATTATTGACTTAATACTATTACCGTTTAGTGTTGTAATATTATGTACTGGTATATGTTACAGAAGTAAGGAATTGGTCCAAAACTTGAAAGACATGGTTGCATATACATATGCGTTTAATACAAAAATGAAAAGTAGACGTGCGAAAGGAATAGGTAGTATTGGCGAAGAAGTAGGAGTGCAAGTAGCTCCAAATATTAATGACGGAAAAGAAGATAATATTAATAGATTAGAACTTCATCCTATTAGTGAGACTGCTGTTCAAATAAACGGTTTAAATGAACATTTGGAACATATACGGATCAGAAATACGGATCAGCGTGTGTATTACAACTTCACAGCCCCAAGTCAGTTTTTCATAAAGAATTCTTTAGAACGAGATTTCATCATTGCTTTTAGCTTCTGTATGATATTAATTGACTTAATCATCCTTCCATTTGCAAGTCTTGTTTTTATTTTCCATTATCGCTGGGGTTATGTACGGGATGCAATCTTGGAGAAAAAGAGGGGGGGGAATACACGGTTATTTCACTACCATATCACTGTTTTGACACATATCTTGTTAATATTTACGGACATATTTGTCGGTTGCTTTGGCATACTTGTATTTCTTACTCTTTATCGCATGGACATACTTCTTAAATCATTTAAAGATAAGAAAGAAACGTTTGCCAGTAGGAAAAAAATTGTGTTTATTCAATTTTTATTTGTTTTGAGAGATATGATTGTTTCTCCCTTTTTTTTTATAGTTATATTTACTGTTTACCGCTTACCAACTTGCATAGCTAGTTTTTTTGCAAGTTCTAAGCAGCCAATTGCAAAAATGCCTGAAATGAAAATAAATAGAATGAAAATTTGTGTATCAAAGGAAAAAGGATTCCCTGAATTTCATTTATATACTGAATTAAAAGATGGAGTTTGTTATGATGGCGACGAGTTAAAAAATCAAAAATTAGAAGGGCAAAATAAGCTCAGTATAACAAGCCTTCGTATTCTGGGAGGTAATGGGTTTTGGTCAAACATCGAAGCTGTTTATGGTGGTCTTAAAGTACAAATTGCAAAAGGTGTTCAACCATTACCATTGTCATATAGTGTACAATATCCATCCTCCTCAAGCACGGTAAAAATGGGAAAGAAGCCCATGCCTAATTCACTGAAAGGAAATGAAGACGAAGAAAAAATAAATGATAATAAATTTGCAAGTAAACAAATTGATGTTGATAGCCAGCTAAATGACCTCCCCCAAGGAAATGAGGTACTAGTTATTGTAGCATTAAAATCCAAAGCCAAACAAAGTCAACTAGGTAAACATTTAAGAAAATTAATAGAGAAAAGCATCTTTAAGGATCAACTTTCAATAATGTTACAGTTTGAAGGCAATTTAGTAAAAGACCAAGAAAATGGAAAAAAAATATCGACCAATGTCAACATTGGAAATGCTGAAATGAATTTATTAGATTATGATACAGACCAGTTAACTAATACATTTCTTTACGTCAATAAAACCAGGCAGGAAATTAATAACAACGACGAAAAACAGAAAAGGGTATTACCGCAACCCAATGAAAACTTGCTCAAACCATACTGGAACAAAGGCCCCGGGTTTCGTGATTCCATGTGGCATATTGTTCTATTATGTGTACTGAACATTTTCATCGATGTTTTGCATTTGACTTGTTTACTAGCATCAATAATTATGCCTTGGAGATTTTTTCATGCTCTATGGCTGATGCACATGTCTAAAAAACAGACTAAGGTTCAAAAAACAAAATATTTTCTTCAACAATTATACGACATTAGTTATTGTTTAGAAGAGCATTTATCAAATATGTACAACTTTGTCAACGAAAGCGGGAAACAAATCCATACTTTAATGTTGTGGAAAAATTCACATAAACTGAAACCGATTGATTTAAGAAAAAGGGCGGAAAAGTCATTTACAAGATTAAATAAATTATTGAAGAAACTTAATAATAAAGAATTAGAGAAAACAGAACTTGATGCGAAATTTCATGTCTTGGTTCGCGATTTTTTCAAACCTAGTGTTATTAGGCTATGTCAATTTCCTGTTATACACGCTAATATTTTACACTTGTATCAAAAGAGGGCATATGAGTTTGAACATGAAGGTCCTTTGATGTTGGAGTTTAACGATGCGGAGCGCAAAAGTGCTGAGTACACTTTAGACAATACCTTGAATGAATTGACACAACGCTATGCAGAGCTTTATCAAGATGCATTT
>JACLAC010020906.1_pt1 | contig 13668 bp, 11 predicted proteins | sample 8027881 | NCBI WGS metagenome assembly JACLAC01 (sample SAMN15725517, study PRJNA655200) | protist metagenome | isolation source: fluorescence activated cell sorting (FACS) single amplified genomes of... | place: Spain: Blaines Bay Microbial Observatory, Mediterranean Sea | collected 2016-01-19 | reverse complement strand
GCTCCAAGTGGCAAAACCCCATCCTTTCCTTGCTTCAATTTCATCTCGCATCTTGAAGTGCCATGTCTCGGCTTTGTTTGTCAGTACCGCAAACGAGTCCCGTTGCAGCTTTTCTTCACGTTGCTTCTGCAAGAGCCATGTGCCGAAGGCCATTGCGATGGCCGTCACAACGACAACAACAAACAATGATTTCAACCGGTACTGCAGAAATCTGCTGATCTTCATTTATGAAAGGCTCCTATTTGCTGCCAACCTTTACTTGTACCGAGTATACCTCAACACCTAGGTGGCATCAGCGAAAAGCAGCCTTTGGCCCGGTGTCACCTGTTTTGTCATGGTCCGACCGATTGCCTGTTGACGTCCGCAGGGATTATGATCATTCAGCATGGAAGTCATCGCATTGCAATCCGGAAGCAGCGGCAACTGTATCTACCTGGAAGCTGGCGGCAAGCGGCTGCTCTTTGATGCCGGTATCAGCGGTACACAGGCAGAAAGCCGACTGGCATTCCATGGTCGAGATATTCGTGATGTCGATGCCTTGATCATCTCGCATGACCATCATGACCACGCTCAGGGAATGGGGATCTATCAACGAAAGTATGGTATTCCCATCTATGTGACAGCAGTGACTTTGGCTGTCGCCCAACGCAAGATGCGTCTTGGCAAACTGAATGACATCAGGCATTTCGAGGCAGGTCAGACACTCGCCCTCGACGGTGTCACCATTCACACAATTCCGACTCCCCACGATGCAGCTGATGGTGTCGTTTTCGTTGTGGATGATGGCACTCACAAAATCGGCATTTTGACCGATTTGGGACACGCCTTTGATGAACTGGATGAAATTCTGCCACAGCTTGATGCTGTGTTCATCGAAAGCAACCACGATTTGGAGATGTTGGCAGGAAGCATTTATCCTGAAAGCCTCAAGGAACGAATTCGCAGTTCACAGGGACACCTTTCGAACATGGACGCCGCTGAACTGTTACGGAGATCTGCATCTCCTAGACTCAAATGGGCATGTCTCGCCCATTTGTCAGAAAAGAGCAATACACCCGAAATGGCAATCGCAACGCACCGTCGTGTACTGGGAGACCGGTTTCCGGTTTATTGTGCCAAGCGAGACTCGGCAACCCCACCTTTACGGCTTTAATCTGCCTCAACGAATTTGCATGAACCGTCACTGGAATCACAGCAACTCCGAGAGTGGTCCCCGTTGTTGTGCTTCGTCAAGATTCAAATCAAAACGGCCGAAAACATCGTGGGATTGGCCGACGGCGTTTAAGAAGGAATTGTACAGACAGGCAATGGTACGGTGACCGGGCTTTCCATAGCCGGGGTACTGCAGATAGCGGCCCATTTCAGACGTCTTCGACTTTCCGCTTTGCTTTAACTTTCCGCTCAGGCCACCGAGCAGAACGAACGGCCATTCGGTACAACTACCATGGTGTTTCTCAGCTGCATCGCTGAGATACACGATCAAGGTATTGTCGAGCATGGTGCCATCACCCTCGGGTACCGCTTTGAGTTTGGCGGCGACGCGTGCAATCTGGTCGACTTGAAAACGTCGAATACGATTTCGGGCTTCGACAGCTGTCATCCCAGGTACCACTTCCGCATGGCCAATCCCGTGCACATGCTTTTGGATACCCAGCCCTCGATAGGTAATGTCCAGCGTATCAGCGCGGATGGTGACCACATTTGAAAGACCCGCAATCAGTGCGGCACTCGCAATGTCGAAATGAGCCTCTATCCGGTCGGTTTCCACGCTGGACTCGTACTTGTCGTCAACTTCTGGTGCATGACGACGGATGGTCGCCTCAAGACCGGATAACTGCCTGCGTCGATCACGCAAGCTTTCGAACGCTTCGAGGTAATGATCGAGTTTCTGGCGGTCGACACCTGCGATATGACTCTGAAGATGCTGAATGTCACTGACCATGTGATCCAACAGCATGGAACTCAAATGTTGCTCTGCCTGACTATCGGCTCCTGTCGCTGCGATGCCAAACAGGTTTTTGTAGGCCATCAACGGACTGGCTTGATAGGGCAATGGTCGATCGGTATCAATCGCCGAGATACCGGGATATACGACCGAGTCTTTGACGCCTGACAGGACCTTGCCGCCAAGCGTCAAGCCAACATGAGGAAAGATGGCTGGTAATGATCTTGCGAGCAAACCATCCACCGTCGGACTGGCAGCCCGCCCCGGATTACCTTCGCTACCCGTGTGATAACAACCCATTGCCCCATACCAGGCTGAGTGACCACCGCGGCACATCTTGCCCGACAGTCCCTGCAAAATGGTAAGGTGATTCTTGAAGGGCGACAGAGGCTGAAGCGAATCAGGGAGTTCGTGATCAGCGAGTGATACATCCAGAAGCGATTCAGCGGGTTTCAATTCAGCGGGCCAACCCTTCTCATCTCCCGGTTGCGTCCATTGGTTGGTCAATCCTTGAGGTACCAGTTCAGCCGGAGTCAATCCACTGCATTTGACGACGAACAGGAACCGTTGGGGCATCGCCGTCGAAGCACCATCCGCCTCTGCCTGAACACGCTGCAGGAAAGGGAACAACAGCGGTGAAATACCGGCGGCGGCGGCCGATTTTAGCCATTCTCGACGAGTCCTTTGTGACATGGCTCACTTCGCTTTTCGATACAGGAAAGAATCAGACGACAACAGCGACGCAATCATTGCCTTCATGCTGCCACCCTGTTTGACATATGCTTTGTCGGCCGCAATCAACGTTGGTGAATCATCCAACGTTTCGTTACGTCCCAGCCAGTAGCGGAACGCATGTCGAACGAACGACTGTCGTACACGTGTCGAATCAGCCAACTTTTCAACCAATTCAAAGACATGCGCGACATCGCCATCCAGCTGTTCATCGCCGCTGCCAGTGACACGCCCGCGTGTATCCAAGGGCGCTGTGTCGGCATCGGTGTGGCGTTCCGGAAAAATCGACAGTAAGTCGCCCAACATTTCCCGTGTTCGATAACGTCCGAAATCATCATATTGCTCGAATGGAAACCCCAGAGGATCCATTCTTTGGTGACACTTCCAGCAGTATTCATCCTGCGTGACCCGCAGTCGCTCGCGAAGCGATTGATCTCGGTGTTCTGGAACCACAGCATTCACATTCAGTGGCACATCCGGCATCGTGTCAGCCAATAGATGCTCACGAATCCACTTACCTCGCCGGATCGGATCATTGTCGAAGTTTCCACTCCACGCAATCAACCAGGCCGGATGTGTCAGAATCCCCGCCCGCTGCCCATCGGGCATCTCAAACGGCTGTTGGGTCGGATAGTCCCAGGATGCATGGTCGAGATTGTAAAACCCGACATACTGCCTCGAACTTGGTCCCTCGATGGGAATCGGGTGTCGGCCTTCGGCTTCGGCCAGCTGCACATACTTCGTATTGAACGCGAAATTGGCATCATTCTTGTTCGTCTTGATGTAATGCATATCCTTCTGGATGTTCTCAAGCGAACCGAGGTAAGCAACAAAATACTCGTCAGTCGTCAGCAACCGCTTCAACACATCACGATCCTGATCAAAAATATGCATGACAAGTTGATCCGCATCGTCGACCATCCGCTGAGTCAGATAGCGATCTCCGAAACCAATTCGCTTTGCGTCTTTGAACACCTTGGGCGCATGGTGATAGCCAAAGAACTCGCGAAAGAAACGCAGTGTACGTGTATTCCGGACTCCATGATCCTGGGTAAACATTTGATAGTTGGCTGTCGACATGTTGTTGTCGCTCAGGATCTGCATCACAACGCGCCGAATGTCCTCCGGCTCGGTCAGCCCTCCACTCATGGCCAGCTTGAGCAGGCTGGTAGGCGATCCGTCCTCGGACACCACTTCGATTTCACTCGGTCCCGTATCGGTCAACGCATGCGCAATAGCAAACGCTAGCTCGGCGTGAGACAACCGCCGCCGGCCATCATCATCAAGTGGACCCAGCCCGATCTCCATCCGATAAACCGCCTCTGGCTTCATCAAAATTGCCTGCAGGGTTGTCTGAAGCGCCCGCACGTTGTCGGCAGTGGCAACCGCCTTGCGGAAGAGAGCAGTCAGTTTTTCGAACTCCAACTGCGTCGGTGGTCGCTCCAGCAGCAGGTCGAACTCAAAAGCGATGGCTGCCCGCAGCATCTCGCCAGTTGGAATTTCCGGGGCTTTGAGGATGGCCTCAAACTCAACTGGTGTTCGTTTCGCCTTCCTGAGTTTTGCTTCGTGATCGCGAAAGGTGACGCCCGTGGTCTGGTACTCAGCCAGCGTCCGACAATTCATCAGCAAAAGTTGCAGCGTTGCCTCACCAGCAACATGTTGAGCCGCAAAGTCAGCGATCTCACCCCGTGACGCATCGAGTGGGAACGGTTGGTGGATCGCCGTTACTTCGCGGAGGTGCCGACCGAATCCATTCACAAATTCGTCGTACACATGGGGACTCAACCGCCACAGCCGTGGTGGAGAGAACGCGGGACCAGAGTGGGATCCATCAAACAGCCTTTCATGATTCACGTAGTTGCCAAACTGCGGTGAATTCAACTTGTGCCAAACCACCGGTGTTTGCCCCAGGACGCGCAATTGCTCAGTGATCCAACCTGTTATCTGCTTGGCCTCCCCCAGCGGCACCTCTGGTGCCTCTGGGGGTGGCATGGAACCAAGAGTGACTTGCTCATGCACTCGCTGCCATAATTCAAGCTGCAATTCATCAACGGCCGATGGATTGGCGAAATCTGACCGCAGGTTATCCAGACGCAGCCCCGCCTCGGCTCTCGTCTTACCGTGGCAATCAGCACAGTGGGTACCCAGGAATCGCAGTACCTTGTCTCCGTCGTCAGCCGTTGCAACCACCGTCGACCATAAAGCCAAGATGGGAACGAGCAAACGGAACGTCGAACACCTGATTTCGGGCAGGGCGCTGATCACACTTGGCATGGGGTGAAACGACCATCAAAAGGAAGGGAAACAGTAGCCATCCTGCACGCCACGCATGAAAGCATTACGTTTACCTTAGCTGCCGATTCACTTGCTCTCAACAGCAGCAACATTGATACCCCTATGACTCAGCAACCGCCCCTGCCACCTCGTCCCTCAGCGCACGGAAACGCGGAGATGTTCTCGTGGTTGCAGGGCATCGGCAAGGATGCTGCACGACGGTTTTATTTGGCGCTGCGTGGAACCGACTATCAATCTCTGGCTCAATTCTCACATGATTTTGGCGTCTGCATGAGAACCGTCGCGGATGTCGAGAAAGCTCTGGAACTCTGTATCCGTCCCCTGCGTCGGACACCGCTGGGCCGGCATTGGTCGTCGGCGGTCGATACCGTTCGCCGAGGTGGTACCCTGACAGAAGCCCTGAAACCAGCCCAGGAAATTCTGCCTGACTTCTACCTGCCACTTGTTTCCGCAGGGGAACGATCAGGACGACTGGCTGAGGTCTTTCAGTTTCTGGAGGAACACTGCAAGTCGCTCAATGGTCCCATTGCTACCTTGCGGAGCGCATGGCTTTTTCCGCTCGCCATCCTGATCGCCGGATCTTTCATTCGTGTCTTTGTCTATCTGATGGGTGGCTCGGTATTGCAGGCCATGGGAATCGCTCTTGCCGAACTGCTTGACTGGGCATTGGTCGCCCTTTTGGCAGGGATATCCATGTTCACGCCGGCACGTTACTTCATTGATCAAATGAGACTTTCGCTGCCCCTGCTTGGCGCTCTTGAAAAAGAAATCGCCATGCACCGGTTCTTTCGTGTCATGTCGCTTGTCTATGCCGTTGGTGAGCACCGCGTCGAAACGATGATCCGAATGGCTGCGGATACCGTCAGCAATCGTGCAGCACGTCTGGAGCTCATGAAAGCTGCGGCCGCGATCGAGGAACAAGCGACGATCACTGAAGCATTCCGAAAAGTTGATTTACTCACCAACCAGTCACAAGCGACGATCGAGACAGCAGAAATTTCAGGCACGCTGGAAAAGGGCTTTGAACAGATCTCAGAGGATGCCGGACGTGCGATGATCGCCAAACTGAATTACGTGCAACCGATCCTGATCCGGATTGTGATAGTACTTGTGATCTTCTCGATTTTAATGGCCCTATTAAGCATCGCCCGTTGAACCTGTCGCTGGGCGAACGCATCCACGTCCCGCCTGAAGATTGGGGAGCCGAGGCGAATCACCCACTCAACGCGTAACACACTCAATCGTCAGCGTTGCTGGCATCTTCGCGCCACGCCAGCGCATTGACAAACGCCTGCCGCGTGTATTCATCCAAATCCTGCTTCAACATGTATTGCAGATAATCGCTGGGAACAGCGTCAGACTCCTCGGTGCTGAACAAAAATTTTCCACGGTGTTTTCCCCATGCGATCTGTTTTGGATGCGTTCGGGCATGAATCGAAAAATTGTACAACTGTCCGCCGCTTTGGAGATTCTGTTGCTTGACAATCTGGGACGCCAGCAGATGCAACATTTTGACATCTGCCGCAGCACTGTGGGCATCCTTGGCCATATCCCGTAACCACGGTTCAAATCCAAACAGGTGATACAGGACGGCTAGCTGTTTATGACAGTCAAGTTCCGGCCACAGGTACTGCGACATACCCAACGTATCGATACAGCGAACACCGTCTGGTGAACCGATAACCTCATAATCGAAATCGACATTGTGCGCCACAATGAAGTCACCAGGCTCCAGCGGAATGAAGCCGGATGCCTCTGATGAGGGAGGACAATCCTCAAGTTCGTCGGGGAGAATTCCATGGACCACCGTAGCACCGAGTGTCATATCACCCGCCGGTCGAAATCGTTGCACATGAACGACTGGGTCGGTCTGAGGTGTGAATAAACTCCATGCCACCTCGATTGGTTCTTTGGGGTCCCGTCCCGTAGTTTCGGTATCGATGAGATAGATTCTGTTCATGTGTTTCCCGGGTTGCCTCTTTGGTGCGACATGCCATCATCCCGCCGTGACCCCGACAAGGTGCGGTCTCGAATGGCTACGTCGGAATTCTGTTCCCACATTCCATGAACTCAGATATCATAAAGATCATAATTCATGGCTGCTGCCTCCCAGTTGACCTGAGAAAGGGCAACCTGCACCATTTCATTGATCGATTGATCAAGATTATCGTCAAACCAGCATACTTGCAGACGCGATCCCATTTCCAGATCCTCCAAGTTGATCGCTTGAGGAGAAAGAAATGTGCCTACAAAACGGTATCCAGGTAGAGGAAACTCAGCAGGTCGGATGATCGCCAGTCCCATATCGCGGTGCTGTTTCTGTTTCAGACTGCGTTCAAGATCTGCCATGATGTGCTGACTGTTTGTCTCAGGCGTTCCTTCCAGGCAACCTGCAAAGGTGCTATTCACGGCGAGGTCGGTTAATCGAATTTTACGCTGCATTACCATCTTCGCTCCCTTTTGAATCGTTGGTTTTTGTTCAGATTTCGGGCCTATCAGCCGTTCACAGTTTTCGCATCGAAGAACAGCCACCGCTGGGTTTGACTCCGGAATCACCATCGGTTTTCAAATGCAGCTTGAGCCTGCCGAGCGGTGTTGCGGTGGATATCGAGAACGCGGCAGATTGTTCCCTCTGCATCACGTTGGTATCCGCCTGCCAAATTCCATGCAACGGGTATTTCATGCAAAGCGAACAGATCAAATACAACTCGGTCCCGTTCAGCAAGTTCCGCTTCATCCAGAATCCCACCCAATGGATCATCGCGATGGGCGTCCGCACCTGCCTGATACAGAACAATGTCAACTTTCGCTTGAATCAAGGTATCAACCGATCGATGCAGCCATTCATGGTAAGCCCGTGGGTTTGGAAGATCATGTGACCCGGATGTCAAATGCAAGACCTGGGATTCCAACTCCAATGTTGTGATGATGGCATCGGTCCCATCCCCTTGATGCCAATCACAATCCAGAATTCCCACCTTCCCAACTCGCCGATTCGAAAGTAGACGGCAGGCAGCCACCATCAATCCATTAAACGTGCAAAATCCGTGATTGGACCCATAACTGGCATGATGAAACCCACTGGATGGTGAACAGGCCACACCATATTCCAGAGCGTCCTCGGCAGCGGCAACCATGGATCCAACGGTCCACCGCGTGGATTCAGCAATGGCCGATTCAGTATTGCCATGCCCGTTGGGGCGTTCACCGCTGAAGATATCAAGCACATATTGCGGATCATGCACCGACTGAATCTCCTGAATCGAAACTGCCGTAAAGGAAACCTGAGTTATCAGGCGGTGTTGAGTCCAGTCCTGGAACACCGCGGCTGGTTTTTCGCCTGATGGTGAGTAACTTCCAGAAGGACAGGACATACGAGGATCGTAGAAAGTGCGCAGCAGGTGTTGCAAAACTGAATCTCCACACGGGAAGGAAAGAAGCGTCCACCTCGAACAGGTGATATTTGTCAATGCTCGCGTGCATGCGCAAATCAGGACGATTTGGAAGAGTGCGGTGCCGAGCTCGACCCAATGATCAGTCACAATTCAAGGCCAAGCGGGGCGCGCAAAACCGACTTGCGGACGGTTTTGATGACCTTTCACATGATTATTTTCCAGAGGCTACCGCTCCGGGATCATGAGCATAACTGCTTCACGCTACTGTAAATTCAAGAAGCGTGAATTCCAGAAACGCCGCCCGATCGGCGAACCATTGGATCGCAACGGGTCACGATTTCGATGTCATCGACTGGAGCAAACGCACCGTCTCGTTGGCGGCCGTTTGCGGTGCCAATGCCGTCGTCGCAACCCCCGAGACCACTTTCGTAATATTGTGGTCAACCCGTCCGCGACTCGTCCAGATCTCTCCCTCGGGCGCTGTGATGTAAATCGAAAATGTACGGTGACCCGTCCCGGGACGTTCACCGATCACATGCAACAAAGCTCGGGGGCGCATGGACTGCGAGTACAGGATTTCGCCGATCTGGTAGCCCGCTCTGACACGACCTGACCTGACCAGAACATTTTCGGGAGCTGGATGATAACCATTCAACGTCAGTTGTTTTCTAAGTTCTGTCAGGAATGGCTGCAAATGATTCTTTTCCATGATCGACAAGGCATTCAGGCCATCAGAAACTACCACCTGAACATCATATTGCCCTGCATGCACTCTGCGCAGTTGCTCCACGGCCAGGACGGACTCCTCACTTAACGTTTCCCCACTCGCTGGATGCAGGATATAGTCATTGCGATCGTGTGATTGGGTCTCGAGCGGCAGAGCAGATGGCACCTGTGCAAGGAAGTCGGGCGTCAGTTCCGCCCAAATGCTCTGCTTGGCGTCCTTGTAAATACTCTCGATATTTGCAGCGGTTTCGGTAGGCAAGTCTGTCACCGAGTCACCATGACCCTGAGTGATAAAGACACCCCGCTTTTTTGCTGAATCGACGTGTGCCTGGCCTTCTCGTCGGATCATTGACTCGGATCGTGTGTCACCCTGACGACGCCGATACTTGAGATAAACCCAAATTGGATCGCCAAAATGTTGTGTTGGCCTTCCCTGCTCGTCAAGGATGCCGATCGCCTGAAAAAAATCCCACATCCGGTCATTCACCCGAAAGCCGAATTTTTCCCGAAGCCGCAGATGATCATGGAACCCTGTTGTGAGATATCCCAACATGGGGTCAATCTTGGTAGGCAAGGCCATCAAGTACGCAGGGCTCGCTGGCATGATCTGTTCAAGACACCAATCGAGATCCTGCAACGAGACTTCCATGTGAAGTGTTGAACAGACATCCAACCCGATCGTAAGCCCGTGTAACTTTCCCATCACGATATCTTCCAGACAACATCGGACCAATTGTTCTTTTGTTCGAAAAACTTCCGGACCAATAAAGCCGGCGACATCGTTCAGATGTACCCACGGATCAAACTCTGATCCTGCCTTGCCCTTTGCAATCTGGGATTTCAGAGCACGAGCAAAACCGTATTTTCTCGACTCATGGACTACCATGTCGAAACCATTGCCATGGCCATTGGTAAAGTCAGCCCCCTGACCCGTTTCAAAGTACAAGTCAAACCGTCCTGTCCGCTGTCGAGCATAGGACAACATTTTTTCAACACTGATATCAAACGTTTGATTGGCACCATCGGTGCCGGCAATACTTTGAAACCAGAGCGCGGTGCTGTCGGGATGCCTCTGCTCGACTTCGGCCTGCACATCGATGTGCGATAGCACGCAATGTGGTAGCGTATCCTGCACGCCAAATGTCTCGAGGATGTCCTTCAGGGCGAGTTCCACAGCAGCCACTGACTCCGGGTCACTGGAGACTGGATTGGTACCCAGTAACACATCTCCGACGGCATAAGACCATGCATCAAAAACCTGCCAGCGAATATCGTCAAGATTGTCCGTGGGCGAATTTGGCTGAACCCGAGCTCCCAGATAACCACGCGCACCAATCTTACTGCCCGGCAATGGATGAAAAATCTTTGAACCAACAGCTATCAGCTCTTCATTGCTCATCAACTTGACGACGCAGCCGATCACGTCGCTGGAAAGCCCTGGCAAAACCGCTTTGATTTCATCCTCGGGCCGATTGAGCAGGAATTGCTTCAACGTGCCCAATGTGAAATCCTGTGTCTTTGTTTGGGCATCGGCCCGGACAGACTGTTGCAGGAATTTGGTGAGCCGATCCCTGGTAAGTTGATGATCATCCAAATCTGCGATGCGTGTGTTGGACAAAAGCTGACGTGCGATACCACGAACGGAATCGTTCTTTGCACACACACCAACCGTAGCGTCACCTTCTTTGAACGGGTTCGCAGCACCTACAATCTGTCGGTACAGGACCTCATCAAATCGCGAGTTGACACGATTCAAATAGTTGAAAACGTCTTCCCCGGGAAGACCGTCGTTTAACGACACGGCAGAAGATTGAAGTGGATTGGCCGAACCAGTCGCTGCGGCATTGCCCAGCGCTGCGGCACCACATGCGGCCGTTGTACGAACAAATTGCCGTCGACTGATCATCATCGCCGTCCTTCCAACAACCCGGGTTGTCGTGACAGGTTCTGTCTGTATCCCGGACGGCTTGAGATCAAAGTATCTCCGGGCACATGTCCATGACCGACAATCGCAGACACGACCTCATGACACCGCTAAGGGAAACTGACAGTATAGATCAAGCAACTTTTGAGAATGCCTGTATCGAGGGCAACACCGGCAAAAACAGCTGATCAGAGGACCGTTTACATGGGTCATCATGCGTGTCTGCGGACTGATGTCCATCAGTACGGGTGGCGGTTGGGGACCGGGGGAAACACAACATGGCCATTTTCCAGCAATGCATCGACGGCACGCGACCAATTCATGTCCTGGATCAGGAGGTAGTCTGTATCGAATGTCGAAACGACAAACACACTGACAGCAGCATCCGCAAAGTGCTTTGTCAGTTCAGCAATCACCCCCACCAAGTTGAAGTCAAGCTTGCCAGCCACGCGCATGCACCGCCAACCACACTCTTTCTCTACATGCCCAGGAATCTCCAAGTCGCGACAAACAATCGACAACTCTTCCGATGTCCGCGTGATCGAGACAAACGCGTCCGCACCAGGGTCGGCACCCTTTGTCCACTCAGGGACCGCTTCCCTTGGGTCAAGCCGGCAAATCGCGTAACGATCTGGCAATATTTCCAGCTTTAACATCCGTTACCGTTCTGATCTGCTTTCTCTTGAAGAAACTGCGCTAAACCAGCGGCATCATCAGTACCAATCCTTATTTTTCGGCCTTCCCGATACCAAACGTCCACGCAATCATAGCCCCACAGATTCCAGACCCACCCACCGCTTGGACTCATATGGATGCCCCATCCATCCATGATGGTCGACTTCGTCTGTGCCACCTTCTCGATCTCAGCAAACTTCAGACGCCGTCGAAAGACGGGCAACGGGCCAAAAGAGATCAGCAATTCACTGCCTTCGTCGCTGACTGTCAACTCGCGAAAACTGACTGCAAGCAAGAACATCAATGCACCACTAATGGCCATCACGCCCTGTACGATGACTTCCGGAATCGACCACGCGGCGATGAATAAACCGACACTGATAACAAACAGCAACAAGTACAGCGGAGCGGTCTGTGTGTGGTGATATTGCATAATCGAGGCGTGCCGATGTAGATCCTTGATCTGAAAATTGTGGCCTACCATAGCAGCATACCATCTTTGACTCCGACACATCCCCGGATGCAATTGCATGCCGGCGAGTTGATCACCGCATCCCAGTCTTCCAGCACGGTGCGATAGGATGGCTCATATCACGAACAGATATTGCATGAACGCAGCTCAAGTTGGCAGACCGACCAGACGAACCGCCGGCATCACAACTTAAATACGAGACACTGCGTCGTCGGCAAATCAATTACCTCTTCAGGCTTATCGTCAAAGAACTCAGTGAAAGCCTGTTCGACACCTGCCAAGATGCCGTAATCGTGGGACAGCATCACTCCGCCGTGCGTCATCTTGGGATAGAAGTACTCCAGACAAGCCAAGGTGCCTTCATAAAGATCGACGTCAAAATGGACAAAAGCATATTGCTGATCAGGCACATCCACTACCGAGTCGGGGAACAATCCTTTGTGGTACTGTACATTGTCGTAGTCGCTCAGATATTGCTGTACGTCCTCAAGACCGTAAGCGTACTGCCCCTTTTGATGTACGCTGCGATCCTCCTTCGAAGCCTCGGGCAAGCCCTCAAACGTATCGAACAGATGCAACGTTTTGTCCTCTTTGACTTCGCATATCAATTTAGCCGACGCGCCTTTAAATACTCCCACTTCGGCAAACGCCCCGTCGTACTTTCTGGATTGAGATTTGGCGAGGCCATAAACGATGTATTGTTCGAACGCGCTCATTAGCGAGCGTTTCTCCTGCTGAATCCCCCGCATCAGCTCAATCGCTGCCGGATCCTTCCTTGCACTGAGCGAGGCGAACTGCAACTTCGCCCAGGTGCGCAATCCAAACGACTCCACCCAGCCTCCGCCCAGTTTTTGCAAGAAACGATTCTTCAACCACATCAATATCACCTCTTCAATGCTGCATGCTGGACAACGATGGATGCCCATTGGCGAGCGGGATTCGAGTCACGATAACCCACCTGCCTGGTTCTTTCTAGCGACGATAAACTTGTCAACCCGGTAAACACCGAAGACAACCAGCAAGAAACAACGTTTCGAAGACACGTCGGCCTTACCAGGAATCGCTGTTATTTACCTTAGCCTACTTTATTCTCAGCAACGGCATGTTGGGCACCGCGATTTGCGTGTTGCTGATGACCACACCAACCTTTAATCTCGTTAGGCTACTGCTGAAAATATCGGCAGACACCCAAACTGCGATGACCCTGTTGCATCCATGTTGCCCCCACCCATATGTTCCCCTATCACGCTTTTCGCAGGCTGAGTCGCTATGGAAATGGAACTTCGACTGACCAATGACCGAATACTCATGCCGAGTGTTCAGGCTTTCTTGAACTCGACTCTGAAACAGTTCGGGTTCGTTGATACTGCCGTAACATCCATTGAGAAAATGGTCGCCGAAGTGGTGGCTCACACCCTACAACATGCTTATCCACAAGGCGAGGAAGGGACAATCATCCTGAAAGTCAGCGAATCGAGTGGCAAGTATGAAATCACGATTAGCG
>JACLAC010010080.1_pt1 | contig 13668 bp, 13 predicted proteins | sample 8027881 | NCBI WGS metagenome assembly JACLAC01 (sample SAMN15725517, study PRJNA655200) | protist metagenome | isolation source: fluorescence activated cell sorting (FACS) single amplified genomes of... | place: Spain: Blaines Bay Microbial Observatory, Mediterranean Sea | collected 2016-01-19 | reverse complement strand
TGTGTTCAAGTTAGTTTGGTGTTCCATCATAGGTATGCATACATATAGCGTCAAACCTTTAAACTGTTTTGGGTTTGGAAATTGAATTTTCATTTTCGTTACGTTGTAGCAATATTGTAGCAATATTGTAGCAATATTGTAGCAATGTTGTAATCATAGTGTGTTGACGCGGTCAACGACCAAGGTGATTGAGAATCGACTTGGTCGTAAGAAATCATCAATTTTTAGTATTTTTTAATAATTTGTATGAAATATTGTATTTTTCGTTTTTCGAAAACAAGATCCGACCGACCAACCGATCTGAGAGAAAGAATAATAGAAGCTAAGAACCGGATTTCATCCACTTCTTGCACTCGTATTTGTGGACTTTCCAGTCTCGTTTCTGACACGCCACAGAGCAGTATCTGGCGCCGCATTTACTACAGAACTTGTCTGCTTTCTTATTGCATCCGACACATCCATTGAGCAATACAGAATCTGATGCCTCATCAAGCATTCCGCTGGTTGCTACAGCTGACGGTACAACAAGGAAATGAGTCCCATTTGTGACGTAATCGATTGCGCAGTAGAGAATAATGTCTGTACGTTGCTGTCGCTGTTGTTGTTGCTGCCATCGTGGCTTTCGTCGTCGTCGCTGTTGTTGTGGCTGCCATTGTTGCTGCCGTTATTCTCGTCTTCGCTGTCGTCGTCGTCGTTTTCATCCTCGGCGTTGCTATCACTGCTCGCCACAGGAAAGGGTCCAACCGCGGCTTTGGACTCATCGCTCTGCCGAATGATCAGCCTCTTCCTAACCTTCTTGACCTTGCGCTTGGGTTTGCCGTTAGCGCTGCCTGGCTCGATGCCTGGACCACCACAATCATCGACAGCTGGCACATGAACCATCGCTGCGGCTGCTACGGCGTTACCTTGCTTCTCGCTATGGACACGCTCGTCTTCAAACGCCTTGAGGCGCTCACCGATGACGCGCAGAAAGGCTGTAATGATCTCCGGATCGAGGCAATGCTCGTCATAGGCGATCTGGATTCGCTTCCTCAGCTCGCCAATGTCATCTTGACCCTGACTCTTGCCCTGCACCAACTGAGACCAAGATAACCGAGTCTCAAGCAGATCTTGCAAATCATCTCGCCCTTTCTCCTGAAACTCGGTGTCGATCAAGTCGACAATGTCGTCCAACGAGATTGAAGCCTCGCCCGTGGTGCCATCAAACTTGAACCGACCGACAAGCTGCGAACAGTGTGGGCAACGATTAGAGTCAGCCGGGATAAGAGGACATGAAGGGTTCGGTCCAGTTCAGAGGAAGGCACGAACTGTTTGGGGCTGCTTCACTGTCGTTTTCTTGAAGGAGCTGAGAATATCCTCTTGTTGAGTGTGGATCAGCGCATCGAACTGATCTCGCTTGAGGCGGCGCCTCGCAGCCATAGTCAGGCTCAACAGCCTCGACTCAATCCGTCAATAAAGGCGTATTGAGGAGGCAAACCTGTAAGAGTGGCAATAGGAGCGAATGTGCACAGCACTTCAAATGGATTCTGCGTCGAACTCAGACGGGCAGGCGCTTGCCTCTCTCGTGCAGCGCCACAGTCCTGGGCACTGCAGACGGCGCAGGCACCTCTTCGAACAAAGCGGAGCAACAGGGAGGAAATGACAGACACTTTGGCGTCAATAATAGCTCTTATTCGAACAAATGCCGTAGTGTTGATCTTATTTTTGGTGGATTTTCAATGCTGCGGCTCACAAAACTGGAGAATGGGTCGCTTTCCGTTCGAATCTGGACGCCCGGTGGCGACCACCACTCTTCAAAGACGCTCTAACCTGACCAGGTTTCGACCTTTAGCTTCCCTCATAGACCGCCCCCCTTTCGAGTTCGATAGTTATCATCTTTGTGCTCCCTCGTAGCGCGGCAGGTGTGTTGTGTTTCCCCGAATTTGCCTGGAGGTGCCGCTGCTTGCCACTTCGCCTTCAATCTCACCCTTTCTCTCTCTGATCCACAAGCAAAACCCGGCTCTTAGAGGGCACAAACAGACCGCTCCCGTCCCCAAATCTTCTTCATTGTGTATATCTCAGATAGTCAACTGTGCTTTGGTGTGTTTTAGATCGTTTAGACTGCTCAGGGGTTGTGCTTGGATGAGATCAGCTCGGCCGGTTACACAGCTCTCACCCAACCGGGACGGCCTCTTTCCGTCTCCCTTCAGAACCTCAGCTCGTTCGACCGTGATAGCTGAAAGCTTCCCACTTACGTGTCAACCTACGACCGTTGTGTCTCTTATCAGGGTTCTTTCTCCCCCTCTTCTTGCTAGGGACCGATCACAGGAGAGCCAAACCCCTAACCTAACCCTAACCCTAACCCGGAACATAACCCCTTCTAGGGTGCGCTCTAAGTCGCTCTTCGTAGGATCTGTTTGGATTGACGATCTCATGTTTGAGCCCGCCAATCCTAGTCGTCGAACTCTTGATGAAGTGATCTTGGTCTTTCTCTGCGAGGCTCTCCACTCGTTTTGCAGACTCTTACACCCCCTGCATCGGTTGTAGTTACATTATGTCTCAAATTGCACCTTTGCCTCACATTGTAGGTGGACTGGAGTGTAATGACGAAAAGACGATCTTGCCGCGCCGTAGTGCGTCTCAAGTTGGCGTTTGGGTTTCAACGTTGAATCTGGTGAATGTGGACGCCTCCAGCATTGCGAAGATCTTGGAAGAGCGTCATGTTGATGCTGAGTGTTTGGACAGCGTGTCTTCTCAGGTTCTTTCGAACATATGCGAGCTTCCCTTGGGTGTTTGCGAGCAAATCAAGTCCCAAAGGAACGCTGATCTGTCGTACCGTGTGGCGTTGCCAAAGCCGGGAGATGCGGTTTGCCGGTCTGAATTTGAATTGCCTTCAGTAGGTGACAGAGACACTCCAAATGTGAATGTCGATGTCTGTGATGTGCAATCGAGTGACAGTCTCGGAAGCGCTTTCGGCAGCCTGTTGCATGATTCGCATATTGTCTCTACTCGGAGAGCTGCATTCTTTCATAAGTTTTCCGCACCCGCTCAGAAGAAACTGTCTTTTTTCGTTTTGTTTCTGTTTCCAGCGGTGATGCTGGTACTTCCTGCTTTTTTTATACCACTAGATGACCCTCGATGTGGCATGTGGGACAATTGGGTGTTCATTTTCCCCTGGACATTCGTGGTGATGTTTGCTGGAGGCACTGGCTGCTGTTATGTGTGTGGCTTGTGGGCTGGTGTCGAGCGAGAACTCGTGGGGCGCCCCTGGGTTGTGTTGTTCTCTATTGTTTTGGCTTGGTTTGTCAACGATGCAGTCGTAGTTTTTGCGGGACTCTTGGGTATTTTCCCACTTCCATTTAACTTGTATACGGCAGGGCTGCTTTGGTTGAATTGCTATCCTTTCGTCGTATGGCGATATTTGATTGTCCCTTTGGAAGAACGTGACGATGTACGTGCGATCCGAACGAGTGTGATGTGGAAGACTTGGATAACGTTATTCGTCGGACTCGGGATGTATCTCGCGTATACCGGGGTGTTCTTTCAGCTCAAAGGATTTCCTCAACTACTAATGGTTCCGCTATTTCCTTGCATGAAATTTGTTTACAAGAAATCAATGGGCATGTTTACACAGCAGCGTCCCCAAACTCGTCAAGAATTAGCCCCGTTCCACCATTTCCACATCCAATACCTGCACGGATTGTTTCAATCATTTCTCTTTGCCCGAGCTGATACCTTGATAGCTGTTTTGCTTTTGGCGATATTTGATTTGATCGGAATTCTTGTGTCGTTCAGTCGGTTGATGGACGTGGGGTACTCGTTGGTGAGCAAACCAAATCAATCTTCTCTCTCGAGACCGAGCGTCAAGCCAGAACAAATAAGACGTCGATCAACTCTGGGAATTGAGATGTTTAGAAGTACGGTTCTGGAAGCGTCACACCCTGTTGTTTACGATGTGAACGACATTGACGTCGCTTATCGTCGCAAGCTTCATCTTGCTGAAGTTCTCGTGGTTGAAGAATTTGTCGAGTGTGTGGCTGCGTTGCAGTTTGGTTTGATCCTCCCTCTTATATTTTTCGGTTCGAACAGGAGCTTTTTCTACACCTTGGAGGACATAACTTCTGCAGAATTTGGATTGGCATTGGCATATGTAGGGCTCAATTTCCTTGCAGAAGCTGTGTTCTTTTTTCTTGCAACACATGTTGTTTACCGAGCCTTTAGAATCGACATGCTGAAGCTTCTTTGTTTCACGTTCTCTTCGTGGGAGAAGTGGGTAGTGGCACAAACCGTAATGTCCGCTGTCAATGCTTGTATGGTTTGGCTCACAATCAAGCATATGGGGCATGACTTCTCGTTGAGGTTTGAATGGATATGATACCGGCTGTTGTGGGCTCTCATGCGCCTGGCTGAGCCCAAGTTGTGGCTTGTGACTGTTTTGTTCATACCACAATATTCTCTTCTGTCCCACTGTACGTTGATCGTTGATTGTTGCTTGTTTGGGTCTCTGTTTGTTCAATCTCCCGATGTTTCTATAATTGACTTTGTGCGAAACAAAACCTTCGCTAACAACACTCCTAATGCGTTGACCCCACCCCCGATTCGGCACCTCGAATTTGATTCAAAAATTGAAGAGTGCCGACCCGGCTTCTGTGAAGCCGATGAACAAACTCCAGAGCGCCAACGCGCCAGTTGTATGTTTATGTGTTTCTGCTGATTATGCGTGCTTGAATACGAGTTGTCATCAAGAAGATCCGATGTTTGTTTGTTTGTTTTGCTTGTTTGCGTTGTCTCTGTTTGTTCAATCTCCCGATCTTTGAAAAGTTGACATTGATCCTTTGATAACTTCCCAACAGCCCATCAGCAAAACTATCGAGCATGGATCTGCTCAATTCGCCCAAGGTTCCGCCCCCGCTTCTGAACAATCATCCGGACTTTGATTCGAAGGAAGAAGAGCCCGATGCGGCTCCTGTAAAGCCGGTGAAGCAAAAGTCCAAGTGCAAGCGCGCCAAACGGAACCAAGGCGCTCACCTATGCACCAACCCTGGCTGTGGCAAACGGTTTAGCAGCGGCTCGAATCGCAACCGTCACAGCCGAAAGACGTGCAAGTTCAAAGGAGCTGCAGAAAAAGCCGCCCCCAAGCAAAACCAAACCACGAACAGCCCAGAAGTGCCAAAGAAAGTCCCGTTCCGTCTCTCGCACCTGGTTAGCCAGGAAGACATGCGGACGATTGGTATTCAGGCTCTGATTGAGTGGCTCTGTTCTTACGGCGCCCGGGATCATTGCCTCGCCAGCAAGATCAGCTCGAGCCAGTACGAGGAGAATTACCGCTTCATTTTCGGTATTCTCGCGTACCTGGGCTGCCAGCCGCTGAGTTTGGAGCTGTTCGCTGACATTGACGTTTGCAAATCCGTCATGAGTGTCATGGACGCTCGAGGTGCCGGCGACTCGCGCAAGTACATCATCGTTCTCCAGCTGAAGCACGCTGTCCAGTACCTGGTTGACCAGAAACGTGTCAAAGAAGGCGCTCCGTGCCAGAAGTATTTGCATGCCCTGACCGCTGAAATAGGTCATGCCAAGAAGATGGGCAATGTCCATCGCCGCTCAACTGAGTCATTTGTCAAGAAGAACAAGTGGCTGACACGCGCCGACCTGATCGTGCTGAACAAGTCGATCTTTGACGAGCTGGAGCGCCTAATTGCGCTCTTTTCTGGGCCTTCAGTAGGGATGCCGGACCAGTACCAGTCTTGGCAATTTATGCGGCTGCTCGTGACCGGGATTCTCGTCTCCACGGTCCCATTTCGGACGCAGGTGCTGACGCAGCTCGAGATTGGCAAGTATCTCATCTTCAGTGAAGACACCAAGTGCTGGACCATTTCGTACCCGTACAACAAGATCACGAACAAGAAACCACTGACTTACGAGTTCCAGGCGGGAATCTCGGGCATCATCAGCCACTATATCAACCTGTTCCGCCCGGCTCTGCTCCAAGACCAGGAGCATGATTTCGTCTTTGTCAACCGGGACGGAAGTGGACCGCGGCGCAATATCAGGCGGCTCGTTGTCGAAGTAATTCGGCAGGTCACCAAGAAAAAAACCAACCCGCACCTGCTGCGCAATATCCTGGTAAGTCATCTCTATGAAAAGGATGTTCCCAAGTCGGTACTCAATCACCTTGCTCACCTGATGAGTCACTCTGAGCAGACCCAGGAACAGATTTACAAGCACCTCGACTTGAAGAAGGGCGCAAGGCTTGTCAATAAGGAGATTGGCGATCTGCTTTCCAGCAGTAGCGGCAGTGAAGACGCGCAGGGCAGCGGAATCTCTCTGTGTTCCACGCGTGACGATGACGATGACGACGACGACGACGACGACGACAACAACAACAACAACAACAACAACAACAACAACAACAACAACAACAAGACCAATAACTCCAAGAAAAAGGGAAACAAGAACAACGACAGTCACAAAAACAAAAACAACAACAACGATTACACAACCAAATACTACAAGAAGAAGAAGAAAAATGACAACGACAGCGAGGACGAAGAGTACAACAACAACAACAACAACAATGAAATAACCTTCTGGACTGACGACGATGACGAAGAAAAGGTTCCACAGATCGCCCAAACTGCTAGGTCACCTACAGGCCAGCACAACGTTTTCCCCAAGAACGCGAGGAAGAAGCGCGTCGATTGGACAGCTTACGAGACGCGAGCACTGTATTCGGGCATGAAATACTACGGAACCAACTGGACCGCGATACTGAACAACAATCCCGGTATTTTCAACACCACTAGGCGATCGGTTGATCTGCACAATAAGTACAAGAACGACAAGAAGAAGCAAGAGCGGTACAAGGCTCGTCTCCGAGCCCGCCGGGTGATGCCAACCAACTACTACTCATTTTGATGAGTCGCTTGCGAAGGCGACCAAGCACCAGGTACGGCCGACCCGAGATCTGGCACGAACGACGAACGACGACTGCAGCAATGACGATAGCGATTCAACAACAACGACGACCTGGAGCACCCGACGAGGTAGGTTTTTCATAGCTTCTCCCGCCTCATTGACGAACTTTTGACTGACACGTCCCTTTGACCTTTGCAGGTTTCGGGCTTGAACTGCGACTGCGAGGACTAGGACAGCAGTGATGACACGACAGCGGCACAAACATGTAAATATTAATAAAAACTACGTTACAATTACTAGTTCGTGAACGATTATAGCTCAGATAAATCGATAATGTATCCAGATTATCAATTTGTCTATATTCAGGCTCATAGACCCGTCAAAAAGGCGAACTAAACATCCACAACCACCTTTTGTGGCTGTTGTGTGATTCTGAGATCACTTCGCGTTCGTAAACAAATCGCGTGCTGGCCATCACCCAATTTGAATTTATCGATTGAGTTCCTTTTCATGTACTCCATGATATCGCATTTCAGTTCACCCATTCTCTTTTTCAAGCGTTTCAAAGCTTTCGTGCCCTCATCTGTATCGTTCTTAAGTTTAAGATATTCTTGAACTACTTTGGCGATTTGTTGTTGTCCATTTGGTCCATTTGGTCGTTGCATTTTGTATACTATGTGGCAAGAAATTAAATCCGTGGCTGAATTGGTATACTGTAGCGCAAAAGGAGCACTAAAACCGCCCGAAACGTGACTGTGATTCCTTCATTGTCTTCTGTGAATGGCAGCTTTTGCACAGCGCTTGCAGGTTGTCTCGGTGATTTGAGCCGCCAAATTGGAGTGGAACTCGGTGATCGACTTCGTAATCAGGAGGGAGCACACACTTGCAAATTTGGCAACGGTAAGTCTGTTCGTAAGCCACTCTCTTTTTCGTGTACGCAGTAACATTGCGTTTGATACGTTGTCGCTGTAGCGGCCGACGTTGTTGTTTCATACCAAATTGGTGAATGGCAGCCCCTTTCGTTCGACTTGCCCCAACGCCTGGTGTTGTTATCGAGATGATAAGGAACACGTAAGGCAGAATATGACTTAGTCCTGGCAAACAGAAGTGATTGATACAATAGCAAACAACAGCAATGGATGAGACTAATAGCAACCATTTCATGATTACGGTTGGTTTACTCTAGGACAAGAAATAAGCTGTGTAATATCACCGTTGGCATAGCCATTAGCCCAAATTTCATCTTGGACTTAACACCGAAATAACAGTCAGGTAACAAACGTCCAGTGGCCTTTACACTATCGGTTTCCACGAAACGTCGGTGGTGACAATTGCTGAGAAACCATGAGCCCATGCGCGGCTCGCCATCGTTTGTGATCGTCACCTCGCCTAACAACACCAAATTGAGCCTCGAGCTGGTCCGCCACATCGGCTCTGCAAACGGGACACGTGTTTTTGCCTCTCTGTGTGTGACACCACCTGAACATACAAGCACAATGGAATCGGTGACTACATACGAATTTGATTATTGCCCTGCTATGCATGGGTTCTTGGCAAATTGGGCAATTAGGTGTGTCATGATCGGTTGGTTCGTGCTCGATTGTCAGACACGCGTCACAAACGCTCGAGTCAAGTCCAATGTTCTCAATACGGTAGCAAAAGTAGCACCGGCGATACGAATTGAGCTGCTCCATGATCGTTTGAACAGCGCTGGGAACTTGTTCATCGGGTTGAAGGTGAAATACATCAGGCACAGCTCGCAAGCAAAAGCAACGATCGACTGATCGACAACCAAACCGACAAGCATATGGGTTTAGGCGGCCAAGGCACAACGACTGCTGGGGATATATCGTACAGCTCAGGTTTTCATCGGGCTGTGACAACGAAACGTCAAACAAGATGTTGATGCCATTGATGTTGTTGACGAGCACGCTGTCACTGGTACACAGTTGAGCCACACAGGTAACTCCTAACCGCAGCATATATGCGGCAACTACATCCAGGTTCATGACGATAAAATAGTATATCATAAGCCAACAAAACAAAATTATGGTCGGAAACGCAGACGCGAGATCAAAGGGAAACCTTTCTAGGTTCTCGCCAAGGGGCTTTTCCAATTCAGGAAGAAATATGTTGATACTATTGTTTCATTGGCATGCGATCAGCAGCGCTTGCCCAGCAGCCAGTCATACGTCCCAACACCGACTCGAAGGTGAAAGTAAAGGAATCCAACGATGGCTGAATATGTGATAGCGGCCGCAAGTGTCACAGAGAGATCGGGAAGAACGGCGCGGACAAACAGACTGACGACACCGAGAACCGGCTTGGCGACACAGCGAACGGCGGTGTCCAACGCCACAAAATACCTGTAAACTGGCCGATGTCGGCGGATAGGTATTCCCGAACGATCAAGTGTCCAAAACATATGTGCGCGACTGGCAAAACAGGCGAGTAGCACGAGACAGGTGCTGAGCTCCCACAAAATCGCAGATACGAGCCAGGCTGACATACAAACGACAACGAAAGACCCGGCTAAGGCGAGAACACGAGCAGTGACATGCGTGGCGTAGTTATTGGCCAGATGTCGATAAGGCGACAGGCAAACTTCACATACCATCGCGTTGTTGGCTTCGGGCTGAACTTGGATCCAGTGGGCAAGGCAGTCAACATGAACTGCGCTGTTGCAGTTACACGGCTTGATCAACTGGGTGACTGGGTCCTCATCGTCAGCGGCCAAACAGATACGGCACTGTTGGATATCCATTCTTAGAGCTTTGATGGTTTACACATCGCCTGATTTCAATTTTTGTAATGAATGAGAGGGCGGCTAAACATTGCAAACAACAAAACACACACAGCTGAACAACATCATCATCTATAACATCACCCATTCAACCTCTTCGAATCGTCGCTGAAGAATCGTTGTAGTTACTAGTTACGACAAAATTTGAGTTGGCCCAGTCGCCGAGACGCCGACATCAACAAGGGTTGTCGTTGTGCATTGTTATGTTTTCTGAAACTTAAACCCCTTGAAGTAGACTAAGGGATTTTCAACAGTGGAACTAATACGCTCTTGAAAGAAAAGAAGATATATGAAATGATATGTCTCGAAATAAGTCAGAAAAGTCAGTTTTTGCCCAAATTCAGAAAGTCCCTATAGGGGGAGTAAATAAATAAAACTTTTCAAAATGGGGCAAAAACTGACTTTTCTGACTTATTCCCAGCATCCATCAAGATGAACTCCCTGTCATCCTCCTCTGAAGTCCTCGGGTAGTATCCAACGAACACGTTCCGAACACAAACTTGTTTCCCATCGATTTTTGGTTGCCATTTTTCATGGAACACATTGCGGTAACGGGGATTCTCGACAATATCGGTGAGAAGCTTCGAACGCGTTAGTCGGCGCCTATCTTTCTTTGGTAGGTCCCAATAAGATTTGGACTGCTTGAAGACACTGAAGAGATCCTTCATCGACACATACTCGCCTTTGTCACCAGTGTTTTCATAGTGCTCCCTGAAAAACAACCGGTGAAGTCATCGCACTGCTACAAATACTGAACAACAACTTGATGAAAACCCCGAGGCAGTTTTCCAAGTGGCTGATCGTTTTGAAGATACTTTCCAAAGTGTGTTGCGAAGAGAGAAAACAGAGGTAGGCACATGCTTTATTGCCAACATCTACCGTCGACCTTTGGGCCGGCCAGACAGAATGATTCGCGGAACATATTGATCTAAGCAAGGCATCAAGTGTCCATGTCACTCCCTGTCCTCAAGACTAACAAGACTAACAATACCATTCTTGCTCGGGAATAAACGACTGCAACAGTGTGTCTCGCCCTTTTCTTTCAACACGAATCCACCGTGTGCCAGATGTGCCAAATTTTGCCCCGTTTTGGTTTTGTCCCTAGAAATTTTCATTTTCGCGGGGTAACCTTTTTTAGGGGCAGAATTTGGCACATCTGGCACACTTCCATTTTCACAATGGTGGTGCGTTTGCTGGTTGTCGTGTTGTTTATTTATTTCTTTTCTAAAGAAAATAAATAATAAAGAATAGGTGAATGAGCGAATCCATACATACCTCGTTCCATACATACCTCTGTCAAACTAACCACACAGCCATTCAGATTACCGGTGTTGTCTCGTCATCTGACAAATCGCCATCGTTGTAAATGGGAACGTACCCGACAAACACGTTCCTAACGAACTTACGAGTACCAGTATTGCTATCTGTAGAACTGTACCTGTCCTTGTACCTGCAACGAAATTCGGGGTTTTCCAACATGTCATCAAGCAAATTTGAGACTGTAGCCCTCCTCCGATCCTTCTTGGACATGTTGTTGTACAGTGAGCTGCACCTATACAACTCATGCACATCCTTCATTCTGATATAATCAGCACTCTCACCAGTGTACTCATAATTCTCACGAAAGAATCCCAAGAAGTCATCGCAGCTTTGCAGATACTTACTTGCAGCTTTGGCAAACTGGTCAGGCTGCGCTCCCAGTTGCATGTCGCTGGCAATACATTTGCGCAGATACGTAGCTAACACACAGAACAGTGGCAACCTCAGTCTGTGTTTAAACGACAACGGATTAGCTGAAATAGAATTGTCAGCTTCGTACAGGTGTTCGTAATCCTTGAACTTGCCCATCTCATTTGCCGGTTTGAATAGCGCCCTAAACTTACATACGATCAGACGCCTAACGATTGCTTCATCAACGTGATCCAAGACGGGAATGCGATTGCACAAGATGAAATGAGAGGCGTTCGAACGGATTGTCGTCTGGTTTGAGTGACACATCCGGGCACTGATCTGTGATTCACCACCTGATAATTCTTTCAGTGTCGAGTTGACAAGGTTGTATGTCTTACTACTCGGCTCGGAATAATGGACCAATCTTTTCTTGTCCATGCATGCCATCTCTGGGCATGGACCGGTCTTTATCGGTTGGCATAGCGTGTACACGTTGCCTTTGAAGGCATAGTCTCCAAGCATTGAGACCATCAAGTCAAACAACACACTTTTCCCGTTTGATCCCTGTCCAGTCATGATTCCAAAATGCTGAACATTTATTCCACACAAAGCCGTTGACAGATAGTGAAGCATGTATTCTCTCTCTTCTTCAATTGGGAATATCTGTGTCAGATAATGATTCACCTCATCGAGTCCAGTCTCATCTTGGTACCGGTAGTTGTAGCCGGTGCTCATGCTGATATAGTCATCATATCGGCCATCTCTAAAACGTCCGCTTTGCAGGTCGTAGATGCCGTTTTCAAAACCCACGAGGTACAGATCGAGATCAAATGGATCTTCGCGAACAATAATACTGTTCAGCACATCATCGGCAATCGATTTGATCTTGCTGTTGTTCCTGAGTTTGCATAACATGCGAATGTAATCGGCATGGATGCTTGCTTCCTTTACCGATTTGTACGTTTTGTCAACAAAGTCCCGTAAGTCTTCATAGAGGGTTGACTTGAGAGTATTGTAGAGCGATTCAAGTCCCACACCTGGCTTCCAGTACACACCATTGAAATGGTACAGTCTTTTGTTCAGATAAACATAGTTTCTACCGTAATACCTGACGAAATAATCACCAAAGTCGGCGTCGTTGCACCCGTTCTTGAAGATTGTGATAATATCGAGCTCCCTGCTCCTTGAGCTTGTGGGGTTCGTGGCGTTGTCTTCACCATGATGACCATCGCCATCTCTGTCGCCGCCATCATCATCGTTTCCATAACGATCTTCAATGTCACCGCTATCACCATCAGCATCCCCATCATTGGCATCGTCATCTCCATCATTTACATCATTGTCGCATGCGTCACCAATTTCCTCAGCATCGACAAGAAACTGACCCAATTTGATCTCTGCGACAGCACACTTCTGATGCTCTTTGGCTACATCTCTGTCGTTGTTACAGCGGTAGCTGTAGGTGCCATCCCCATAAACCTTGAGGTACTGAAATGACCACCCGTCGTGACATCGATCAGCGATCGGGCAAATGAAGTTGTCATCGAGTTTGTATTTCTTCGGATACGTATTCAAATAGTTTCCGTTAACAAACTCCCTGTCAATCACGTATCCTTCGTGTCTTTTCTCGACATGGTCAGCAAACTTATGGTCAAGCTTGGTCCAAACGTACGTTCCAGCTGTATCCGTAGCCCGAGAGTTGTGGCGCTTCTTTGATTTGCTAATAACAACTGCACCAGAGCTAATCAGTTCCCCAATAGCAGCCACACCAGCTGAAGACAACTGCGTAACCTGAGTACCATCATCGTCGACACCATGAATAAGTGAAGTGACCTTCAGTTTATCACGTTTTGACTTTGGAAATGGTGTTCCGCCAATGCCGTGCCACGGCTGATACTCGGATTTTGGGATCCATTTCCCATTCTTTGGATTGAATTTCCGGGTTCCCATCATTCTTAGACCCGTGCCGCCGTATACAGACCGATCGAATACAGGTGTAGTAGCGCCAAGGGTCGTCTCGATTGCGTGAACCAGGCAGACAACTGCCCGTTGGTCAACAACAAGATCAGGACAGTTGATGTGTATTTTGTGCTTCTGCCCTACGTTTCGGCTGACGTACAAGCGAGGCTCGGCAACACTGAACCAAGCAGCAGATATCTGCTTCACCGTACCCAACAAGCCTTTACCAAATTGTCGGAGTTGTTCAACAGACATGGTTCGGCAGTAGTCGTCAATATCAAAGAAGAGACGAAAGCGATCAGGATCAATGCGTTCAACCAGCGATAATATTTTGTTGGCTT
>JACLAC010004536.1_pt1 | contig 13671 bp, 3 predicted proteins | sample 8027881 | NCBI WGS metagenome assembly JACLAC01 (sample SAMN15725517, study PRJNA655200) | protist metagenome | isolation source: fluorescence activated cell sorting (FACS) single amplified genomes of... | place: Spain: Blaines Bay Microbial Observatory, Mediterranean Sea | collected 2016-01-19 | reverse complement strand
GAATCGAGAAAGCGTCAACGGAAGCGGCGATAATCTCGTTTCAGGATCGCCGCTAAAGTGGCTCGGCATCTACACGGCGCTCTTTTTTTTGTTCTACACTGTGTCGTATCCTCTCGTATTTAGATCCAAGAGGCTCTTTTACAATTCTCCAAAGTACCAATGGGTGAAGCTCGCCCTCGTGCTGTGGCTCTTTGCTGCGACGGTGATACACGTTCCGAGCATCGCAGCCTCAGTCCACTCCGAGACAGTAGCTCTTCTCAAGCTGCTGCTGCTTATCTCGTTGCCAACGTATGCAGCTGCCTTTAGCGTGATCGTCGTGCACCATTTTTTGCTGTGGCTGGTCCTCGATAAGTGCGGATTCGAGTCGCGTATCAGCAAATTGAAGGGCAAAGGTAAAGTAGAACAGAGGCTGCGGTGGAATCAGAAAGCAAATCTTGCCGGGCGGCTGATCCTTCCCTGCACTCTAACCTCTTTCGTTTGCGCTGTCGTGTTTGCAAAGTGCTCTCTCTCAGAACTAAAAGATCACCCCGCGTGCTTTTTGATGCTGTACACGCCCTTTGAGGCCACATTCCACGCGCTTTCAAGGGCGCCTGCCATATCGATAATCTACATCGTAGCAGAGATAGTCGCTTCTCCCGTGGGACCTTTGTGGATACTCTGCGTCCTCGTTTCCGTCACGTTTGTGCTCGTATCTTCAGCAAGGAGCACCAGAGAAGCGTCTCGCCGCAAAAAGGGCAATGCCGGAGACACTCGTCCCCGCGACTTTCTTCCCATGGTGCAATGGTACTCTGTCATGTTGATCCAGACAGCGTATATGGTGCTGGTTTCTCTCAAATTATTTTTGGGGCGATTTGATATGCGCGTCATGGAATCGTGCTTTCCGCCCCAAATATCCGACGACGCAGCCGTCAAAAAGCGGCCCTTGAAAGCAAATGAAACGGAGAAAGAGGCGAGAATAATGAGAGAGCTGGGAGTAGATGATCGCTTCGCGCACATGGACGAAATTACGTTTGACTGGATGGCTGATACGGGAGACGGCGGCCACTCGACGTATGCTGTCGCGCGAGCCCTTGCGCAGCCCTCGCTATCTGTCGCCGCAAAAAGCCGCGATAGGGGCAGAGATGATGAAAAAATCATATCCCTGCCCCGCGCGCAGCTGCTCATTATTGGAGGCGACTTGTGCTATCCTGACCCCCAGGTTGAAGTGTACGACAGCCGACTCTTTGTTCCGTTTGAGTATGCAATGGAGCCCCCGCCAAGCTCGTCCAAAAAGGATATTTCGATCGCAAGCAAGGAGCTGGAGACCGCTGAAAATGAGCCTATATGCGTTTGCATTCCCGGAAATCACGATTGGTTCGACGGCTTGGGCGCATTCATGAGGTGCATATGCGCCCGGGATTACCTGGGAGGGTGGAGACTTCCCCAATCGCGCTCGTACTGGACGATGAAGCTTCCCCACGGATGGTGGATATTTGGTCTTGATTTGGCGCTCGAGAACGACATCGACATGAGGCAATTTCAGTACTTTGCGCGCATTGCAGAGCGTCTTATAGGCGACAGCGATCGAATCGTATTTTGTACGCACGAGCCTACTTGGATATTGGACGCCTACGAGGGCAGCGACCACAGCGCACCCAATCTGAAAAGTCTAATGCGCATGAAGGCTGTACGAGGAAAGGTGGCGATGCGAATCGCTGGCGATGTGCACAACTACATTCGTCATACGCAGCAGACTGTCCCATCGGCATCAGAAGTGCGCGACGCGCACGAGGCAGGCGCAGCTGAAGTCCTCGTAGTTTCTGGCAACGGGGGCGCGTTTTTGCATCCAACGCACACATTTCCTCGCAAGTTTAAAGAAACAAATGCTGTGTACAAGCGACGAGCCGCCTACCCATCTGACGTCAAGTCCATAGCCGTTGGTCTCAAGAACATTCTCGGGTTTCGCTCCCTCAACTGGCGATTTGACCTGCTGGGCGTTGCACTTTATTTTTCTATCCTCGCATCCTTTTTCCCAAGATGCAAGCTGCGCCACATTATTCACGCCGATGCGCTGTTTCCAGACGGCATTTCTCTCTTCTTTTCCGAAGTAGCTTCCATGTACGGTGAAATGCTTACCGAGAGCTGGGCGACGCCTTCATTAGTCGTGTACGTTCTCACGACCGTCTTGCTCATCGGATTCACCGACTCGCACATCGGGTTTGGACGGCGCGTTTTTGTGGGCGTTTTGCACTCCTCCTTTCACATCGTGTGCGCTTTTTCTCTGTTTCTGATGCTCAATATTACGACCACGATAGCATTAGAGGATGGCATCGTGTCAGCTGTCGACAAAAATGCGCTATTTGAAGTTACGCGCGAGGCGCCTCTCACAAATGTGTACGAGTGGGACGCAGCTGTGCAGCCCATGCTAAAGTTTATGCTACGAGTCTTTGATCTGCCGCAGGCGATGGGCTTTGGGCACGCTACAATGTGCTGCGGAGTCCCCCACTCAGATGTTGCTGCCATGGCCGCTACGAACAACATGACAGCGTCGTGCGTAGAAGCCACTCTGAGTCGACTGGAGTGGCTCCACTACTTGGCTGCGAATGGAATGTACCTCTTTGTAATAGGCGCAGATGCAATCAGCATCATATTTGGCTGCTATTTGTATGTGTGCGCCGCTGGTTTCAATTTGCACTGGAACGAAGCGTACAGTGCCATTCGCTTTCCCCACTTTAAAGGTTTTGTTCGATTCCAGATCGATGCACGCGGCGACTTGCATGCGTACTCGCTCGGTATTGATCGCGTGCCCCATGACTGGAAACGTGACCCACAGTGGATGAGCACAAAGGCTCGAATGCTGCTCAAACGTCGCAAAGACGGATCCAAGCACGACGAGAAGGATCCTGCTGTTGCAAGCTTTTGCGCCGCTCGGCCATCAAAATGGATGCCGTGCGGGTTATCACCAGAGGATCTCAACCAGACTGTCCCTTACGTGGTTGATCAATTTACGATTCGCGCCGCGTCGCAGGCGAGGCTCCGCCACCGTAGTACCCACGATGTCCACGACAAATCGAGGGGCAATCGAAATCGATCGGGAAGTGAAGATACGTCTATGTTTTCGCGCTTCAAACACTTTTGTAAGGATATCATCGATACGTACACCCCAACAAGCAGCCGCAGCAGTGATCGCACCGTAAGTTTTGACGCTTCTGGTGAATTGCGTCGCCGTCGCCGAACGAAATCGCGCAAGAATAATAAGCAAGGAAAGCATAAGCGGAGCAAATCGACTGGTATGTGACAAAGCAACGCGGTGTATTTGCAAATAATGCGACTTTACACAAAACATACCTTACCGTAACATAACATACATTACTTTATAATTATATACTTTAATATTTTTTATTCATATTATTTACGCTGGAGCCGCATTTGCGTCCAAAATTCGTTTCTTGACCTCTTCAAAGTTCTGCGGACGCGCAGCAATATCATCATTCCAGCAGTCGTAAATCAAATCGCCGAGCCATATCAAATTACCAGATACCATCGAAGGAAGCAGGCGTGGCCGCTCCAGCCAAAATACACGATTCGTAGCGAAATTTCCGTCCCATTGTCCAATTAGCCCGTCTAACTCGAGCGATGCTGCAACGTCCAACAATAACATTGCGAACGAATAAATGTCAGATTTTACGCTCACTTGTTCCCCGCTCAGCATTTCAGGTGACGCGAACATCAGCGTTCCTGCTAGAGTTGTCTCAATACCATTTCCCCCGCCGCTGCGGCTTGCTCCAAAGTCGGCTACTTTCGCACGCCATTTCGAAGGACGATCATTATATTGTGCGTCGACTAGAATATTTTCAGGCTTCAAGTCGAGGTGAAGAAGTTTGCGCTCCCCCATGAAAATCATTCCATCGCACGCGTCAGCGGCCAGCTTGCTTAGTATCCCAACGCCATCACCAGTATCCTTCCTCCACGTCAATTTCTCGCCAAAACAAAGGGGATTCTGTCTTGCAGTCGAGACGACATCGCGGAAGGACCCGAGCGCATGATACTCTAAAACCAAAAGGAGATCTTCTTCCCAGCAGCAAAAGAGAAGCTGCACTAAATTTGGATGGGATACGCCGTTGCTTTGCAACGTTGCCATCACGGAGCACTCTTCTTTGAAGGCTTTTACAGATGACGTGTCGCTTTTGCTCTTTAGGTATATACGTTTGACCGCCACAATAGCCCCTCTGCACTTTCCTAGCCAAACTTCTGAGCGCTCGCTGCCTTTGATGCGCTCCGTCATTATTATATGCTCCCGTGGGACTTTGTACGCGTCAAGTACGTTTGCACTATCTGCACATTCATCCTTTCTAGAGATAGCCATCACATTTTCCACAAGTTTCTGCACCTCGTGATCAAATCTAGATCGAATATTTAAGATGAATGTTCTTTGCCTCTTAATTTTTGCTCCGCGCTTCCGATATCGAAAGTACGAAAAGCAAAGATAGACAAATGCAATGAAGCTGATGAGTGCAATTACAGCACCAGCAATCAAACCTGTATCAACATCGTCAAAAATCATTTCTTGAGAAAAAGTGCTATTGACGTAAGTTAGATTTGCAACGTCGGTTTCATTTGTCGCAAACGAGCACATTTGGTCGTACCAGCCCACGTATTGCGGCTGGTCGTAGCAGTCACAAATCCAATTGGAGTTGCACGTCATCGCATTGGGATATCGGGCGAGCGAGTACAGGACGAGAAAGAGAGACAAGATTGTCAGCGATAAATGAACTACCCAATAAAGAATGGAATGTGTGCTTGAGAAAAAACTTTCTACCGGAATTGAATGCTCCGTTTCCGCCCAGATTGCTGCGATGTCCACCACTCCTTCCAGAATGAGCTCAATCACGAGCTGGGTGAATTGCAACCCCGCAAGCACCTTCTCACCGGGTATATAACCAAGATTGATAGCAAAAGAATGCGGTTTGAGGAGAATAAACACAAAAGTTGAGACAATTATCGAAACGTACTCGGCGATACTTGACTGATTGATATCAATTGCCCACACGTATCGTTGCACTTCTAAGTCGCGGCCTTTCAATTGAGTTTTCCCGATGCACTTGTGAAAAAATGTATCAATTTCGACCAAAAATGACCTCAAAATTGCCTCCTCAATGCTCGTAAATACAATAGTAATCATAGTCGCGGTAAAGTCGCCCAAACTAAGGAGCATGACCCTCCGCGATATTGAGAAGAATACTTTTCCGAGGTAATTAAGTGCAAATTTGTCTCTCACGCGCCCCTTGGCTTCTTCGACACCATAACGATGAACTTTTGCAGCTGCATCCAATCGGCCGAGCAACTGATTGCACTCAACTGCGATAGGGTGAATGACGAGACATATGGCCATTCGAATGCCAATACTTGAGCTAAAGTAGATCGGCAAAATGTAAAACACGTATCCAAACAGAAAAGACGCGTTCATGATGATAATGGACAGTCGAGTAATGATATTGATTGCCGTCGATTTGATTTCTTGGGTTTTCGTTTTTATATGGCTTTCTTTGGAAACGGTATCATTCCGTGCGCGCGCCTTCTTCCAATAATTTCTGCATGTTATATCAAGGACAATGAAAAGAAGAATATACACAAACACAAACCCAATTACATCAAACAGCGAGTAACGTGTATCATATTCTGCAAGAGCACTGTATAGTAAGCTCATTACAAATGGAAGGATACATGTCAACGTCATTGGAACCGCAGCAAACTTGATGCCGCCGGCAGGATAGAGTTTCGTATCGCTTTTCCCGACGTTTGCAGTTGTTGCAATGCCGTACATAACATACCAAATTAGAAGAAAGTTCCCAAAATCGTTAGAAACATTAAGCATTCGGAACCTTTCCGACGCATGTCCACCATTCTCCGTTGCATCTTGAAAGGCCACCAATTTTGCTGATGCAGTCCATGCCGCAACAAATATTATAATAAAGAGACTCAGGATGACTGAATATCCAAATAGAGTTGCTAGTAGCAGGATTCGTTTTATTCCATTTGTTTGAATGGGGATCGTCCCCGCAAGGGCAATCAAGGGATCTCGCACAGTGGAGGCTCGACTTCTCACGCGACGACGGGAAAATAAAGGGGTGCGAAAAACAATGCCCCCTTTCCGCCTCGCATTTTTAGTCACAGATAACGCTTTGTTATCAGAAAACTGAACGCGTTCAGATTCTTCTTTTTTCGTAATATTTAGAGCACCTTTGATTGACTTTAAGGAATTCCACTGATCCTCAAATATTACTTTGATGGCAGAAAATGGTGGCCGCTCGTCAGCTCGCCCACTCCAACATGAAGTGATAATAGAATGAACCCACAGCGGTACACTCTGAGGAATGGACGGGCGTCTACCTTTGACGACGCCAACCTGACTAAAGCGGGCCTTTCCCCAAAGGGCATTTCCGACGCCTCCCTGTTTGTATGTTGCTAAATCAAATAGCATTACGCCATAGCTGTACACATCTGCCTTTTCATCGTATTCCTCGCACATAACTATCTCTGGGCAGCAATAGAAAGGCGTCCCAACCATTGACAAGTTATCTCCTTCTCGCAGTTGCCTCGCTTCGCCCATATCTGCAATTTTGGGCGTCCAGTCTATGGGATGCATTTCACGAGAGCCTTGAAGAAGAATATTTCCGGGCTTTAGATCGCGATGAATAATTTTTGGCGCAAGCGAGTGCATGAAGTCCATTCCTCTGGCAATAGCGTGAGATAATTTTGCGAGAACACCAGGTAACTGACCATTATCAGGATCAGTCCAAAGCAGAGATGGCCTTTCTTCGTGGTCTTTTGCGGCAAACGAAAGCAGCATTTCATCAAGTGCGCCTATTTCACACAATTCAAGCACAAGAAGCAGCTCATTTTCCCAGCATACAAATAGCATATGAATAATATTTTTATGCGCCATGCCGTTTTTTTGCAGTTGCGCCATAACATTGCACTCATTACGAAACGCGTTTGCAGTGTGTTTGTTTAAGCAATCACCCATAATCCTCTTTGCAGCGACTTTTTTCCCACGACATGTCGCAGTCCAAACCTCCCCAAACGCCCCCTCGCCCAACTTATCGTGCAGGTGAATGTGGCTCCTTGGCATCTTGTATGGATTCAGAAGCTTAAACTGTTCGTCAGTTTGCCGTTTCTTCATTTCTTCTTTGATAATCTCCTCCACCCGCTTGTCAATTTTATTCGCAATTGCTTCTTTTTCACGCGATAAATCAAACATAACTTTTGTGCGCCGACGTGATCGGGCTAGCACAACCGATGCAGCAATAACAGTCGATAGAGCGAAAACGGTCAAGATGCAGGAGACAAGAAACGATGTCTCTATGCCTTCGAAAAGACCATCATCAACGTACAAGGTTCCGTTAAATGCCAGAACTTCCCCGGTGCACGATGAACCGTAGTATTCATCCAAACTTGTTAAGTGCAGACACTTGCACACGCGGCGCGAGCTGCAGTACGCAAAACTTGGATGGCGCGCGAAAGCGTATGCAATTATCATCGCTGAACTAGACGCGCGGACTAGCCACAAAAGTAGTAGTTTGTGGGAGTGTATCCGAGGAATGTATTCGTGCATATCAATATGCTGCTCGTACAATACCCAGTCAACAAATCCATTAGCAAAGAGAAACGCGCATAGCTGAAGGAGCAGTTGTACGAATAATGCGACCATCGTGATGCTACCTGACGGCGAGTACCCAAAATTTATAGCAAGCGCTTGTGGCTGCGACATGACGTACATGATGGTACTGGCGATTATCCCGATCTGCTCAGCAATAGCTCCCTCATTTGCATCGCAGATGTACACAAATTTTTTATCAGCGTCCGTACTTTCCGTGCCGTTTTTACGATATGTGCATTGATCAACAAAACGGTCGAGTATGGGACCCAGGGTTTTGTTCAAAGCGCTCCCTATCGATGCTACTACAATCGTGACGATCGTTGTTTGGTGGCTGCCAACATGTAATAGCATGAGACGATGTGACAGATGCATGAAAAAATTGAAGCCTGTACAGCTCGCCGAGTAGCTTGATGCATTCTGATGCACAGGAATCGTTTTAATTTTCCGATTGCGGGATCCGGCACCATGGAGACAAATAACGACAGGATGAAGAATGGTGCAAAGGAGAATTTTCGTCGTCACGTTGCACGACGAAAAATAATTTGGCAGGATAAATAGTGCATATACAAGCATAATGAGCGTTTCCTGCGCACAGCAAGTTTGGCAAAGCGCATCGTTCCATGTATATTGTATAATTATTTTGACCCCAGCGTTGCCTACCATTACTGCGAATAGTGCAACTCCACTCCAGTAAATGTCCAACTCTGAGTTGAAATTGGCAACCTCTACTACGAGGGCTACGAAAACATTGACGCTCGCGGCAAAAAAGTGAGGTATTTTGGACGCTTGCGCTTTGGCGCTGCACGCTGTATCCACTGTTTCAAGAATAAGGTACGGCACAAGCAGCCAACGAAATAGTTTTTGTGGGTCGAGCACGCTCGCGGAGACATCTGAAGCTTCTTCCTTGAAAAAGTCGCCTCGGCGCAAAAGGGAGGAAACGCCCACGCCAAGAATCAGTGCTATGATGAAAGAAAGTCCCAGCATAGTTGATGCATTTTGCACGCGACTCCAAAGTGTGCAAGCTGCAGTATTTCCGTTTTCCTCCTGCTCCTGCTCCTTCTCCCGCTCGTCCTCCTCTTGTTTCATAAAAACCATGCTTCGTTCAATGCGTATGCTTACAAATATTCCGCTTGCATATTACTTCTTGAAAGCATCTTTGAAGTCGCGCGCTTATTAAAACGTTAGCGCGCAAAAATATTGAAACATGATAAAGCTGGAACGAATTTAAAAAAAAATTAAGTTCGCCGTTCGCGGAATATATATACTCGTAATAATAATATATACCATCACAGGACTGTAGTAAATAGTTGCAATTTTTGAGTCTTTTTATTTTTCATTCTCTGGCTCACAGTCCTCAGGCCAAAACGGACGGTAGAATATTTGCTCCTCAAAGAAATCATTAAGGAGGCTATCAACAGCAATTGTACGAGTAGTACTATAATAGTAGTACACTTCGTAATAAAACCCCTTGATAAAACGATGGATTCTGAATAATTTTGATAATGATGTACGAGTATCTCGTAGGTGTACGTAATAATATTATGACATGAGTACTCGTAAGTGAGATTCGCACGCGCCTTTATTTAAGGACCCCGAATGTCGACTCCAGTTGACATTTTCGCATCATCCCACCCAGCATCAACGAACGACTTTCAAATATAACGTTCTTCTTTTTAAAAACTATCGAATTCTCAAAAGTTGCAAAAATCAGTTTTCTTTTTTTTCTTTCATTTTTTGCAATGCGCTTCCCTTTCTCCACCTTCACGCGTTTCTTTAATAAAAGCGGTCAATTGAGTTCATTTACCTGCAATCATTGATCGATTCGTGCCACTAGGACGACAATAGTATGGTGCGCGATACGGCTGCAACGGACATGTCGACGGCAAAAAATGCCCCGTCGTTAGGGAACTTTGCGCTGCCGAGACGCCTCTTTGGAAGCGCGTCTCGTGATGAGGCGAGCGCGAGGGTAATTTGTGCTGTGGATTGCCATGCGGGCGGAGAGCCCGCTCGGGTAATTGTAGGCGGCCTGCCCCAACTTCCTGTCGCTGCTGCAACGGCACTGGACAAACGTTCTTATATGATGGAAAAACTTGACCACATAAGGGAAGTGCTCATGCTGGAACCGCGAGGGTACCCCTGCCAAAATGTCGACTACTTGTTTGAGCCGGAAAGTGAGGGTGGCGATCTCCAGTACGTGATTGCAGAGCAGAACAAGATTTATCCTTTAATGTCGGGGCATAATACGATTTGCGTCGCCACTGCTGCGCTGGAATGCGGCATTGTGCCCACGACAGAACCAGAAACAAAGTTTACACTGCAAGCGCCCGCGGGTCCCATCGATATTGTCGCGCAATGTTCGGGGGGCAAGGCAACGTCCATTGCCCTGCAAAATGCACCCAGCTTTGTGGAAAAGATGGACGTAAGAGTAGATGTGCCGCACGGCGTTGGCGAAGTTATTGTCGACATCGCATACGGTGGAATGTGGTATGCAGTCGTGGACATCAGCCAGTTTTCCCATTTGCGTATCGATCCCGAGTGTGCCGCGGAACTATGTCGCGTCGGGGAGATGATAAAAGTTGCCTGCCGGGAGCAGCATCCTGTCAACCACCCCGAAATAAACTACCCGGGGGTGGACATTCTCGTATTCCGCGGCCCCCCACGAGAGGGCTCTGCCGCGCACGCAACAAATACAGTCGTCATGTCGAACAACGTGCTCTCGTGGGACAAGCCTCAAACGTGGACCGGAATGCTCGATCGCTCGCCGTGCGGAACGGGCACATGCGCGGTAATGGCAGTGCTGCACGCCAGAGGGCAGCTCAAAATTGGCGAGCCGTTCGTCCACGAATCCATCGTCGGGTCACAATTCACCGGAACCATCCTCCGCGCGACCAAGCTCAAAGACGGACGGGACGCTGTCGTGCCCCAAATCGAAGGGGCGGCGTACGTAACGCAGTACTCCCAAGTCGTCGTCGACACGCATGACCCCTTCCCCCGAGGGTACAAGGTCGCAGATATTTGGTAAATAAATAAATTGATGTTGATCATAACTAACTAAATAGTATATTCTTTTGTTTATTTAAAAAATAAATGAACATATTATATTCTTTTTGCACGTTTGATGAAGAAGTTAATGAATCGAGTGTGGCTTTTTTTAGTATTTAAAAAAATGTGCGCATTCGTAAATACGTTGAGCGCCTTTTAAATTTAAAATAATGAACTTTGCCGTGGCGCTCTCCTTAGGGGGCAAAGGTGAGAGTGAAGGTGAAACTACGCGCCTCGTTGAGGAAACGGATGCATCGTACGCAACATTTCGTAGCAAAGTCAATGGAAAGAACTGGGAATGGGGCGACGAAAGCGATCTTGCGATCGTGCAAGCTGCTTCGCTGCTCGGATGCGCGCGAAAGGAGAGACCGCTACCTTTACCGCTTCTTCGCTATTCGTACAAAAAAGATGAGAATCGCACGAAGAAGCGTCTTGCGTGGTATCGCCTTCGTTTTGACAACACCACGTTTTATTATTTATTGATTGTTTTACCTTACTTTGCTTTGCTGCTTGTGCAGTTCTTTGTTCCCCGGACGCCCTCGGACGAACGCCGAGTCTTTTGGCAGCTTTCCCACGCTGCGGCGCTTACAATAGAATTCGGTTGCCTTTTCTGCCTTGCTGCTGCTGCTGCAGTGTGCTCTATGGCGGGCGTCGGCAGATCGTCGACGTGCATGGGAACGTTTCACTACGCGGTTCTCTCCGTGCTCACCATCGACGCCGTGATGTATGCGACGATGTACCCTTTTCCGCATTATTATCGCTACACTCTAGCTCTGCGACCACTTTTGGGGCTCGAATATTTTCCCGTGCTTCGGCGGCGACTGCAGGGGACATTTGTTACAATATATCGAGCGCGCGCTGTGCTGCTGCTGCTTCTTTTCCACATCGTCTTCTTCACAACACTTGGCGTCCAGCTCTTTCACGGAACGCCGGAGGGAGCGGCCCACTTTGCGACCTTTGGAGACTCCATGATATCATTGATTGTACTTCTCACGACGTGCAACTCACCATCAATAATGATGCCCGAGTTTTCTACCAACAGACTCTGCGCTCTTTACTTTATCCTTTTCATCGTTATTGGCTTGTTTCTATTGCTCAATCTAGTCCTTGCAATTGTCTACAAGGAGCACAAAGAGTTTGTAAGCAGCGAGCTGAAGCGCGGAGCCGCGCGACGTCGTTTAGCTCTACGCGGAGCATTTAACGTTCTATCATATGACGGATTATTCGCGCCACGAATCGCTTCAATGCTCCACCTCGCGGGATACGATGCGGGGGTTGCCCAGGTTGCTGCTAATACGCTGACCTCTCAAGGCAGCTTGACGTTTACAAAGTTTAAGTCATGTCTGGATGTTGCCGACGCGGCTGCAGATGAAGCGCGGGACATGCATCACAAAAAATTGGAAGAATTTAATAAACGCAGCCTTTCGCGTCGAATCGTGTGCCACGAGACGCGCGCATCGCTCCCCTGTTTTGGTAGCGTTGTCTTTAACACGCTTGATTTTGCTGTCAACGTCGTTCTCACTGCAAGTTTGCTCACTAGCGTCGTGATGATGTGCTACGATCTTCATCTTTTTATCGACCACGAGCCGTGGGAGCTCAAGCTTTTCAATGGTACAATGTCAATCATATTTCTGTTTGAGCTGCTGGCGCGCATCGTCGCCTATGGTCCTGCAGCATACTTTAGAAGTTCCTGGAATTGCTTTGAGGCAGGCATTGTCATCATAAGTGCTTCCGGCGTTTGCCTCAGCGCCATTTCTACGCGAAAAAGACTCTCGCGCATGATTTCGTTTGTCCGACAAGCGCGTATTCTTCGTCTTTTGCGAAGCGTGCCCACATTCCGCTCGCTGACAGAGACGATAGGCTCACTTCTTCCAGCTCTCGAAAAATTTTGCGGTTGCTTAGGTGTTTTCTATTACATTTTTGCAATAATTGGCGTCGGCTTGTTTGGTGATGTGCGACTCGAGAACGGCGCGTACGTCGCTAACGACTTTGCTGACATGTGGTCATCGTGTATGACACTATTCGAGCTAATGATCGTCAACGACTGGAACGTGACTATGGCTACCTGGGTCAGCGCAACGGGCACCTCGTGGACGCGCGTCTACTTTCTCTCCTGGTATCTGCTCGCTGTAGTTGTCCTTCTCAACACCGTCACCTCTTTTGTCCTCGAAGCCCTTGAGGATGAGCTCGAGCGCAAAGAGACGGTCGCTGCCATTCAAAAAGCGGGTAAAAAAGTGCCAGCAGTAGATGCTACTAGCAACGAGGCGCCTCATCACCACCACTACGAGGCCTCCACGGAAAGCAGCCGCAGCAACGCAAGCAGCGCCGCGTACTTTACAGCAAGCGATGGCGAAAACGAATTATAACTATTAACGGTATTCTACATACATACTACATACAAATTGGACTTATTTATGACATGATGTTACATTTATTTATAAAAAATAAAATATTGATTTCAAAATCTAGACCAATAGTAATAAAGGTCGGCAGACGCACTCGACTATTTTTCGAAAAATGCGTATGAGCAGCGGAATGGTATCGTCTTGGGGAAATCATTTATCTAATTTGGGACAATGAGACGGCATGTAGGGCACCGGGCTGCCGGGAAGAAGCTATCCTTGCGCTTGTGCGCGCAGGTAGCGGTCGCAGTGGTGCTTTTATTTGTAGCTGCTAGACGAATATTTGCTGGAGGTGTAGCAAGCGTGGGAGTAGATGGGAGAGAGCGATTAGTGCGCGGAAAAGTGTCGGGTGCGTTCGCAGCCTGCGCGCCGGCCTCGAATTGGGTCGGAAGCGCGGAAACTGCCAAGTGCCCGACGATGACGTCAGCAGAGCCTATCGTATGGGGGCCAATAGCATGGAAACTTCTTCACACGATGGCTGCACATTATCCGAAATCAAATCCCAGGGAAGATCGCAGGAACGCGTGCGTGCAGTTTTTAAGCGGCCTTCCGTGGATGCTGCCTTGCGGAGAGTGCGGGTACCACTTT
>JACLAC010022756.1_pt1 | contig 13676 bp, 10 predicted proteins | sample 8027881 | NCBI WGS metagenome assembly JACLAC01 (sample SAMN15725517, study PRJNA655200) | protist metagenome | isolation source: fluorescence activated cell sorting (FACS) single amplified genomes of... | place: Spain: Blaines Bay Microbial Observatory, Mediterranean Sea | collected 2016-01-19 | reverse complement strand
TCTTTGGAATCAATTGGCGAAATTGGCCGTCGTCTTTTGGACGGCATGGTGATTTCAAAGATCGGACCGACCTAAACCACTTCAAAGAAGAAGCCGGATCTATGAATCGTCACTACGCATTAATTGCAATTGCACTTCTTGTTGTTGCAGGCTGTTCAGATCGAATAATGGAAGAAGAAATGCGGCAAGAGATCCAGCGGATTATGGAACGTGACGCTCAGTGGGCTAAACAAGAGAGTTTCACTGTCAAAAACGTTGCCGATTTACTGACGGAGTCGGAGAAGAAGCGGACTATCTATCCGACGGCGCCGGCGACGGTAATTACGCCTGAGACTGTTCGAAAGGATTACATTCAAAAGGGATTGATCAGGGTGACTTACGTGGGTGTCACGAAGACAATCTCCATTTCAAAAGAAGAATTCTGGCGAATTAGCGCTGATTTAAGCCGCGTTGGCGAAGTGACACCGCCGCCAGAAATACAAATAGAGCGAGAAGAAAGCGGAGTTAAGAACTAAGGATGACTTGTTAATTTTTCTAATAAATAAAACGAAGAGAAGTTAGAGGCCGAGTACGCAGAACTCGTAGAGGCGGCTAGCGAATTTGCCTCTGACGCTGGTATAGCTACGGAGAAACAGGCTGAATTTTCCGTTTACAATCCGAAGTACGTGAGCAACGCCGACAAGGAACAACTGTTGAAAATCATTCTGGATGACTTCAAAGCAGAGAATCCGAAGGCAGGCACGATGACGTTCCAGCAAGTGAAAGCAGTACTGGAGAGCCGCTACGGCGTAGAGACCAGAACGATTGGGGACTTCTTCCGCCGTCAACTGCCGAGCTGCGAAACGACAGGCGGCAACAAGAAGAAAATGCTCGTCCTAAAATGAGTCCTGAGATTCAGCGTAATTGGTCAGGACTCACCACAGGACTCACTAATTGAGTCCTGTGAAGATCAACAGTGAACAACCAGAAACAACGACTCGTCGGAAGCGGTTTGTTTTTCTCGGCTTAGGTCAAAACCCCAAACAATAGATGAGAGGGGTAATGGGCGATACTGGAATCGAACCAGTGACTTCCACCGTGTGAAAACGCTCTTCTCTGCGATGTAACCGACTCGCTTTTGTCCTAACTTACGAGTAGTTCGTCAGTTAACGAGATTGAAATCATAGCGTTTTTGTCAGTCATCTCAACGGGAATCATTCGTTTCAGGGTAGTCGGTGACGGCAGATTGGGGCCGCCCAGCTTGGCGGGGGTAGTCGGGGTACAGGCTTCAGGCCACAACCAAACAGCCTATGGTCCTCGGCGTTTCTCTAGGCCGCAACTGGATACGGCCCAGCAGTCAGCGCTATCATCGGAGCCGCTACAGGTGCCCCGAGACGGGTCACGTCAAACGCGGTTTCAGGACTGACGTTCCGCCAACGCAATTGAAAACTGAGGAAAGGCTGTCCCATGAAATCTCTGCTAAGCCTGTCGCTCCTGCTGACCTTCACCGTCCCTGCGTTCGCACAGGACTTAACGACACCAGCAGCCATCGCCGCACGCGACAAGTACGAAGCGAAGCTGGACGAACTGCGGAAACAGTATTCAGCCGAACTAATTGACGCCTCGAAAGTCGCTGAGAAGAACGGTGCCCGCGAGGAAGTTGACCGTATCGATCAGATTCGACTGAGCCTGGCACTTGGAGCCGACGATCCTGTCGTGGCAGCCCGTGAACGCGTTGAAGGACACACGTGGACCTTCGAACGCATCGCGACACTCAAAGCTCGTCACGAGTCCAAGAAACTCGAATTCAAGAAGCACCGAGTTGTGAAGATTACACCGGGCAACGGTATCGGCAACTGGCAGATGCTTGAACCGCATGTGGGTGTCGTGCGAACCGGTGGCGGAACTGTCTTTCTGATGAAGTTTGACGAACGATTCTCAACCTACCGCGTCATTGCTTTTGAACAGGTCAAATCCAGCTTTTCGGGTGGTCGCAAGGTTAAATAACCGCGGCCTGATTTCAAAACGACACAACTGCGGTCTACTTGGAGATCCTGCATTTGGGTAACGCGGATTGAAGGTCCTTTACGCCAGCCGTGGTCACCTTAGTCTTTTGCAGGCTCAGCATTTTCAGACTCGTCAGCTCCTTGAGATGCACAAGCCCAGCGTCGGTCACCTCGGTGTCAGATAGAGTCAGCCTTTGCAGGCTCGTCAGCCCGTTAAGATGCTCCAGACCGGTGTCAGTCACCTTGGTGCCATAGAGATTCAGCTTTTGCAGGCTCGTCAACTCCTTTAGTTGAACCAATCCTGCGTCGGCAACTTTGGTCTTTGAGAGATCCAAGTAGTCCAGGCTTGCCAGGTCTCTGAGGTGCACCAGTCCGGTGTCAGTTACCTGAGTGTTCGAGAGAACCAGTTGTTCCAAGCTTGTCAGGCCGTCGAGATGTTCCAGCCCGGTGTCAGTCACCTCGGTGCTGCCGAGAATCAGCGTCTTCAGGCTCGCCAGGTCTTTGAGGTGCACCAGCCCGGCGTCAGTTACTTGAGTGCCACTGAGAGACAGCGTTTGCAGGCCTACCATCCCCTTGACATGTTCCAGCCCGACATCAGTCACTTTGGTGCTGGGGAGCTGCAGCGTTTGCAGGTTAGTCAGGCTCTTGAGATGCACCAGTCCGGCGTCAGACACATTGGAGCCGTAGAGAGTCACCTCTCTCAGGTTCGTCAACTCCTTGAGGTGTATCAGCCCGGCGTCAGTCACTTTGGTGCCCAAGAGATTCAGCGCTTGCAGGCTCTTCAACTCCTTTAGTTGCACCAAGCCAGCGTCGGCCACCTTGGTGCTTGAGAGTTCCAGCGTTGTCAGGCTTGTCAGCCCCTTGAGATGCACCAGCCCGGCGCCGGTCACGTCCGTTGAATTGAGATACAGCTGTTGCAGGCTCGTCAGTCCCTTGAGGTATATCAACCCGGCGTCAGTCACTTTGACGCTGTAGAGATTCAGCACTTGCAGACTGGTCAGCCCCTTGAGTTGTACCAGCCCGGCGTCGGTCATTTCGGTGCCGCCAAGGTTCAGCTCTCGCAGGCTGGTTAGCCCCTTGAGATACACCAGTTTGGAATCAGGTACTCGCTTCCATGGGAAATCAACGCCGACAGGTAACTTGTCGGGATTGTTTTCATCGAATGTGACTCGACCACCCAATTCTTTGATTGCTTCGACAGCAGCCTCTTGCGATACGTTCGTTGGCTGCGTCGTCTCAGCGAAATTGCCCGTTCCCCCCGATTTCATATTGGGAGCGACTGCTTCCCCTTCCAGTCGGTGGATGCTGCACTTGGGTAACGCGGACTGAAGGTCTTGCACACCAGCCTCGGTAACTTGAGTGCCAAGCCCTAACGAGCGCAGACTCGTCAGCCCCTTGAGATGCGCCAGTCCGGCGTCCGTCACTTTGGTACCTGAGAGATTCAGCGATTGCAGGCTCTTCATCGCTTTGAGGTGCACCAGCCCGCCGTCGGCCACCTGGGTGTTATTGAGATACAGGAATTGCAGGCCCGCCATCCCCTTAAGGTGATCCAGGCCTGCGGCAGTCACTTTGGTATTGCTGAGCCCCAACATTTTCAGGGGCTTCAGCCCTTTGAGGTGAACCAGGCCGGCGTCCGTCAACTCGGTGTCAGAGAGAAACAGCGTTCGCAGGCTTGTTAGGCCCTTGAGATGCTTCAGTCCGGCGTCAGTCACCTTGGTGCTGCGGAGATCCAGAATTTGCAGGCTCGTCATCCCCTTCAGGTGGTCCAACCCTGCATCGGTCACTGGCTGTCCTGAAAGATCAACTTTGACGACAGGCTCATCGGGCTGAAATCCAGCGATCTGGACTTTGCCACCCAATTTCTTGATCGCCGCTACTGCATTCGCTTTTGCATTCTCTTTACTTCCCTTCGATCCACCGCATCCGCTGAGCAACACCGACCACAGCAGCAGCAAGCAGAATAGAAGTCGCATAGTGCCACCGATTTTCAAGAGAATACGAGCCCGTAGTCAAAACCGTTTCGCTGAGCGTACTGAAACCTGATGCTGGCAACCACAACGGCCTACTCGCAAAACGGATCAGGTGCCGCTGCGAGGCGATCGAACAAAGAGCACCAGTCAGAAGGAACTGGTAACTCATTTAAAATCTCAATTTGGTCTTCAGTACCCCCTCGGCACTCACCAATCGTCATCTTCGACTACTGAGTCGATTTCAAGTTTTGGACGAAGGTAACGACGTCTGAGGACGTCTGGAGAGTTCATCTAGTGAATTAGGTGAGACAACTCTGGTCAGAAACAGAAAAATGACGGACTGGCGATCAGTCACGAAGAGACTTCAGTCTGTTGGTTCCAGCGAATCGATCCATCAGTGCCGCTCTACCGATTTCGTCAAATCCTGCTCGAACGAGAAGTCGGTCCAGTTGGTGAGACCGCTGACAGGAAAGGTACGTGAGGTCGTGACAGGAACGGCAACCGAAGTGACCGTTTCGAAGATGAAGTTTGGCAACTCGATTTCCACAAGTAGCACCGTCGACTTGGAGCGGACAAAGAAACCACCAGCGGACACCACCGAAGTGAGGGTGAGTAGGAGCAAGATAAATGTCTTCGCAAACATCAACTGATCGGTTCCATCGATATCTGAGTTGGAGCGACTTCGTTTTCGGATGGCCGGTTGCACGATTCCAGAACTGAATGGATGCGACGTGTTGGCCAGTCTCAACTTCAGACCAGTCGATTGTCCCTGCCGCTCCTTCTCGAAGTAGGCCATCACGAGCAATTCGATTCACGTCGAGAGTCAGACAACTATCGACTGTCGCCTTCGAGTTACTTCTCAGCCAGTTGCCGCTACCGATTCCATTCATGCAAGTACCCTCGTTGGTCTTGACTAAATCAATTGAGTCACCTGATACCGGAATCACTTTTACCAGACGGAAACCACGAATGATCCTGAATTCGGAGAGGAAGGATGAGTAACGGTAGAGGGGTGATTATGAATAGTTAAGTAGGGGTTAGGTTGTAATGGTTTCGTTTTGGCGGGAATTCGAGCGACAAATACGACTTACTAACGAAATCATTGGGTCTGGGAAGTTCCATCGGAAGAGTTTCAAGAAAAGTCTGACACTACCATCAAGAAGCCAGACTCACTGCACTTGAATGCCGTCCTCTGCGATTTCTGCACCAGTCTCGAATTGCTTCATGACTTATGGGTGGCCAATCTTGCCGCTGAATGGAATTGATCTGACGAGCAATCTTCCTGTAGCTCCATCCCTCATCTCGAAGAGCGAATACAATCTCCAGAAGTGCCTCACGACGTATTTTATACGGCATCTTTTCGTTTTCCTTGGAAGTTGATTTTCGACGACGACCGCCTTTCGATTTGAATTTCTGTCCCCTCTTGATTTGTTTGCTTCTGACTTCAGCACTTGGCAAATCAGGATCTTCAAAAGTCGCAGCAATAACACCATCGAGTGCCGAGACAAATTCTTTGAATTCTGAATCCGTCGGTTGGTCTGTTTCGAGATTCCCGTCGTATCCTCGATACCGCAGGAACCTGTCTCGGGTATCGGCGACGAGAATCGCGTTGTGTTTCCGAGCGCACTCAATGGCAAGCTTCAACTGTGATCGATGCCCTTGCGTACCAGAGGGCTCCGCAACACCTGCGATGTCACTCGTGCCAACTTCCGAAAAGACTTCAATTACATTGACTCGTGGCGGAATGCAGCCAGCCTCTGATTCACCCAAACTGGCTACCAGTTCCGCGATCTCTGACTGCAAGACCTCGACTTGATTTTGCAGGTTCTTTCGGGCCTGCTGTTGTCGGGTCGATGCTCGACCATAGATCACAATTTTTAGATCACCGTCCGACAAGGCCAGATCAGGAAGCGACTGAATATACTTGCTGGCGATTCCCGGTCTTGTTCTTCGTTTGCTTCTTCGCTGCTTCCGTTTCATCGACGTTTCCTCGTCTCATCTTCGATCAACGAACTTTTTCAGCAGCCCTCGGATGCGAGCCTCTCAGCGTCGGTCGTGTTGAGTTGTTTAATGAACTCGTCGATCGCCTCTTGAGTGACGTAACGACGATGACCGATCATCACCGTCTTGAGCTTGACCCCGTTGACGCCTTTCAGACTCCAGCGATGCACGGAACTGATGTGTGGTCTCCCCGGTAATCCCTTCGCTGCCTCGTCGATCGACATGTACTTTTCGCTGCCAGCCATCGTCTGTCCCCATGAATACGAAAACGCTTACCACGCGGGACGCTACGTTCGCGTCACTCGCTATCCATAGGGGCCGAAGTAACTCTTGGGTAACGGAGTTTCAGGTGTGCTCGAATGCGAAAACCCCCTGCAAACCATACATTTGGCTTCCAGAGGGTTTTTGAAAAAACTTTCGCGGTAACAGGATAGGTAACGTGTTACCTGTGGTCCTCAGCTTCGATGGTGCCGTCTCTGCCTTTTGAGCCTGACGGGAGATGCCCCTTCGCTTTGAAGATTTGATTTGCTTTTTTGAGTTTAGGACACCGCTTTGGGGTGAGGCTCTTCGTGTGGCATTTCAGAATTTCAGCCATCTGTTTCTGGGTTAAGTTTGGGCGACTGACGAAGAGGGCAACCGCTCTATCGTCCAGCGAGAGCTTTGGACCTGCATTCTCCTTGGCATCTTTCTGCGTAGATTGAGCATTGCACTCGTTCGCTTTGGTGGTGTTCTCTCGCGGTGATTCAGAAACACTAGAAGGGACCGTTAGTGCCGATCGTAAAGCGAACATTTCCCGCAACCACCGATTCGGCACCACGTAGTATTCCCCTTCTGACCAGTCTCCTGGCAAGTTGCATTTGCCTTCGAACTGAACAGGTCGCATTTGCGAGCCATCACCATGTTTCAAGTGGTCGAGTTGACGGGAAATAATATCTCGCGATGGAAGTAACTCTTGCCGATCTTGTCCAAGCACCAGCGTCCATAGCTCATCATCTAGCGAATAGAATTCGTCAATCTCACTCCGCGACATGGTTGATCCGTTGGACACAACCATCGAAATGAGATCGTCAACAAGCAACTGTGGAGTGCCCTTAGCTAGCGAGCGTTCGTTGTCGATCCGTGCGAGAATCCGGTCTGCTCGTTCGTCTTCAGTCAATTCATTCCACTGATGATGCTCCAGCCCGAGCCATGTTCGGACGGTCCGTTCCCGAGTTTCGATGTCGACATTCCGGAGTCGAGTAGGGCTGTCTCGCTCGGCCCAGAAACAACCCGCTCGTATCGCTTGGATGTAACGTTTGTCGTCGCTCATGGCACCATTCCTTCGAGACCGAGGCCGCGTGATCGGCGACCTGCAATGTGCCTTAGGCTAACCGAGTAGCTTCGCAGCTTCGATTGCTCTCTGCTGATCGGCAGCAGCGTAATGTTGTTGAGTCACAACGGAAGACGAGTGTCCCAGCAAGGACGCGGCCGATTCAACGTCAAGATGTTTTCGAACATTCGTTGCGGCAGCCTTCCGAAGTTGATTCGGACTCCACTGCTTCAGGCCATTCTGCTTGCAAGCTCGATAAATCGCCTGCTGATAGGTTCCCGTGGTGTAGTGCCCGGACCTTGAGGTAGGAAACAGGAATCCTGTCTCTGACGCTTTCAGAAGATACGGTGCGACAATCAGCTGAGCTTTCGGACCAATGTAGACGAACCGATCCTTGCCCTTGTGCTGTGTCTTGTGTCGTGACGGTATGTAGACCCAGACGTCGCCCGAACGGTCAATGTCCTGAGACCGCATGATGACGAGTTCACCGGGACGCATTCCGGTCAGCCGCTGGAGTCGAATCATTTCGGTGAGCATCGGCTTCAGGTGAGGGAGCGTCTGCTCAATCAGTTCGTCAGAAACTGGCGGGGACGATGATGTTCTGCGACCGTGCCTCAGTTCGATCGTATCCAGCTTCTGCCACGCACTGACATTCACAAGCTCTTCTGCCACGGCCCACTTGTAGATCCGTCTGACGCGGGCAAGTTGCATCTTCGTGTAACTCAGACTCCAGTCATGCTCTTCCGCTGCTGCCTCAAGAAGGTTTCGCAGCGTCTTCGGCCCAAGACCGTCAACTCTTTCGTTACCGTGCTTTTCACGAAGCAGTCGGATAATCGGTCGCCAGTTCCCGGCTCCGCCGAGCTTTCCCTTCCCGTTCGAGTAACGCCGTTTGCATTCGGCCCACCACGCAGCAAGCACAGCGTTGAGCGTGCGGCAACTTGACGGCTGCGAGTTCACGACGAGTTCAGCGACCAGTTCGTCGTACTTTTCGTGAGACTCCGGCGAGCCGTATTTGCCGAGATAGTGGTCTTTGCCGTTGATTCGGACGCGGGCCTGACCTGTTGGCTTGTGATTCACATAAGCCGGAATACGTCGAGATTTCGCCATGACAGTGCTCCTTTGAGTCGCTACGGGGGTAGTTCCGGGGTAGCGAGCCGGTTGCACTGCCGAGGGCAGGTAACGCTAAGTTCAAGCGTTTCAACGTGTTAAAAAATGGGCGATACTGGAATCGAACCAGTGACTTCCACCGTGTGAAGATGGCACTCTAGCCGCTGAGTTAATCGCCCTTTGAGGGTGTCGTTTTAGTCTGATTAGCGGGTCACTTCAACTCTTTGCTTATGTTCGTTGTGACGTGTAAAAAGCCGGTTGTAACGCTTGAATCCGCATGTTTGCTGCACAAATTTCAAAGAGAAATTGACGATTGCGCGTCCAGGCAGGTAACGTATAAGCCTTCCCTGATTGATCAACAGCCGACCTGATACTCGCCAGACTGTCCAGACTGGTGCCCCGCCTCACTCCTTCCTTCCGAGCACGCGCCATGTCCAGCATTGCCGGAGCTAATCCTCGCGTGGTCACGCTGCTTGCGTGGTTCCTCGTTCTTTCGACGTGGTTCACATCCAACGGAGCTTCGCGCGCAGCCGACTCGCTACACACGCAGATTGATCAATTGTCGGACACAATTGCGGTCGGACCGCGTGGTGCCGTTGTTGACGATCTGACATTTCTTCGGCGAGTGACTCTTGATCTGACTGGGCGAATACCGTCGATCGTCGACGTGCGAGAATTTCTTGCCGACAAGTCTCCGGATAAACGAGCGCGAGCTATTGACCGTTTGATGTCGAGTCCGAACTACTTTCGGCATCTGGCGGTCGTGTTCGATGTCATGCTGATGGAGCGGCGCGGCGACAAACATGTGAAGAATGTCGAATTTCGTGCGTGGTTACAGGATTTATTTCAGCAGAAGAAACCGTACAACGAACTTGTCCATGCTCTGCTGTCAGCAGACGGTACGGACGAGAAGCAGCGAGCGGCGTCTGCATTCTTTCTTGAACGGGACGTCGAGCCGAATCTGCTGACACGAGAAATCGGCCGGATATTCCTGGGCATTGATCTTCAATGTGCACAGTGTCACGACCATCCGCTGATCGACGATTATCACCAGACGGATTACTTCGGAACCTTCGGCTTTGTTAATCAACTGACGCTCTTCCGTCCGGACGCTAAGAAGCCGGCGCTCATCGGCGAGACCGTCCGCGGTCAAGCGGCATTCAAGTCAGTCTTCACCGATCGAGAAGCAGTCACTTCACCTCGATTGCCTGGTGAGGTCGAGATTTTCGAACCGGTATTTGCGATCGGCGACGAATACAGCATCCGCCCGGCAAAGAATGTTCGCTCTGTTCCTAAGTTCAGCCGCCAGAATAAACTTGCCGAGCTGATTTCTTCCGGACAGAACCCGTTGTTCCGTCGAAATATTGCCAATCGCCTTTGGGCGATGATGCTGGGACGAGGGCTCGTCCACCCGGTCGATCAGCATCACTCTGAGAATCCGGCAACGAATCCTGAGCTGCTTGATCTGCTCGGCAACGAGTTTGTGAAATCCAATTTCGATGTCACCACGCTGCTGCGTGAAATCGCATTGTCGCAAACGTATCAGAGATCATGGCAGTTGCCCGTCGAGCTGGCACCGTCTTCGGCAGCCGCCACCAAACTTCTGGCCGACTTAAACGCTCAAGTCACAGCCACAGATGCAGAAGTTGACGCGAAGCGTGATAAAGCAGATGTTGCTCTGACATCGCTGGACGAGGCGCTGGCAGAAGCAAAGCCGCTACGAACCGCTCTGCAAAAAGCGGTGACGGCAGCACAGACCGAGGCCACAAAACGCGATGCCGCTTCTGCAAAAGTTAAGGCGGACCAATCCAAATTCGATCAGAAACAGAAAGTAGCAGTTGCTGTCCGAATTGCCGCTGACAGTGCGACTGCGGTATTGGCATCCATCGCTGATGACAAAGAACTCGCATCGTCGGCGAAAATAATCGCGACCAAAGCGACGAAGCTCGAAGCCGAGGCAATGAAATTAAAGACAACGCTCGATGCTTCTGTAAAAGCAGCCGCGGCCGCCGAAGCAAAACTCGCTGAAGTCAACAAGCCGGTCGTACCAGCCCGTGCGGCACTTGCTCCCATCGAGGCAACGGTCCGAGAACGACGTGCCATCCACGTCGCACTTCGTGAAGAAGTTCGGCGGACTCGCGAAGTGGCTCAACACAGCCAACGCCGAGCTCGTTTTCTTGAAACCGTCATGAATCTTGATGCAGCGAAAAATTCGCTTGCGAAGGCTGAGCCAGCACTTGCCAGTCGCAGCCCAATGAATACAGCCGCCCAGAAGCAATACGCGGCCGCCGAAAAATTGCGGCAGACTTCGGAAACTCAAATGAAAGCTGCAACGCTGGCGGCAGCAACCAGTAAAGCCACGCTGGCTGCTTTGCAGAAACAACTCATAAGTCTGCAGCTTGCGGCAACTTCGATTGAAGGCTCTCTCGCTGGTGCTCGTGGAGCGGCAAAAGCCCTGAACGACTCCACCGAATTGGCTCAAGCTGTCGCCAGACTTGATGCTGCTCAGAAACGAATCGGCAGCGACCTCGCTGGCCTGCAAACCAAAGCAGACGCGGAACAGAAGATCGCCGTGAAAACGCAAGAAAAAAACGAAACGTCGAAAGCAACATTCGCTCAGGCGACCAGTCAGGCCAGCAAACTGAAAGCCCGTTCCGAAGAACTGGCGACAAGTGTTGCGAATCTCACGTCACAAGTTAAGCAGGCGAAAGTCACGATCGACGAATCGTCGGATAAAGTGATCAAGGAAGCGTCCGCTCACTTCAACATCGCCGTCGTTGAGCCGCTGACACCCGAGCAACTTGGCTGGAGTATTCTTCAGGCCACGGGCCAACTCGAACGTCAACGTGCAGCGGAACTCGCAAAGATCAATAAGGCGAAGCCGCTCAAGCCGGAAGAGCAGAAGGACGCAGCGAAACTCGCAGAGCGGAATCGTGAGGCAGATGGCGCAACTTATACGTCTTTGGGTAAGACCGTCTTGCGATTCGTGACGCTCTTCGGAAGCCAGAAAGGTCAGCCGCAGGACGCATTCTTTGCCACTGTTGAACAAGCTCTGTTCTTAGCCAATGGCGGAGAAATCCGAAGCTGGCTTTCGCCGTCGGGTGATAACCTGACCGGTCGACTGCTTAAACTGGACGATTCCAAAGCACTCGCTGAAGAACTTTATGTGAGCACTTTCACTCGTCCGCCGAGCGCCGACGAGATCAACGAAGTTACGAACTACCTCGAACAACGTAAAGACGATCGATCAGCCGCAATTCAGGAAATGGCCTGGGCATTGCTAACGTCGGTCGAGTTCCGATTCAATCGCTGAGCATTAACCGTTGAGGACCGGATTATGAAGTGCGACTACTCATGCCAGTCGGATGACCATCTGATCGCGCGGCGCCAATTTCTGGGCGGCCTCGCTGGTAGCTTCGTTGTTGGCGGCCTGGGAGCACTCACGAATCCCGTCGCCGCTGCGCAGCTCAAGAAAAATGGCATGCGGGTTCTGGTTGTCTATATGTCTGGTGGTCTGAGCCAGCTTGAGAGCTGGGATCCAAAACCGAAGACCGACACGGGTGGTCCGTTTCGAGCGATTCAGACGGTTGTACCTGGAACTCAAATCTGCGAACTGTTGCCGAAAACGGCGACCCACATGGACAAGCTGTCGCTGATTCGCAGTATTAACACAAAGAATAACGACCACGGCAAAGGTCGTTACCAGATGACGTATGGCCGCAACCAGATGCCCGGCACTGAGCACCCTCATCTGGGAGCAGTCTGCGCGAAAGCTTTGGAGCGTTCTGATAATCCGCTGCCTGGACATATCAAAGTTCCAGGCGGATCACGTGGCAGCGACGCAGCTTACCTTGGACCGAAATACGCCAGTGTTGGAATGACCGGCAAGCCGCCGGCAAACTCAGAACGGGCGAAAAATCTGACCGAGTCTGCAGACGCCCTGCGAAACTCGTTTCGCCGCAAAGTGAATGATCGATTTTCGCTCCAGCGTCGCACTGCAGAAACCGACGTCTACACTCAAAGCTACGAACAGGCTTTGCAGTTGATGGAAAAACGCGACGTTTTTGACATCGAAAAGGAACCTACATCTGAACACGAAAAATACGGTAAGTTCGATCTTGGTAAGCATTGCCTGATGGCCAGGCGGCTACTCGAAAACGACATTCCTTTTGTACAGGTCTCACACTCGAACTACGACACGCACAACGAGAACTTCAATTTCCACCTGGAGCAGCTCGGTGAGTTCGACCAGGCATTCTCGACGCTGGTCAACGATCTGCACGAACGAGGCATGCTGGAAACAACGCTCGTCGTCGTGATGTCTGAGTTCGGTCGAACGCCGAAGATCAACGCTCGTTTTGGGCGAGATCACTGGGGCTCGGCCTGGTCGGTTTGTCTCGGCGGAGCGAACGTACAGCCGGGAGCAATCATCGGAAAGACAAATGAGAACGGCACGAAAGTGATTGAGCGGGAAGTTGACCACGGCCACCTCTTCCACACCTATCTGTCAGCCGTTGGACTGGAATCTTCCGAGGCCTTCAATATCGGAGGCCGAGAGCAACCAATGGCCGACCCATCACGAGCCCCAATCAGCGAGTTGATCACTTAGAAATCGTCCTGAAAGCCTTCCTGCAGTGGCTCCGCATTCCGTGCGCGAATCCTCAGTATGAATTGACTCGACGGAGTCATCTGCCACAGAAGAGGGATCTTTTTAAAATCGTCTCTAAAGTACAACCATGCAAATCTGAAAGATCAACGGCATGAGCCTCGACCCAAAACAGACGCACGTGCTGCACGAGTGGAAGCATGGCAAGCCGCTGATCGCGTGCAGTTTTGATCCGACAGGGCGGTATCTGTTTACAAGTTCCGAAGACTACACGCTGCAGCGTTGGAATCTCGAAGACGGTTCCAAAGTCGCATGGGAAGCTCACGACAGTTGGATTCGCGACATCGCTTTTCTGCCCGGTGGAGAAACGGTTATCACCGCAGGCTGCGATGACCGAATTATTTTCTGGCCGGTAACCGGTGACAAACCACAGCCTCGCGCCGAAGTCGTTGCTCACAAGGGTTGGATTCGCTCCGTTGATGTCAGCAGCGATGGTAAACTCATCGCGACTGGCGGAAACGATCATCTTGTCAAGCTTTGGGATCCAAACGGCAAACGCGTAAGAGAGCTGGCCGGCCACAAGGGACACGTCTACTCGGTCTTTTTCCACCCTGACGGAAACACACTCCTTTCAGGCGATCTCAAGGGCGTCGTTCATCAGTGGGAAACAAAGACCGGCAAGCTGATGCGTACTTTCG
>JACLAC010000277.1_pt1 | contig 13678 bp, 2 predicted proteins | sample 8027881 | NCBI WGS metagenome assembly JACLAC01 (sample SAMN15725517, study PRJNA655200) | protist metagenome | isolation source: fluorescence activated cell sorting (FACS) single amplified genomes of... | place: Spain: Blaines Bay Microbial Observatory, Mediterranean Sea | collected 2016-01-19 | reverse complement strand
AAAAACAAACATGGACAGTGTCTCTCCTCCTTCACCTATTTCATCTGATGATGAAATTGATGAAATTGAAACAAAGTTGGTAAAGATGGGATGGAAAATGTACCCAAAAGGTTGGCCATCCACCAACCATATGGCATGGAAGGATACCAATAAACATATGGAAGTATATAATTTGTGCACCAGGAAGATTTACACTTGCCCGATTGCTGGTTTCTGCTTGAACACAGACCACTTGGCTAAAATTTATGAAGGTGAATTTGATGAGTTAAATCATGCATTGTTAACTTCAGGCAGTAGGAGGGTGTCAAAACCTAAACGGTATCTTCAACCTCCCTCTCCTCCACCACCACGACGCCGTCAACCACCATCACAACACCAACAGCAAATAATCCAACAGCAAACACTACCGCCTGCACCTCAAGAAGTAGTTTCAACATCTATTATTGAAGTAACAAAAATTCCACAGCTGCAATCCGAGTTGAAAAGATTGAAAACAACAACCTTGGAAAAGCAACGTAATGGAATTGTGTTATATCGTGAGGCATTAAAAGGATGGAAAGAAAAATGCAAATTAGAAACAAAATTATTTCAAAGCAAGATAAAAAAACTCAAAAAAGATGCTGTTGTATCTATTGATGCAATTAACAAAAAACAAGGGAATGTTGATAGATTGCAAAGGGAAGGGCCTGGCCGCTAAAGTTAATTTCTATGGGGAAATGAGGAAAATGCTTATCAAACGCGAAAAACAAAAGAGGGGGCCGGAGAGGCTAAACACTAGAATTTACTTGCTTGCTAGAATACATATAAATGTCTATATTTTAAGACATTAGCAGGTGCATAGCATAGTTCGAGATGATCAGTTGAAGACATTAGCAGGTGCATAGCATTAGTTCGAGATGATCAGTTGAGGATTGATTTTGTTCCTTGATAATTTCTTGTTTATTCCATTTATACATCAAATATCCGATATATTTATATTACAATAACAGTGTTGATATTATATTATTACATGTACTATTCTATTGTTAATGTATATAAATTATTACACATATAATCCATTATAATTTACCATCGAACACTCTTTTGATATTGGATATTCGCATATTCGCATATTCGCAGACTTTCTTTTCCCCTGCTGGCTGGCTGGCATCATACTATTGCCGATCAGAGGAAGATCTGCCATCACACCCCCCTCCGATGGGTGTTTTTGCAGATCTTCCTCTGATCGGCTGTACACAAATACAAATATACATATACATTTAGTGTATGTAAAATGTAAAGTTTTGAGCTTTTCACGCTTTTTGTATATAATTAAAAGGCCGAATACAATTTTTAATTATTTAAAAGTACAAAGAATAATTTTCACAAAAAGGATAATTTTAACAAAACGTTCGTTGCGACTTCGTATCTATAAGTATGTACGAAACAACAGAATCAGAAGATCCCGTTGTGATATGTGGAATTGGTTGCAGGTTCGGCGGTGGGATATCGTCCAGGCAAGACTACTGGGAGAAGCTTATAAAGGGTGTTGATTGCGTTACAGAAATTAAGGGCAGTCGCAGTGACGGCCGTTTCGATACAAAAGCCTTCTATCATCCTTCTAGGGATAACAATAAGCCTGGCAAGATGTATAACTGCAAAGGCGGCTACGTGGAAGACTTTAAGACTTTCGATCATCGGTTTTGGGGTTTATCAAAAGTAGAATCTCTTGCGTTAGATCCTCAAATTCGAAAATTATTGGAGGTGACATATCATTGTATTGAAGATTCGGGAACACCGCCGGCGCAAATTAAAGGTACCAACACTGGTGTGTTTGTTGGTATAACATCGTCTGAATATGCATGTGTTGTGGGTGATCCGGAGGTAACCAATGCTTACTCAAACTCTGGTGTTAACTCCTGCATGGCAGCAAATCGTATCAGTTATCAGTTTGATTTAAAAGGTCCCTCGTTTCCAATAGATACAGCAAGCATTTTACCAGGGACAATAAATCCAGAAAGGTCTTCTACAATGGGGTTTCCATTGGCATCTCGATAGCTTAGTTCATCCCACCGTAACATTTTGTTATGATAGATCTGATATTGTGTTTGTTGTCTGCTATGACCTTTCTTGTGCCTTATATGGGTTGGTTCGGAACTCCTCAAACGCGCAAACGCGCAGATTTACTCTTGTCTCTTTTCAACACAACAAAGCATATATATTTGATTTATAAATTTTCGTGTAGCTACTGGCATTTATTTTTTTTGAAATACGGAAATCTGGAAATATTAATAATCTACCAATAAACCGTTTAACAGTAAAGTATTATATAAGAGATAATAGTTCTAAAAAAAAAAATGACGGAAAAAAAAGTCCAGGAATGTGAATGTGGTTTTAATTTGAATTATTAGTACTATATCTATCTGGCAATTACGACGTATCGCGACGTAAAAAAGATTTTTGATAGGAGCAAATTAAGTAATGTTTTACACTACTCCCCCTTTTTTTCATTATCCTTTTTTTCAATCATCGACTCGTTCTTCATCGTGGTCCGTTTTAAAACCTCATCAATAACCACATTAAGGGCATCAGAATCATTAATAAACAAATGACCACCAGACTTAACATTTACTAGATTCTCCACAGGAACGGAACAATCCTTGGTCCACTTTCCAACGTTTCCTCTGAGAATATCTTTAGGGTCGAAGAACACCACTACCGCATTCCCTAGGTCCGTTTTAAACGAGTCTACAGTTTTATCTCTTTCCTTACATATTGAAATCCCTGCCTGAATGTACTTTGCAATCCGTTTCAATGTTACGTCATCTGCAGTATTTACGTCATAATGTATGTATTTATAATGACCAAAATGATGTCGCAGTAAGGCAGTATTTATTGTATCAGGGTCATCCGTAAAAAAATTTAATTCCTCTTCGCGAGGATAGCGCTGCGTGGGTGGAAACCATCCTCCGATGAATAAATTTCGCGATTTGTCATATTTTGAGAATTCGCTTACCCAAATTTCAGTTGCAAAATATCCACCAAGACTATGTCCATATATAGAGAAAGAAACATTGTCAATCGAAATGGACTTAATCTTCTTAATCTCAATAATTAATTGGGATTTAATTTCTTTAATGTCAATCAATGGACTAGCGTTATTACCCCAGCCAGGCATCTGCGCCACAAATAACAAAATGGACTCTTGTGCATATCCTTCTGTCTTTTTTCTGATTTTTTCTAAAAAATTATCGAATGTCGTTTCATTACCACCATTATAGGGAATGCATATAATCACATGATCAATGTTTTCTGGGTTATTTATTTGTACAACTCTTATAAGATTATTTTCCGGGGATTCTTCTAACGATTTTGGGGATGCTATTCCTTTTATAATGTATGCAGATAATTTGTCGATAGAATTTTCTGAAAGTTTCGTCATTGGAATTTCGACGCCGCAAAATAGTCTGATTTTTTCTGCCAAAACTGTGGACATATTTGAATCCACTCCAAGTTCACTCATCTTGGTGTTCAAATCGGGGGCTTCATTATCGCCTAGCATTTCACAAAGAGTTTTGATGAAAAACGTTTGAACATACGTTAAGCGTTCTGTATCCGACATATTGAATAGTAATTGAATAGGATTTTGGCCATTCTGTTGAGATATTCGCTTTGGCAAATATAAACTGCGAATACTGGTTTTTAACGATTGGATTTCCTCAAAGTATCTCTTGCCGTCAAAGCCGGCAATGTTGATACAAATCTTATTGCGCAAACCGTCCCTAATAGCCATCAAAAATGAAAAGGTTTCGAGCATATCTGTAAACGTCATTGGAATAAGACCTTTTCGTTTAAATAGATCTAGAATTCTAGGCTCTTCAGCAGCGTATCCAACATCTTCAACAACCCCCCATCTAACAATAGATGTAGGAATTTGATCCTCTTGCGAATATTTATACATCAACGCTTCCATTGCTAAATTTGCTGCACAATAAGCAACCTGATTCAAATTACCGAATATTGCCACTACACTTGAAAATCCAATAAAAAAGTCTATTTTTTTTGAGTGAAAAGCGTCATAAAGATGTTTTGTTCCCAGTACCTTAACGGCAAGACATTCTAATACTTTTTTTTTAGTTAATTTTGTTATTGACTCATCCCGATATAAAACTGCAGCATGAATAATTCCCTGAAGAGGATTTAAATTATATTTTTCAACTTCATCCTTCAGTTTTTTAACCGATTGAGGACTCGAAATGTCAAGTTTTAAATCATTAAAAAACGTCAATGGATGGCGACTTTTTAAGTCTTCCAAGTCCTCGCTATTAAAGCCATTTCTGGAAACTATACATATGGCACCAGCGTTTTTATTAGCCAACCACTTGACAATTTCTAAGCCCAATCCTTTTGTTCCTCCAACGACCACATATAAACCTTGATTCGAAATTTTAAGTCTTATCGATTCATAGTTTTCATCTTCAAACAACGCCAACTGTTGTTTGCCATTAAAATCCAGCGACAAATATTTATGCTCTTCAACCCTTTTTTTAAATTCCTCTGTTTCAACGCCGTTAACTTCATTTAATGACAGCGGTTGCTGCTCAAAATTGGCATTTTTTTCAAATACAGTTTGCGCTACTCGGATTGCATGTGGTGATAGATTACCAGACTGGAGTATATTGTTAATTTCAAAGTATTGAAATTTCCAGGGACTTGACAACAAATTTGAAGTCACATTAATTTCCAATCCGGGTGTTGAACATGGGACTATAATATACAAGTTGGATGAAGAAAACACTGTTTCACCGAAACTCAAGTGGGTTGGTATATCTTCTAGAAACTCCTTAGAGCATAAACAAACGACACATTCAAAATTTCCGTCTTCTACGTTCATATCTAAGAACATATCCTGAATGCTTTTATAGGACCTTAACTTGCTTTTGGCAATTTCTTTTAAATTGTCGTTTTCAATGCCGAACCCTAATGCCATAGCATGCAACAAGTCTTTTATTCTATCATCTTCTACTAGTATCAAAAGAGTTTTGCCTAAGTCGCGGGTTTCAATAACATTTTTGAAACTGCGATATGTTTTTGTCTCATCGAAAAATCTGTAACATGTTTTACACACAGCATATCCTGAAATCTTAGAGGGTGAAACACAAGAGTTACAGATGGTTTCTCCACACATCGTACATTGATATTGAACCCATTTAGGCTCAAAGACGCCAAATTTAGAAGAGCACCTGTAGCACTCTTTCGACAACGTTTTCAGTTTATTACGATCCATCAACCCACAACGTAAATCACTTTGTGCCGGGGAACCTAGGGTGGAAGATAGGCCTTGGCACACTTCCAGTGCTAAACCCCATGGGAAACATTTGCCTTTAAATATTTCATACGCTGGAATATACACAACATTTGAGTAATCTACTTTTAATGTCGAAGTCAAACTAAAATTACCAAAAGCAATAATCACTGCCTTTTCATTTTGCACATTTCCACAAGCTTGTATAGAGCAAGGGATTTTAAGTGACGGTGCAAAATTTAATACCAAATGGTTCAGATTGTATATCTGCAAAGTTTTCGAATTTATAGGTTCGAAAGCGGTTAAGGAAATTTTCCCATCTTTGTGTTTCAAGCCATACTGAGAGCTAGATTTAAAGGATATATCAATCAACCTTTGTTGAGTCACTTCAGGGCAGAAAAAAATTAATCTACCCCCTTCGTCTTTACGAACAGCTATTTCATCTATAAGTGTCCCAAATTCATCTCGAGCTTCTTTGTACATATAATTCTTGTGAGTTTCAAAAAATACTTTCATTACATTTTCAATTCTACTATCTATATCTACAAATCCAATTTTATAATTGCCGGGCAACTCATGCCGCATCGTTAGCAACAAAGCAATGAGAGGAATATGGTTTAAGTGAACTGGCTGCAAAGATGGGATTGCGTCTCTAGTCAAAAAAGTTATTTTCTTAAACGAGGAGTTTCGCCACGTACACGCATTGTTGTCGAACAAAGAAAACGCTGCTTGAAGTTTTTCTGTAACGTTACATGTAATATTTGCTAAATCTTTTGTAATGTCATCTTTGTGATTGTTATCCAATTTCATACATACCATTATTTCATCTATTACTTGTCCTTGGAGTAAATCCTTGTTCGAAAGGAAGACAATTGATACATCGTGTATATCGTTTAAAGGGAAGTCCCCTAAAGCAAGCCATGTTTGTCTTTGTGGGTTTTCGTCATTCTGCGCACCTGGTTTAACTAAATTCTCAGGCAAACTAATCCAGTTGTAGTTTAAGATAGAGGCACGATTTAGAAATGAATCTTCCACACTTGTATTTGAAATATCAGATTGAAGTTTCAAATTAAATATTTCGACATTTTTTAGAGTTAGTATCAAGTCGTCGTCATTATTATAGCAGTAAATGGACGAATTTGCCTCCGATTCTTGCTCGACAATAACCTTTAATTTTTCGTTATATGTTGCAGCTTTGTTGAAATACACTTCTTCAATAGTTCGAGGAACGCAAAGCCCTTGTTCAATTGACGTATCATCCAAGAAAAAATTAGATATGCCACAAGTTAAACACGCATCTAATAGCGTAGGATGTATGCATTCATATAGATCAGTTTCACTTCGAACTTCATCGGGTACACGGAGTTCAAACTCGAATTTCCTCCCATTATGCCCAGATTCAAGTTCCCATCCTTTATGTACCGCTCGAAACGATTCTCCTAACTCAATTCCCATGACCTTGTTAAACAGACGGTAAAATTCCTCTCTAGAAAATTCTCGTTTTTTTACAGCTTCCCCCAAATTGAATTCCTGATCAGAGAAACTTGAGACTCTTCTGACAGAACTCTGAAAGCAGTTACATACCATATGTTCTATCTCCGTTACAGTCTTTCCTTCTCCAGTGACAGATGTCACAGTTGCTAAGTAATCATTTTTACACTTTGTTAATTGTGTATATATGATGAATGGTGCATTATCTTTTGGTGAACCGCAAGACATCCAGGTTTTCAAATCAACATTAGTAATGGTTACATTCTGTGCAGTTTCATCTGTTTTGAAGTATGCATCACCCACCTGTACTATCATGCCTGCAGCTGGCATAATAATTTCACCACCAACATTATGGTCCATAACCCATGGAGCTCTTATATAAGAAAATTCATTACGGAAAACACTGCTCTTAGGATCAAAACTTTTACTTCTAGTTCCATAGAGAGGATGCCGGTTTTCATGAGGAAACCTGTGTATTCTTCTTCCACTTTTTGATTCGATCCAATACTCATCTTTCCCAAAAGGATAATGCAGGGGCTGTAAATTCGAATTAGGTTGTCGATAAACTTTATCTAACTTCAAAATTTTACAAAAATCTACATTTAAACCTGATACCCAAATGTGCCCTAAACTTTCAAGCATATTTTTTTGCTCAAAATTTTGAGACATTTCAGGCGTCCAATTCAAAGTAGCACCACGGGGCCGCCTTTTTCTGAATGTGGAGTTTGTTAAAATGACTGGTTCGTCTCTCCCCGTGCTTTTTGACGTGATTTCTTTGAGATAACTTCGAAGTATTGGATGAGGATCTATTTCAATAAAAATCAATCTTTTCACAGCATCCAACTTGCAGATTTCTGAAATTGCATTGTAAAATTCTACAGGCTTTGTCATATTGTTGCACCAGTAATCAGCATCAAGTTTATTTGCATCCACCATTTGCCCTGTGACACTTGAAAACATCTTACAAGTATTAATATTATTATTATTGCTATTATTATTATTTCTATTGTTATTATTGCTGCTGGCATTTACTTTTTTAGAATCTAAATCGCTTTTAAAGTTACTAGCTGGAGCTTCCATGGCGGGAGAGTGATACGCACGATCAATGTCCAATTTTAAGACACGTATATCGTTATTACTTTCTTTTACAGCATCTGTAAATTTTTCCATCATATTTTGATTTGTTCCAGTATATGCTACTGTAAAGGAACTTTGGCTGTTTATGCATGCTAGATAAAAATCTTTAAATTCATTTCGGTCGATAATTTCCATCAAAGATTCTCTAGATAAGCCATCCACAGCTACCATTTTCCCTTCGTCTCCGTTAGCTTGATGTTTGCCACGTAGTATTGAAGTGACAACAGCTTCTTCTATTGTCAATATTCCAGAGGCATAAGCGGCTCCTATTTCTCCAAGACTATGGCCTACACAGATAGAAGGATTTACACCGTATTTTTTGCGCCAAATATCTACTAATCCAGCTTGGACAGAAAATATTAGAAGGGGAGAGTACTTTGCTTCAAACGGCTTTAAACGAGCCTCATCATCCGTTTGACAACAATCGTCTCTATCCAAAAATGTATCCAATTCAATTTCGTTGTCGTACTTCCTTGCAATTTTATTAATCTCTGAAATCATGGACTGAAATAATGGCTCGATTTTCATTAGCTCTCGCCCCATTCCAACCCACGCCGATCCTTGTCCACCAAACACAAAAACAACGCTTGATTGCCTCTCTTCATCCACCACTCTATTATACTTTAAGGAAATATTTTGTTGCGTTACGTCCTTCTTCATAGCGGTATTTAATTGCTTTACCTTATTCCTAACGATTTCGCTATCCTCAAAATTAATTTCTGTCAGGCTTGTAAGGCAATTTGTCATGTTGTGTAAGTCTCGCAATTGATAAGTAACAAACAGCCTGTGTTGCATAGCACTTGTTGACGCGTTACGAGTTAGCAAAGCATACTCAATATTACTCAAATTATTGTTAAGTGAAGAATAGGCTTTCACGGTATTTTTTATTTGTTCCTTTAAGGAGTAAAGAGTATGCCCTGATAGACAAATGCATCGATAAGAAGCTTCCTTTCCACTGAATTCATCGGGTTTCCATTTCTCTTCTACATCAACTCCACGCAAAACTACAGCGGCATTAGCACCCCCAAATCCAAATGATGTAACTAAAGCAAGTCTAACCTCTTTGGTTTCATTTCCTTCGTTATTTTTTGGCCAATCTTTACTTTTCTTGTTCGGGATCATTTTTAAACCTTCAATTTGTTGAGCTTTCTGCATCATAGACCTCTTTTCAGCATTGTATCGTTCTTTGTCGACCCTTTTAGTTAATCCGAAATTGTCATATCTATTTCCAAATTGTTTCGATTGTTCAGCTGTTGTGCCACGAAATAAATTATTATATCTTACTTGATGTCTAAATTTATCTGTAAACAAAACAAATCCTTTATTACCACCATAACGTTGGGATATAACATGTATCAATGGTCGATTTTGATTGTCAACTTCCTTTTGAGCATTTTCATCACCGATAAGTGTGTTTGCAATTCCAGTATTACCACATAGTGCTGATAAAATTTCTCGTTTTGGCTCAATTAATAACTGATCTGCAAATTTCAACGATACACCATTAATGTTTGTTGGATTGAATGGGTGATCTGGGGTAATTATGTTTGGCGTCATTATATATGTAATTTTGTCCGCAACTGGTTTATTTGTACGAAATAACAAATCTACATCCCTTCGATCCGTAAAGATAAATGCATTGATATATCTTCTGCCAATAACATTTTCAAGAACATCTGGCCTGCCAGTACATGTTATTTCAGCAGCAAGCGGGCCATTCACTACACCATGAAGTTTATTTTCCTGTTTTAAGTTTCTTAAAATATCAAATGCTCTTTTAACATTACCACCACTTCGATCCTGTTGGAAACACTTCGATAATTTCTCGGTATGTACATTTTTAATCTGCTCCATTGTTCTTTTGTGTTTATTTATATCGCGTTCAATGTTTTGAATTTGATCTTGAAGATCTTCAATTTTTTGTTCCTCGCTACTAACTTTATGATTCAATGCTCTCCTTTGTTTTTCGATATTATTCACATTACCTTGTAGTTCATTCAAATCGTCCAAACCAGACAATTCAATTTTTTTCTCTTCAATTGCTTGTTTGTACTGTTGCATCTTTGTATTCCGTTGATTGCGTTTCGTTTCTAAACTGTCAATATCATTCTTTGTATCTTCAAACTTATCATTTGCACGTTGAATTCGATCCTTTAAGCGCTTCAATTGCGCTTTCGATTGATTTTTTTGTTTCGTCAATGGTTCTTGCTTTTTCTTTTCAATATATTTAAGTGCCTTTTCCTCTTTCTTCAATGTCTTTTCTTGAGGCTCTAATTCTTTCTTTAATGCCACAAGCTGCTCTTCAAGCTTCTTCATATCCTCTTTTGTACGACCAAGTTCATTTCGACATCCGAAAAATCTTAACCAACCTACTTTCATTTTCATTAATTCCAATCGCTTGCGATCAGCTTGAATACGTTTCACTGTATCGATCTTTTCTTCCAATGAGTCAGCCTCTCTTTGCTTATTTCCCAAGTTGTCTTCAAGATTTTCCAATTCCAAATTCTCTGTACTTCTGGCTTCTTGTGTTCTTGCTAATTCTTGTTGCTCTTCTATCATATCTTTGCCTAAAATGGATTCAACTGTTCGTCTTAATAGTTCTTTTGAGTTACAATTAGTAAAATCCCTAACAGCTTGTTGGGGAAGAAACTGACATACATTACCTAAATCAATGTGAAAAATGTCACGAACTAGATTAGTAACCTCTCTTTTATTTACTTTTTTCATGATGATATTCTCCTTCGTTTTATCAGCATTTACAAACTCATGCTTTTTTTCTCCCTTTTTTTCATTCCATACATTGAGGATGTTCATTTCTTCGAAAGCATTCCTATTCATATAAAATATACTTGTCTTTTTTTCACGAGATATCACACATTTAATAAAAACTCGTCTATGTTCTCCATGATCTTTTGAACCTACTAATTCGATCATCAGTGTTGCTTGTGGTACTTCTGTCTCGTCATGCGTTTCTTTGTTGCGAATGAACGAAGTTATATCGTCCCCACGATCCAATGTTTTTATTTTACCATTTAAACCAATCATAATTGCACACACGATCGATGATTTACCATTTCCATTTGGTCCAATGACAAGGTTCACCCTGGTTCCAAAATCTACTTTAACATTTTGATGATATGTTAAAAAATCTGACATATAAATACCTTTCACAGATCCAACTCTCCATGGAAATTGTATTTCATCCAAATTAGCTGCTGTTACATCGTTATCATCGGTTAAATCAATACTACCATTGTTGCGACGTTTTCTACCAGAAGTAGTGGTAGTAGTGGTGGTGGTGGTGGTAGTGCTACTATTATTGGACGACGCAGACCCACCATCCATTGGCATCATCATCATTTTTTCCCGCTTTAACAAGATATATATGCTAAAACTAACAAAATAAATTCAAAATATAGTACTTATTTTTGAATTTCTTTTACCAAAGTATCTAGTATATAAATATATAAATTTGATACAATATATATCTAATTATATATACGTAATTGTTACACGTTTCGAATACGTAAATATATATGTATAATGTTTCTTCTTTCTATAACTATATTCAAATTATACTGATGATTTGGTTATCCTGTTAGACCAGTATGTTTGTGTGTATTAGTATTCTAATTCATTTTGTTTAATGATAGTGCTATTTTGTTTTTTTTTTTTTGATTTTTTTTTAAAACAAAATATATTTTTTTATAATATATTAAAAACTACTGTGCTGATATTTTAATTTATTTTTACACACAACATTTAAAAAAGATACTATAATCACATACAACCTCTCATTCTCAAGACATTAATGACACACATCACTAATATTGTTTTACATATCACACCACACACGCCTTCTCACGCACCAAAAAGAAAATGTTGCAATAATGGTACAATTAATAATTGACTTGGATCTCCTAATATATCTTTAACATCTTGTACATCCCTAGATTTCATCAATGCATGTGAACGATAAACAAAAATAGATGCTGCTAATGTTGGCAATAACATTAAACCATCACGACCATGTGCTAAAACACGATCCCATAATAACAATAATTGATCTGGTTGCAAATAACCAACAAATGCTAATTGTATCCAACTAAATGCTAATTGCAATGGTGCAATGCCAACTTCCAATAAATGACGATACAATTCTGGTTCATATCGCTGTACTAAATCTTCAAATAATTTACTTAACATGACTATACAACTTTTTTCTGAATTAATGGCATTTAATTTGCACCATAACGTTGCAAATAATTCACGAAATACGAAATATACCTCAAATGCATCATGGTACAAATAACATAATGGTGCTGCATATGAGACTAAACCACGAAATGGTTGTACACCGCATGGTGGGAACATGCCAACATTATGACCATCTTGTGTACGCCCGATCAATGGCGGATGGACACGGTTGACACAATTACGAAATAACCATGGATCGCGTGAAAATGCCATGACAACATCTTGCAATTCATAATCAAATGGAAAATATGCCGTATCATCAATAGCATGTTCAACATCCATGCGAAATAATTGATCGACTAATATATCAACTTTTTCCGCTTGCGTTTGCAATACGTTATAATAATTTTTATCTGCTTGATCTAATTCTAAATTTAATATTTTTTTCCACATCTTTGCCCGTAAGCCAGTTGGTATCCCACGCTTTGCATATTGCCGAATAACAGCGATATATCCAGCATTTAATATTTTCTCCCCAACTTCATACCTATCTTCCGTCCATTTCTCATTTCCTTGCAATGCATCATCTAAACCCATTTGTGAAATAGCTGGATGTAATTCTGAAAATATTTCTCTCAATTCATTGACATCTGGAGTTTTTAATAATACACGTATCATACCCCATGGTTGTATCCTTGTAATATTACTTGAATGATTTGGGGAATCGATTGCTGCAATTGCTTCTAATAAATCTTCACTATCAAATAAAAAACGTCTAGTACTTTGAGATGAATCTTTTCTTTTCTTTTCTTCTTCCTCCCTAGCACGTTCCCCACTACTCATATTTTCACGTAAACGTGCCAAAGGTCTTTGTTGCTCCACACCTAATGCATTTAACTCCTCGCATATACCTTCCTCCCATTGTCTTCGAGCTTCTTTTACTGTATCGAGTTCTTGATCGCCTTGTTGAAAAATGACTATACCTGTTGAATCAACTAAGCTTCCTCCTTTGATCATATCTTGTCGTATAGATTCACTTAGTGCTGCATTTTTACTTTTGTTTGTACTATCATTATTATTATTATTATTATTATATGCTACAGTATTATTATTATTATTATTAGTAGTAGTATTGCCACCATTTTCAGAATCATCCAAAGCTTGTTGACGCATACGTTTATGATACAATTCGTATACAGTATTACGTAATTTCGTTGTCAAACCCATATCTTCCATCACTTTTGGTATCAATGTTTTTAAATCTTTATTACTGTATTGTGGTTTAATAATTTCATTTTTCACTTGACGTTTAATTTCCCAATATAATAATTTTTCAGACAAATCACTTGACAATGCAAGTCGTCTTGTTCGATTAATATCTTCCATTTTGTAACAGCAATAATAAATGTGTGTAATTGTGTATGTACAAATACGTATATATATACACACACGCACACACGCACACACTATTGTTGTTTGTTCAAATTTTATATATATACTGTATATATAGTCTATAACGAGGTGAAGGGGGGAGAGAGGTGATGAAATGATTATATATCTATTAATTTT
>JACLAC010006017.1_pt1 | contig 13683 bp, 7 predicted proteins | sample 8027881 | NCBI WGS metagenome assembly JACLAC01 (sample SAMN15725517, study PRJNA655200) | protist metagenome | isolation source: fluorescence activated cell sorting (FACS) single amplified genomes of... | place: Spain: Blaines Bay Microbial Observatory, Mediterranean Sea | collected 2016-01-19 | reverse complement strand
AAGCACTGCTCGCAATCGACATGAGCCTTAGCAACGCAGCAGCTGTCGAGTCAGCCAACGCGATGATGGGCCTGCCAAACGAGGGCACGCCCGAGACGCAGGTCAATTCATTACTCTCTTCACTCGGCGTCGATCCGGACGCTGCGCGAGCCGCCGGAGAGGCCCTCGGCACTCAGGCTGCAACCGAGGCGGCCAAGGCGGCGGCGGAGAGAGCGGCGGCCCGAAAGGAAGCCGAGGTGAAAAAGGCGGCCGAAGAGGAGAAGGTGCGCCAGGAGGCGGAGGCGGCGGCCGCGCGCAAGGCGGAGGCCGAGGCGGAGATGGAGAGGATGCGACTCGAGATGGAGGCTGCGAAGAAGGCGGCGGAGGAGGCGCGGGCCAAGGCGGCGGAGGAGGAGGCGGCGGCCAAGGCGGCAGAGGCGGCGGCGACGAAGAAGGCGGCCGAGGACGCCGCAGCCGCAAAGGCGAAGGAGGATGCGGTCGGTTCGACATCGGCCGACGCGCCGACGGCGTCCCAGCCGCAGCAGACGGCGGCTGCGGAGGAGAAGGAGGCGAAGGAGGAGGCGGCGGGTGCCCCTGCGGTATTTGACGGCACCGTCGAGAGTCAACCACCAACGCCAAAATGGATGACCGCGCATGTAGGGAGCGAGGACGAGATTGCGCGCCGAGCGAGATTGGCGAAGGAGGAGGAGGATCGGCGTGCGTCCGCGGAGGAGGCGATGCGGTTGGCGGCCGAGCGACGCGCCGCGAGGCTGATGACGCGTGAGGGCCGGCTGGAGGCGAAGGCGGCCGAGAAGTTCAAGAAGAAGGTGGAGAAGTTCAAGAAGAAGGTGGCGGAGACGCGGAAGCAGAAGCAGTTACGCATCGCGGCGGAGAATGAGCAGGCGAAGAAGAGCCAAGCGCAGAAGAGGCGGGACGAGAGGGCGGCGGACGCGGAGCGGATGTGGCGGCAGAAGTCGGAGCTGAAGAGGAGCCAGAGCCAGAAGAGGTTGGCGGAGGCGGATCACATGTCGCACCCAATGTGGGCCGCGATGGAGAATGCGGAGGAGGCGGAGGCGAAGTTAGCGCAGCTGAGCGACGAGCATATTCGCCGCGTCAACGGATTAATGTGCGGCGCGGCGGCGGTGGGCGACGCGGAGGTTGTGGCCTTCATGCTGAATGCGGGAGCGGAGGTGACGGCGTCCACGCCGCGAGGCGAGACGGCGCTGATGAAAGCCGCAAAGGGCCAGCACACGAACAGCGTGGCCGTATTGCTTGCGGCGGGCGCGTCGCCGCGTGCGGCGCAAGCGAATGGGTATACAGAGCCCCTCTGCGGCTTCCTCGCGCAGATGGTCAAAGAGCGGCCCGACCTGCCGCTCGCCGGCCGACATTACCTGAACACGCTCGAGCTGAATGCGGACTTGAGTTGTTAGTGGTGAGATAGAGCGTCGAGATAGAGCGTGAGCGATACTACGTGTATTATGGCATGTCCTGTGAGTTTAATATTCGACACATGATAAAACACGACACACCCCAGGCACACGCCGCTCTCGCCCCCGCCCCCGCTCGCTACCTACACCTCTCGTTACCGTGTTAGCGCGCGCTCATCGGCCTAGCCGCCGGGGTGCGCGGCGACGCAACCGCCGGCCGCGCGCTCCCCGGCCGCGTTGGCGATGGTCGGTGCGACGGCGTGCCTAGCAGCGCGGCCTGCCGTCTCTGCTCCTCCTTCTGCTTCTGCTGCCACGCGAGCGCCGCTGCCGGCGGCGGCCGCGGCGACCATCTGACCCCACCCGCGTACGAGTTGGTTGACGACATCATGTCGAAGGCATCCTTCACGACCGTGGAGGAGGGATGCCAGTAGCTGACCGACGTCGGCAGCCACGGCCGGTGCTGGTCGGGCATCGGGACGTACGGCGGCGTCTTCTCCCTCGCCGCCTTCATCTGCCGCTCCAGGCGGAGCATGAAGCGCTGCGCGACCTTTGGGCCGAGCTTCTTCTGCTGCAGCGACGACTGCCACGTGTACTGCGCCATGACGCCGGTGTAGGTGCTGGGCAGCCACTGCGGGCGGTGCGAGAGGTCGGCGACATTCTTGAAGGGGTTCCCCGTCCTTGCCGCGTCCGGGCGCTTTGGCGGCGCCCGGTGGTACTCGACGACGCCGTTGACGAGCTTCTTCACCTTGGCGACCTCCGCGACGCTGCCGAGCTCCTCCAGCGTCGCCGCCAGCTCCTTTGCAAGCTCCTGGGCTTTCAACGCCTTCTCGAGCGCCTCACTGTCGCGCGCGAGCGGCTGGGCCTCCTCGATTTTCAGGTGCTTGTGGAGCGCCCAGTGCGCAAACTCGTCGAAGGAGATAAAACCCTCATTGCTCTGGTCAATCTCCTTGAACGCCTCGGCTGGATTGTCGACCTCAACGCCCCACTTGGCGAGCAGGCCGGTATTCACCGCCTCGCTAAACTCCTCGGGATCGAGGCGGCGGTCGCCATCAGCGTCGATCCGCTCGAACGCGACGAGCATCTCCAGGTACTTTCTCAGATAGAGGAGGAAGACGCGGAACTCCTCGCCGCGCCCGACGCTCTCGGGCCGCGCGACCTTGGCCGCCTGGAGCGCCTGCATCATCGCCGGCTTCGCGTGGGCCGCGTGGCCGGGCAGGATCGATTTGACGCCGCCGTCAAGCTCGACGAGAGAGAGGTATCCGTTCGCGTTGACGTCCATCGACACGAAGAGGAGGTTGCGCGCATTCTCGTCGCGCGTCGTCTTGCCGGTCGGCATAGAGGCCAACTCGGCAAGCATCTCCTCGGCGGAGGCGGCGGCCCTCGGGTTGCGGAAAGCGGAATCTGGTATGGGCGGAGTCGCCTGCGTCTCGAGATCAATGAGCTCGTTCGGCTTCTCCTTCAAGTCTTTCAGGTGCACCGTCACCTTGACGTTGCGCAAGGCCTCATGGCCGGTCGCCGTAACACCACCCGTCAGGAGGACGGCGGTGCGGCCTGTGCGCAAGTGGACGACCTCCGTGCCGGTGATGCGGATGCGATCGCCATTCTTGAACAGGACGGCGTCCTCGCTGTTGGAAGCGAGTCTCGTCGGCATGCTTTCTGGCTCGCAAGGGCGCGACGGTCGCGATGACGATTGTTGTGGACGGTCGCGATGATCTTTCGATCAGTCGTTCAGCGAACGACGCAACAAAAGCAGAAGTTTTGAAACCGGTGAAATCGTGGGCTGAAAAGAGCATGTCCCGAAGTCCCTCGCCCACCAGGGAGCGGCCGGAGGCCTCGTCGCCCACCCGGCAGCTAACAGGAGCGCCCGCCGTCGCGCGGAATTGCAAGATCGAGGGCGCGGGACTGGCGCAAGCGACCGTCCGGGACGCGGCGACTTTCCAGATCTTTGGATACGATGCGGATGGAGAACGCTGTACGAGCGGTGGTGACGCCTTCTTCGTCGCGATCCACGGGAAGGGCGTCCGCGTGCGCGCGCGAGTGACGGACGAGAAGGACGGCAGTTACACCGTGCGTTACCTCTGCAGCCAATCGGGCACCTACTACATCAACATCTCGCTCTACGGAGAAGGCCTGCCCGGCAGTCCCTTCGTGTGCAAGGTCGGCACGCCGACGGCGGACGTATCTCACTGCGTGGTGAGCGGCAACGCGCTCAAGAGGGCGATTGCACGCGTCCAGCAGGTCTTCGAGATCCAGTTCAAGGACGCGTTTGGCAACACTGCGCATGCCGAGGAGCTCGACGTCTACGTGGAGCCTCTCTACAAGACGCCAGAGGAGCTCGAGGCGGAGCAGCTGGCGAAGGAGGCGGCAAAGGCGAAGGCGGACGACGAGGCGGCACGAAAAAAGAGGGAAGAGGACTCGATGTCGCCGGAGCTGCGCGCCGCCATCATGGGCACTCGGACCAGCGGATCCGCGCAGGACGTGAAAAGAGGGTCAGGTGATAAAACGGGCAGCCCGGGCTCGAGCGTTCACGGCAGCCCAGGTATGAAGGCGCGGCCCGGATCGGCGCCCGTGCCGCTGCTCGACCTCAGCATGAAGGAGGTGATCGTCACGTCGAAGACGCCACTCGTCGTGCGCGCCGGCCTCGAGCTCAATAGCCCGCGCCTCGGCCAGCTGCGGCACGGCCGTAAGATTACGCTGTTAAAGATTGAGGACGGCGGCGGTGAGTACATCCGCGCGTGCATATCTCTCGAGGAGAGCGAGGAGGCGCACGCCGCGGAGAACCAGGGCAGCATGCTCGAGACGTGGCGCGCGATCTACCCGGAGCGCCCCATCTGGTGGGACGCGGCGACCGAGCAAATGGGGCTCGGCTCGCCGCGCGAGCCGTCGCGCCAATTCCGGAAGCAGATGCCGCTCGGATGGGTGACGATCCAAAAGGCGGGCAACCAGCTGGTGACGCCGCGGACCCTGCTGCGCGCGGGCGAGCGGCAGCTGCACATGGCGGCCTGGGCGCGTCGGCAGGCGGTCGATAAGAGCATCGCCGCGACGATTGCGAGTGAGAAGACCGCAAAGAAGGAGCGGCAGAAGAGTTTGGAGCAGCTCGCCAAGCAGAAGCAGGATAAGAGCGTCTTCCAGAACGAGCTCGCGTCGGACCCGAAGGGGATCGGCTTTGCGTTTGGCGGCGTCGAGCCCGGCCGCTTGCACGCGCACGGCCAGCTCGTCGAGACGCATAAGGTATACTATTCGATCGGCGTTTGCGGCGAGTACCAGCTGCACATAGGCCTGCGCAACCAGGCGATCCCAATTCCAGGCTCGCCATTCCGTGTCGTGGTCTCGCCGGGTGGGGGCCACGCGTTATCGACGGCTCTGCCAAAGGAGGCGCTCCCCCTGAAGGGCGTCGTCGGAAAGAAGGACGGCAAGGGCTGCACAGTCGTCATGCAGGCGGCCGATAAGATGGGCAACAAATGTCATAGAGGCGGCGACAAGGTCGTCTGCACGTGCAGCAACTCCGATGTGAAGTGCAAGACGGAGGACAACGAGGATGGCACGTACCTGCTCTCGTGGATGTCGGAGACGAGCGGCGAGTTTGAGGTGACGGTGACGATTGGCGATAATAATGTCTACGGGACGCCCACAACCCTCCGGCTCATCTCGGAGGTTCCCGACCTGGAGAAGACGGAGATTAGCGGCAGCGGGCTGCAAAAAGCCGTGTGCGGCAAGCCGTCGACGATCATGCTCAAGCTGCACGACTGCTACAACAACGTCGCGAGCGCGCCGGCTTTGCTCCGCCTCGGGCTGAATGTCGTGCGCACGGCGGAGAAGGACGAGAATTACAAGGAGAAGTACTCGATTGACGGCCGTAGGGAGGGCAAGAAGGAGGACGAGTCGTGGAAGACCGTCAAGTCTGACGAGTTTAAGGGCGAGTGGAAGGGCGACCATAAGAGTGGGTTCGAGTTCGAGATGCAGTATACCCTCAAGAAGGCGGGCGACCTCGATCTATTCATATGGGCGTATTACAACGACAAGCCGAAGGAGCGCGTGCTTCTGCCCGGCCCGGATCCACAAGCGCCAGAGTCGCCGTACAAGATGAGCTGCATCGCGAGCAAGGCGGACCCGACCGGCTCGTTCATCGACAGGTTCTGCCTGCTGCAGCCGGATACGGGACTCAATGCGATCAAGGATGTTGGCAAGGTTAACAAGCAGTGCTTTTATTTGGATGATGAGCGGCTCGAGCGATGGGTCATCAAAGTTTGGCTGCGCCGCGAATATTCTTCCGAAGAAGTCCATGCCGAATATTCAGGGGGTGCAAGGAGCGACTGCGAGCTTACGACCGCAGGCCAGCGTCCGCTGCTGCAGCCGTCCGTGCGTGAAGCGCGTCCGCCCAAAAACTCGCGTCTAACTTCCGCGCGCCGTAGCAGGCACTTGTGGCCGGCGCGGGCAGCCTGGGAAAGCCCATCGTTTGAAGATCTTGCCGCGATGCTATCCGTGCTCGAGTGGAATGGATGGTGAGTAGGTACCGCCGCGTATGGGTATGATGGTCTTGCGAGTCTTGGCACTGCTCGCCATGCTAACCTCGAGTCGCTGGTACTCCGCCCACATGGGCTGCGACCCTGAATTTCGGGGTCGCAGAAAAATCCACCTATATTTGGGAATACAGGTGAGTTCTGGTTGCTTGAAGTGATGCCCGCTCACGATCTCAAGGAGCGGGCTTCACGTTAAGCGAGATCCGCTCACGGCTTCAGGAGGTGGTGTTCGCGTCAAGCGGACGCGCGTGCCACTACCTCAGATTTTATATCGCCAGATACATAAAACATGGCCGCGCAACACCCTCACGCATGGTGTTCACGCACACTCTCAACAACTCAACACGCTCTCGCACATCATAAACAACACGCTCCACTCGCCACCACACTCAACATTTAGGAGAAAAGAGTTCAGCCTCCCATTACGATCACTAAGCCTTGCTCTCGCCCGTCCCCGGCTTGTCGTCGGTCCACGAGCCCGACGAGCCAAAGGATTTGTTCGATCCAAGGCTGTTGTGCGCGGACACCCTCCCTTCGGAGGAGCCGCCCTTTCGACTCGAGGAGCCCAACTGCCTCTCGTGCGCCGCGTTCGCGTGCGCGTTGAGCGGATGCGACGGGCCGAGTTGCGACACTGCAAAGGGAGGAGGGAGGGTATGCGTGTGAGCTTTAGAATCCACGTGTGTGAAGAGAGAAGTTGTGTGCGGAGAGAGAGAAGGGTAGAGAGCAAACGCACATGGCCTTGCCGCTGCTGCCAGCCCGACGCTGCCCGGCCGAATCTGCCCCGCCGACGCGGCACGACGCTGCCCGACGCCCAAGGGGTTGGACGGTCGACTTCCGTATCCGGAGCCGCCCAAGGGATTGCGCGCGCCCGGCCCGGAGGCTGAGGGTTGCCTCGAGCCTGGTGTTGACGCGCGCGAGCCGTGTACCACGCTGTGCGGGTTGCGCTGCGCGCCAAACCCGTGGCTCGGTTTGAAGCCACTTGTCGACGACGAATGACTGCTCGCTGACGGCTGGCGCGACTGGCCCGTTGGCGGCCGTGACGGCACATGCAAGGTTCCATTCGCTGTCGGCGGTCGGCCGGAGCCGTGGCTGTTGCGACTCGAGCGCGTAGGAGCAACGCCCGCGACGGGGCCGGAGCCGCCATTCGGCGGGGCAAAGGAGGAGAGGCCATTCGTATTGGAGGAGGAGGTGGATGTCGGCGGCCGCGAGTGCGTGCTGTGATGCGAGGAGCAGTGATGGTGGGACGAGCTCTGCCGCGAGTCGAGCGGCCGGCCCGACGTCTGCCGCGAGCCGGGCGGTCGGTGGCTGGACTGCCCTTGGCCCGATCCGCCGGATCCGGCCGTCTCCATCCGCGTCTTGCCAATCTTGCGCGCGATGCGGTCGGCCGTCTCGAGCGAGATCTCCTCGACCACCTTACCGTCGTTGAGCCGCCACGCGGTCGTCCGATCCGCCGACCACCGCACACCCTCACCGACGTCGACATTGCCCGCGTACCTTCCGACCTCCGCGCGGCCGTCGACATACTGATACGTGCCAAACCCCTCCATCGCGCCCGCCTTGTACTCGCCCTCATAGACGGCGCCGTCCGAGAAGCGATACACGCCGCGGCCCTCGCGCTTTCCGCCCTTGTACTCGCCCACATAGACGGAGCCATCCGCGAAGCGATACGTCCCTCGGCCGTCCATCACGCCCGACTTGTACTCGCCCTCGTACCGCGCGCCGCCCGCATACTGGAAGGTGCCCTTCCCGTCGCGCAGGTCGCGCTTCCACGGGCCGACGTACACGTCGCCAGAGGCGTACCGCATCGTGCCGAGCCCCGCGCGCTTACCGGCCTTGAAGCCGCCCTCATAAACGGAGCCGTCCGGATACCGCTCCTTCCCCTGGCCGTCGCGCAAGTCGGCCTTGTACTCGCCCTCGTAGAGGGCGCCCGAGGCGCTCCGGTACTTGCCGCGGCCGTCCTTCTTCCCCGCGCGGTAGAAGCCCTCGTACGTGTCGCCGCCCGGGTACCACATCGTGCCTAGGCCCTCGCGCTTGTCAAACGCAAACTGCCCCTCGTACACATTGCCGATCGGGTAGCGCTCCATCCCCTTTCCGGAGCGCTCGCCCTCCTTCCACTCGCCCTCGTAGACGGCGCCCAGCGACGAGCGGTACCGCCCGTGCCCGTCGCGCAGCCCGTCCTTGAACTCGCCCGTGTAGACGGTCCCATCGGGGAATAGCTTGCTGCCCTTCCCGTCGGTCACCTCGGGGAAGTCCTCTGCCTCTGTCTCGGACCGCGGCGGCGGCTCGTCGAGAAATCGCTGGATGCGCGCCGGCAACCGCGGCTTCTTCAGCGCGTCCGCGTGCTCCGCCGCGTACGTCGCGAGCGCCGTCGCCGTCACGGCCGCCGAATCGTCCCATCGGAAGCACACGGGGTCGAAGCCCTTTTTCTGCTGGCCGCGCGGGTTGCGCGGCGCGGCGTAGCCCACGGCCGTCATGGCGGTGGGTGAACTCCTGGCGAGGAGTTTTTAAGCTGGCTGCGGCCGCGTCAGAGGCTGCTGGCCAAACAAATAACCCTCTTTGAAGGAAGCGAATATCTAGAATCCCAAGTCCCGAAACGAACTTTTTTGAAGTCTGCCAGCCAGTCGCAACGCTCCAGCGCAATGCTCCTAGCGCGTGCTCGCTTGGCGTGAGAATGGAAGCTCAATGCGCTGTGAAGCGAGTGTGGTTTCGAGGATCTTTGCCTTTTATAGTTGCTGCGCATTCGGCGTCACTCACTCTGCATTCCGCTTCCAAGAGCGCTCCGACACCACAATGCTGCGCGCGCGCGACTTTGACCACATCCCCTCCGACCTCGGCACGCAGAAGCGCCGCCTCCGCCGCCAGCGCATCCTCGAGACGGCTCTGCCGTGTGCGATCGTCTCCGCGCTTTTGGTGGCCGCGGTCTTCACCGTCGGCCACGTCGGCGTGAAGGCGCGCGCGATGGCGAGGGCGCGCGCGGCGAAAATGCAGCAGCAGACGAGCTTGCTCAGCGCGACCGAGCCGCCGTCGCGCCTCGAGCGCTTGCTCGCCGCGGAGGGCGAACAATTGCCATCGTCTTTAATGCAGGTGAAAGGCGAGGCCACTGCTACAGCGACGACGGCGGACGCGAGCGGCAGCCGCAGCGCGAGCAGCAGCGACCAGCAGCCATTGACAGCGGACGCGAGCGACAGCAGCAGCAGGCGGAGCAGCAGCTCACAGGCGGCGCTCACCCCCGGCTGAGGACATGGGATAGTACATCGCTGTGTCCATCGTCTTCTTCTGCATGAGCTTGAGCTGCTCGCGTTGCCTCCATCGCCGGGGCGCGACTGTACGTCGCGCGCGCGCGTGCAATGCGGTCAATGCGGGTACTCCTTTTGGCGTGTGGGAGACACGTTTTCGTCGTCTACTCTAGCTAGAGAGCGCGCGAGATGAGAGAGAGAGAGCGATGTTCTTTGATCATTTTCTTTTTACTGAGAGGTCAATGCAATACAACGCGCACGCCCTGTCTCAGTCCGCCTCTATTATCTCCGACACGTCCGGCATCGCGCCCGGCATGGGATTCGCGGGAGGCTGGTTCGGCGGCTGGACTATTCCGTTAGCTGCTTGCGCGGCGGTGGCGGCCGCCATAAATCCCTCGCCGGCGCGGCGTGCGCCGGGCGTCGCGGGCGCCGGCTTGGGCGCGGAGGCGAACTCCCACTTGCGCCGGCAGATTGGGCACGTGTTCTTGTTGTGCAGCCACGTCGTGATGCACATGAGGTGGAAGTAGTGCGAGCACTGTGCAAGAAAAAAGAAGAGAAGCGAGGCGTGAGTGCATTGAGCGGCAGAGAAAAAAATCGGAGAAATTGGAGTGCTGCGTGCGGCGGCGCACCCGTCCCCAAACGACGGGCGAGTCGTCGCCCGGCCCGGAGGCACCCGGCGCGCAGCCGTCGAGCGGCATGTGGCAGATGCCGCAAACGTCGTCCTCGGTCGTCCATGTCCAGGAGGCCACAGCGTGCCAGTTTTGGATCTTCACCTTCATGGGGTGAATAGAATGCGAAGCGTTAGAGACACGCGGAGGAGGCGCACAGCGTGCGACGGCGGCGGCGACGGCGATGAGCAGCCTCGCTCTGCGCTGCCGCGCTCAGCGATTTATTCGTCGGCCGCACTCACACCAACACACGGCGGCCACAGATGGAGCCACCGACCAGCCAATCGCCCATCCCGACTCCCTTCACAACCGTCGGCGCCTCCTCGCCGACGCCAACCTCCGGCGGCCCTCCTGGCCAGCTCCGCGGCCTAATCATGCAAAAAGAAAAGGAGCTGCACGACATCAACGAGTACCGGATCGCGACGCTCGAGTCGCTGGTGCAGGAGCGCGACCGCGATTTGACCGAGCACAAGGCGAAGCTCGTCAAGCTCAAGGAGGACTTCACCTACAATTTGAAGCTCTTGGAGGAGCGCGACGCGGAGCTCGAGCGGTACGACGCGTCCTTCTCCAACCTAAAGGCGATCATCCGCGACCGCGAGATCGAGGTCTCGGAGTTGAAGATCGCGTCGGCCGAGCTGACGCACGCGGTTAAGCAGGAGCGCGAGCGCTCCGCCGAGTCGGAGAGCTACTACCAGCAGAAATTAGTCGCGACGCGCGAGGAGGGCGAGGCGATGCGCTGGAAGCTCGACGACGAGCTGAGGGCGCAGCGCGACGATTTCGAGGCCTTCAAGCGCGAGCAGCAGCGCCTGCAGCGCGAGGCGACCGAGGCGTTGGAGCGCGAGCGGCGCGAGGCGGCCGCGTCGTTTGACGACGCGATGCGCGTGCGCGAGCGCGAGCACCAGGCAAAGGCGGAGGAGCTCGAGAATGAGATGAAAAGTGCGATGATGGCGAAGCAACGGTCGGACGCGCACGCGAGCGATCTCAAGAGTAAATTGATGGCGGAGGAGGAGAAGTCGGAGCAGTTGGCGTCGAGCTACCGATCGTTGGAGCGGCAGGCGGAGGAGGAGGCGCGGGAGGCCTCGAGGCGGGAGGCGAGGTTATCGTCGCAACTGGAGGATGCCGAGCGCGACAAACTCGCGGCGGAGCGTTCCAAGACGGCCATGACGGAGGAGCATAGCAACGCGATCGAGGAGTTGCGGCGGCAGTTGACGACGGCCGAGCGCAACACGCTACAGGCGCGCGAGCAGATGGAGAGCGTCGGGCATTCGGCCGCTGCGGAGTTGAGGGAGTGCCAGAGCCGCGCGGACGCACGGCTGGGCGAGGCGCGCTCCAAAGTCTTGGCGCTCGAGGAGGAGGTGTCGCAGCTGACGAGACGCGCGGCGGACGCGCGGCGCGAGGCGGAGGAGGTCTCGAAGTTGGCGGAGCGTAAGATCGAGTCGGAGCGTCTCAATGCTGAGCAGGCGGCGAAGGCGGCGGAGGACCTACACAATGGCCAGGTGGCGTCCCTCGAGACGAGGGTGGCCGAGGCGGAGATGCGTGCGTCACAGGCGGAGGAGAATGCGACGTTAACACGGCGCGAGGTCTCCAACTCGCGCGCGGAGCTGACCGCGACGCACGATGCGCTCTCAGAGAGCCGGCGCAATGTGACCGAGCTCCGGAATCAGCTGTCGGAGGTCCAGTATAAGAAGGAGACCGGGCAGGTTGAGCGCCAGGAGGAGACGATAATGGCCTTGCAATCGCAGCGCGACAAGTCGGTCGCGACCGCACGGGAGCTGCAGCATCAGCTCGCGGAGGTGGAGGCGAAGTGCGAGGCGTTGAAGTCGGAGAGGACGCAGGCGGAGACGGCACGGATCGCCGCAGAGTCGAGAGCGTCCGAAAGTCGGATCGAGCTCGAGGCGAAGCGGGAGGAGCTGCATGACGCGCAGAAGCACATTCACGATTATGAGCAGCGGCTCGCCGGCTCGCTACCCGGCTCTCTTGGCGGCTCGTTGCGGCAGATTAGCGAGGGTGGTGCGCCGGGCGACGCGGATGCGGACGACTCCTCGGATGGTTTACCTTCACCTGTCTCCATCCCATCGATGCCTATCTCGCCCATGTCGGGGCGTGGCGGCAAGGGCTTTGGCAAGGCTTCTACGGGAGCGGCGCCGTCGGCGGCTGCGGCCGCGCTCGAGCTCGAGAATTCTCGGCTGAGATCGCGCGTGTCGTCTTTGGAGGAGTCCGCCATTAAGACGCGTACGGTGATGGCCGAGATGACCGGCGAGTTGGAGAAGCTGCGCTTATCGAAGAGCCAGAGCGCGAGCCTCAATAACAGCCTCGCGGCCGATGGGAGCGGTGTCGTCGGCACACGGGAGGAGTGGTCTACCGAGCTCTCTGCGTTGCAGTCGGAGCGGTCTCACCTCCTCGCATACACCGAGCTGCTGCAATCTCGCGTGGATGAGATGGCAAAGGGAAGCACGCCCGCCGCGGCCGACGCGTCCGCGGGTGAGGTAAGGATGCTGCGCGAGCGCGTCAAGCAGCTCGACGAGCAGGCGTCTCATCTTCGCGTGCAGTTGCGAGACGCGAACAAGGAGCGCCAGAGGGCGGAGCTGCAGCTGGGCAACATGCGTGCGGAGCTCGCAGCAACCCGGCTTTCTGCGGCCAATTCGGCGGCGGCCACGAGTGGCAGCTTGCGCGATGACGCCGAGGCAAATGGCGATGGTAGTGGTGGCGGCGCGACGGCCGCGTTGCAAGCAATGCAAGAGAAGCTGACCGAAGTGACGGCGACGCTCGCCGAGCGCACGAGCGAGTGCGAGGCCTTACGCCTTCAGCGCGACGGCGGCGGCCTTGTTCAGACGCTGCAGGCGAAGCTTGGGGCGGCCGAGCAGGACCTCTCACGCCTCGTCGCCGAGCGCGAGAAGCTAATGGAGATCTCCAACATGCTCCGTGCCGACTTGAACCGAGTGTTGAGCGAGTCATTCGTCCAGCCGAGCGCGACCGCGGCAGTTGAGCGTGCCGAGAGGGAGGTCGCGTCGCGATATGAGACAAAGCTCACTGAGATTGAGGCGGCGATGAGGGAATTGATCGGGCAGAATAAGTCTCTCAAGGAGGAGTTGAGGCGGTGGACGAGCGAAGGGACGGAGTTGGCAAACACGGCGGCGGAGATGCGCACGTCGCGGAGCACGACACGGCGAGAGGCGAGGGAGTTTCTCTCGCGTGCGACGCCCGCAACGGCCGGAGGCGGCGTGTTCAGCGGCGGGATTAGCGGTATTCGCGGCCTGGGCATGATGGAGCACGGCCTCATTCACAGCGGCTTGCCGGCTGCATCGAGCGAGACGCCGCCTCGGCCAATGTTTGCGTGGGGTGAGGGCGGCGGAGAGGATGGCGGTGATGACGACGACCTCGACGACGACGATGGCGAGGACGTAGCGGAGGCGCCGACCGGCGGGCCGGGAGAGAGCAGCAGCCTGGCGCGGCCATCCGCCGAGCGGGCGTTGAAGCGCGCGTCGGAGCGGCGGTCGGATGGCAGTGGAGCCGGCAGCCGGCCGGCGACGGCGGACGCGGCGATGGAGGGTGGTGGTGGCTCGCGTGCGCGCGCCCGCGCGAAGCTCGACGAGGCAAAGTCGAGCCTGGTCGTCTCGGGCAGCGGTGCGCCAATGTCGGCCGCGCGGACGGGCATGCCGGCGGCGACGCAGAGCGACCGCGCGACCGCCTCGCAGACAAAGGCGCGGCTGCAGGACATTCAGCGCAAGCGTCAAGAGCTCATCCGCAAGCGGCAGATGGTGCGCAATTATAACGACAAGTGAGGAATGAGAGCCGCTGAGAGCGCTCGACGTGCGTGTACTGGACAGGTCGGTCGGGGGCGTGCATAAGAGGG
>JACLAC010020629.1_pt1 | contig 13690 bp, 5 predicted proteins | sample 8027881 | NCBI WGS metagenome assembly JACLAC01 (sample SAMN15725517, study PRJNA655200) | protist metagenome | isolation source: fluorescence activated cell sorting (FACS) single amplified genomes of... | place: Spain: Blaines Bay Microbial Observatory, Mediterranean Sea | collected 2016-01-19 | reverse complement strand
ATTAAGGGACCAGAAAACCACACTGTTAATTATAATCAACTTACTTTCGTTACATCCAGTTATTGGTTAAGTATAGTACTCAGCTATAATTATTGAGCTCACTCTTTGTTTAATCACTCTGAATACTGATAATAGTCTATTAGTACTTATTACAGTACTTATTTTTTATTGCTATTATTTATTTAAATCGTCCTATCAAAATAGCAAAAGGATGATTAAGGGAAAGTTGCCACTTACCTGCAGCTTTTGTTAGTTGGTGTTTTATGCTATGTCATCCTACTAAAAACTGGAATTTTTTGGTATATATACAAATACGAATACTCCGATATTCCTGGGATTTATATTATATTAAAATTACTAGTGTTTGTATTTCACAAGAAGTCTTCACTTAAAGTCAATTTTGTATACCGAGGAACCGTTCACTCGGTTTTAAGGTGATGTCAATTGTTATACTGGGGAACCATCCACCGTCAGTGCAAATTAAGATGTATAAATCTCTAAACCTTAAAATATTTTTCTATTTTGCTAATACTACTAAATACGATACTAAAACTCACACAGAGTTAATGCTGTGTAAATCCAGTAAAGCGTACTATTATATCCAAATATCAAAAACAAGTTTAAAAGTTGTTATACCAGGTATTGCACGACATGAAAAGAGAAAATAAATTCAAAGGAATCAATGTGCCAATATTGTTGGGGAAAAAAAAAAAGGCATATATCATCTAGAATATTAACAATTTAATAAAAAATTAATAAATAATATTATAGTATAATACCCAGTACGTACGCGTAGCATTTTGATTGTTTGTGGTTAAAACTCTCGGTACTAAATATTATAAAAAGTTTGTCACACACTCATCACTTCGATTTTTTACCTTCATTATTATCATCATCATCATCATCTTCATACATGGACATAAATTGAGATTGTAATTTTCTTGAAGTAGTATCTTCAATTTCTTCAATTTCACCGACACTTAATTCTCTGCTCATGAGCTCATCTAAATCATCTACAGATGATATCATACTTTTATCGTTTAAAACACCTGATATAGAACGTATTAAATTAGCACTTTTATCACTTGCATTTGTGCTTACAATATTATCAATTTGATCGGTAATAGTAGTAGAATTTCGTCGAGGCGAATTTACAATACCATCAACTAAATCACTTGATTTAGTACGTCGAACATCCCGTACAACAGCTCTTGCTGGGCTACTACTAGTATCGCCATTACCACCTTTTATACTATCACTATTTTTTCCTGCTATTTTTTTACCCGGTTTCTTTCTTTTACTATTTATTTTTCTTTTTAATTGATTTCTTAATCCTCTTATTTGACTAGTTTGCTTTAACAATTTTGTCTCTAATTTACCTACATATAATGATCGTGATTTTAAATCTTTTTCAAGTTGTTTTTTTTGACTAACAACCCATTTCATACGTCGAACGGTTCCCATTAACCATCGTTGTTGCCTTGCAATCAAATCACGTCCTTCTTTAATAGAAGTTTTTTGCTTTGTATGCATTTCAGAATTCTCATGTTGTAATTTATCAAGTTGACGACGTAAACGTAAATTTTCAGCCGTCGTTGCTTTCAATTGTGCTAACCTTGATTCTAATTCATTGGTATGTATTGGATGTGCCCTAATAACATCGTATCCCATATCACCACGTTTTAAATTTTTCAAATTCTGTTTCAAATTATTTTGACTATCATACGATGCTGGTGGCATAGATTCTGCCATTAATCGCGGCGTTGCAACTTTATCCCAAAATTCTTTTTCATGAAATGATCGTTTTGACTCCTCTGTTGGTGTTGATAAATATTCCGTAACAAGTGCACGTAAAGATCCAGCATTAGATTCCAATATACGTATACGTTCCTCTGCAGCTTCTGCTCTGTTTTCTAGCTCTTCTTTTTCTGCTAATACATCAACATTGCGTTCAACAACTTGTTCCAATTGTTGCGCTAAAGCATCAATTTGTTTGGAATATTTTAAAGTTTTCTTCTCTTGTAAATTTATCTCACGATTACGAGTATTCAATAATTGCCTGTTTTCAGATCTCAAATTTTTAACTTGATGCTCTAAAATTCGTAAACGTTGTTTCATTTCTACAGTTGCCATATCAAAAGTGCCAGTAGATGTCAATATACGAGTGTCATTATCGATTTCATCTTCCTCTTTTTGCTGTCGCTCTTGTTCTTTGGCTATTGCCTCTGACATGCTACTTGTATCATTTCCAGTCACAGAGATTGTAGTTGAATTATTATTGATGTTACTAATACTATTTTCATTATCACTCATAACTTCACTACTATTAATATTATTATCATTTGCTTGTTTTTCAATACTACTATTATCATTATTATTATTATTAATGCTATTCACTACAGCTGTTGTTGCAGAAGAGGATTGTATTATTTTTTTCTTCACCGATCGGTTCATTTTCTTCGTGGATGATTTATTGGAAGACGACTTACGATTTGAAGATTTTGAAGAGGACGTAGATGATTTCTTTCTATTACTATTATTTTTCTTATTGGATGTTGTGTTTTTTTTTGATTTTTTCGTATGTGACGACATGATTATTCACAATAATTAATAAATAAATGAAGGATATACAATTATACTTGTTATTATATATTATAAATGATAATTAATAACGATACACGAACCAAGAAAAATGGGAAAAACGTATATAATTATTCTAAATATTGAATGCTTTAAAAACTACTTTTAATTACAAATTGTCTATCTATACCGATCTATCTATCTATCTATCTATCTATCTATATATATATATATAAATATCTATATCTATCGTATAAAATATAATAATAATATAGCAGGTAAATAGTACTAACGTTCATGATCGCGTGGTGTTGGTGGAGGCCGAAAATCGCACTGTATGTGTGGCGTTGGAGGTGAAAAACGAAGAAAAGAAACCCGATCTGCAGGATCTCCAGATCTCCAGATCTCCCAGATCTCTGCAAGTGCCTCTGGATCCTCGTACAGTATAATAATATTAATACCTGGTAGATCTTGACAGCGGACAGCCGGACAGCTCTAATAATTGCTGGAAATCTCAGCTGGGAAGACCTGGAAGACTCTGCACTTGCTTATGCTGGCTTGCCAGAGTATTATACAGCAGTATTATATTATAATATATTGGTATAGTACATACACGTTATTTTTTTTTTATTTATTATATATATAAAATTTAAATATATTTATGAAATATATAGTAAAACATATAAACATTTTACGAACAATTATAACAAAAAGAGAAAAGAAAAAAGAAAAGGCAAGATGAAGCAGAGTAATACTATGAAAGTGTCACCGGTGAAAAAGCGGAACCCACCGTATACAACTAGGAATTATGCGTTTAAAAAAACTGTAAATATCAATTTATCGCCTCTGAAAAAATCTGCTAAAAAATTTAAAAAGTCTGTTCAAACATCACCTGTAAAAAGCAATCGTCGTCGTTTTGGTTCCAATAATCCATCTGTCTCTCCTGTCAAACGTGTAAAATTCAATCCTAAACCTGGTGAAGTAGAAACCAAAAGAGGTACTCTTCGCGATGTTCTGTTCGACTCAAACTTCAACCCACGTACGTCTCCTGTGAAAAAAAGTAGTGATAAATACGATACATCATATTTAAAAAGACCACAGTTAACACTATCACAACAAAATATATTAAAAATGACTGGTATACAAGCTAGGGGAGATGATGGCACTGGGGTTGACTATAGTAACATAAACAATCAAAATAGATTTAATAAGCATTATCATGTAGATGCAGATTATTATACTATGTTGCATTCGCTTGGTGATCATCGAAAAGCTCGGGAAGCTCTGTTAAATGAAGAAAAATATGCTAGTAATTACAGAGCTAGAAGTTTTGAAGAAGCTTTAGATAATTATACTGCGAAAGCACAAGCAAGAATAGATAAACTTACTGCTAAATCTTACGGTCCATTGCCAAATAGACAAATTTTACCAATGTCACGATTTACAGTAGAGCATGTACCTCCTATCCCAGCTCCACCTCCAACAAAACATGTTCAAACATTGTTTTATAATAATGCCATGCCAGATCCATCCAATCCAAATTTAATTCCTGTACATAATCCAGAAAACGAAATGAAACATAAAACATTAACAAAATATGAAGAGAAAGACTTACAAATAAGTGACCCAGAACGGCGCGCAATGCGAAAGTCCTTCGTAGGCCCTTTAAAAGGTGAAATAAATGCAACTAGTGGCAAAATAGACTACCTCACCCCAACTGTTGGTAGTAGTACATTAAATGTACAAATACCAAATGCATGGATAAGAAAATTAGTTTATACGAACAACCGAATTACAACTTTTGACCCAATAAAATTAAGAATAAAGCTTCCGTATTTACAACAATTATCATTAGGACAAAATGCATTGCGGGAGTTGCCGCAAGATATTGGCAAGTTAGCTAGCTTACGAATATTAGATTTGCATTCAAATATGCTTGTAACGATGCCAGGCACTTTGACTAAGTTATGCCGTTTAGAAGTGCTAGATGTTTCATTAAATGAATTAGTATCTTTGCCAGCAAATTTTGGTGGATTGAGAAAATTGAGCAAGTTAAACATTACGGGAAACAAACTAACACAATTACCCGATGGAATTAAGCATTGTTTAAATTTAAAGGATATTAAGGCCAATGGAAATAAAATTTTAGTAATTGGACAATTTCCAGTTCCAAAATTAAAAGAAGATAAGCGGGATTACAACGAGGAGGATTTATGGGAAGAACTAGATGCAACTCAATTTAAGAAAGGTAAGGCATATAAAAATTTAAGAACACATAAATTGCAACGTGCTGCACCATCGAAATCCATTATTACAAGACACCACCAGTTACTTGGTGGAATTGAAGTTAGTCTAGAGGCATTGTTGCCACCGAAACGAAAAAAACGTGACATGTTGGATTTTTCAGCTCTGAAACAGGAAGGCGCGCCAATCAGCAAATTAATGGATGCGCTTGCTATGGTTAATGAAAGCATATGGAGTTGTGCGGTAAATGTAGAATCGGGGAATGTTTATTATAAAAATTGTATCAATGACACTACGACTTACATTATGCCAAAAGAATTAGATTTCTTGCCAAATATGCGTCACATACTTGTTATGAAATTTAACTTCAATGGCCTTCGCTCAATACCAGAAAGTATTGGAGCACTTCAAAATTTAAAACATTTAGAATTAGATTCAAATCGAATACGGGATATTCCCTTGACACTGTGCGAATTATTTTCCTTGGAGGTTTTATCGATGGGAAACAATATGATAGAACGTGTACCACTTCAATTGGGTAGATTAAGCAGGTTAAAAAAATTACGGCTACAATTCAATGCAATAAACTTTTTACCAGGATCAATTGGGCGCTTGGCAGGATTGGAAATATTATGGGTCGGCCATAATAGAATCAAAACGCTCCCAAGAACATTCGGTAGATTATATGGTTTGAAAGATTTGCAATTATTTGACAATCCAATGGAAAAGCCTCCTATGTGGGTTATTGAAGCTGGCAAAGATCATGTAATACAATATTGTAGACAACGTTTAATTGAAAAAGAACAAGGTTTACCACCACGTGTTGAGCTTGCTAGAATTGGTGTCAACAAAGAGGTCATCGTTCCTGTTCCACGGTTGGAAATGGAAATTGCGATTAAATGTGAAAATGCCATTCGAAGTGGAAAGTTGTTTTTGAACTGGTTAGAATTACAAGATTTCCCTGAAAGTATATATGAAAATGCTACGAAAATAAGTGAAATTCGTTTCGTAGGAAATTGCTTAGGAAGAATGAGCGAGCGTATTGAACTATTTAAAAACTTACGAATCGCATATTTAAGTGCGAACAAGATAGAGTCAATACCAAATGTTTTTGGAAGCTGCAAACATTTAGAAGAACTTTACTTGTCTGAGAATTTAATTTCAGAGATACCAAATACTATCTGTCGTTTGCCAAAGCTACGTATTCTAAATTTTGCTCACAATCGCTTGAAATCCGTACCGAAAAGATTGAAGACAATGCGAAAATTAGAGATTTTAAATTTAAATTCAAATGCTATAAAAGCGTTACCAGATGGGATGGAAAGTATGAAAAGTTTAATACGCTTAAGTGTTGGATCAAACAAAATTAAGCACTTACCTAGAAATTTCGGCTTGATACCACAACTTACTTTTATCAATTTGAATTCAAATTTATTACGTAGAATTCCAGATTCCTTTGCTAGTTTCCAACATTTAAAAGAATTAAGACTTGCGAGCAATCGTTTAGTTGCTTTGCCTAAAGAAATCGGTCGCGATGTCGATGTCGAGGGTATGTATGGAAATGCAGGAGGAACCACTGGAGATGGCACCGTTGTTGTTGTCGGAAAGGAAGGAGAACAAAAAGCTACAATGCAGGACGAGCTGACAAATAAAATGGACCAAGCATTAGATGATTTGCATGATAAAATGGAGGAAAAGAAAGCCATGTTGAAAAAAGCTGCCACCAAAAAAGCAAAAAAATTGAAAAAACAGCTAGTAAGGTACATGAAACATATTACAAGAGAACCTCAAACAGAAAGTGAGCGAAACAGTATACGCGGTAAAGCAGTTTTACTCGGAAAGAAAATGTTTAAACAATTACAAGAAAATGACAACTTTAAGGACGCAATGGAACGTACAGCATTATTACAATCGCAAATGCAAGCAAAATATGCTGAAACCAAAATTGCTCAGATTAGAGCTCGGCGCAAGCGACATAAAATGCGAAATAAAAAATATAAATCCAAGCCAGGAATTATTAAAGGAACATTGAATCTAAAGGTCAGCAAGAAGGGATACTTAAAGGAAAACTTACAATTGTACGACACTAAAGAAGGGGTCATGCAACTATTACGAAGAGAGATAAGAAATGCAAAATACCCAAGCAGTGAAGAGAGTGAAGATGAGGAGGCAGAATGGGAAAAGAAACAAAAAGAGCTTGCAGATAGGCCATTTTCTCCAAATTCTGTTTTATCGGACGATTCTTCAGCAAACGAAGGTGGATGGAGAAGACGGAAAAAGAAGGCGAAGGAAAAAAAATTAGATACAAGAGGAGTGTTAGAATACAAGGCATCTCCACTGGCGAGCAAATTGGAAGTCTTATGGTTAAGTGGCAATGCTCTTATTGCCTTGCCGGATTCATTTGGCCATTTCAAACAGATTAAATTACTGACATTGGAATTAAACCCTATTATTTCTCCTCCTCGGACTGTAAGCAAAAATGGCGCTGATATTTTAGAATTATATTTCAAAGTGAAAAGTCGCAGGTTCCAAAAGTTGGTACATTGCGTGAATAAGCTGGGCTTAAAATTTAATTTCAAGCGATGCACGCCTGTTGCTGAAGGTTTTTGGAATGTTGAAGACCAAGGCTTTATTACCAACCAAGATTTAGAAACGTTTGAGACTCAAATCAATTCATATTTAAATGCCGAATTGTATTTGTTTCGATTTACACCGACAAAAATGATAAAAGATATGATAGTTCTACGCGCAGATCGCGAACAAGCACATTATAAGCTCGTATTAGGAAGATTCTTAAAATTACTATGGATGGTTGAGAATGAAAAATCAAGAAATTTTCCTTTTTTAACAGAAAAAATTTTCGTGAAAAATGTTACACGACCGTGGGGAGAGGAAGGTGAAGAGGTAGATTGCTTTGCCATAGATTTGAATTATGTTTTTGAACCAGTTGCTGAAAATGAATACAGCATCATCGATATATTTAAGAATAGGCCAAAAATAAGTGTTGGAGATCAATATTTTAACTATACAAGCACGATAGGCGAAATTGCCGATGCATCGGTTTCTTTTAATAGACCATATGGAAACGTAGCTAAAGTTGACGATATAGCAGATTTCGAAGGTGAATGGCCACCAAGTAGTAGCGATGAGGAAGACGAAGCAAATGATGGGGATACTGAGACAAATGGAGAAGATGGGACGCCGAAGAAGAAAAAGAAAAAAAAGAAGAAGAAAAAGAAGAAAAAGAAACGAAGGAAACCAGATGAAAAACCGCCACCTGCTAAAAAAAAGGCATTTGTCATTCAGCAGTATTTATACAATGTGGAGGAAGCCAAGAGAAGATTGAAAGAACGCGAGGGCATTGAAAGGCGTTACCAACTCAAACTTGATAGATTTGATGATTATGCCATTACTAAATATGGTAAAAATCGTTTAGGCAAGAAACAACGTTTAATGCGTGGTAGTGTATCTGATCAAGTGGGTGAAGAAAAACGGAAACTAGGAATCTTGGAGGAAGAAAAAGCTCAGAAAAAAACAACTTTAGACGCTATTCAAAATCGCAAAGATCTTTTTGACCAAGGGAAAGAATTTAAATTTCATAATTTTAGAGATGCCGATCAAGCAGAAACGGAAGTCTACAAAGCAACGCGAGAAGTTGAGAAAGTACAAAAACGGATAAATAAAAAGAAACTTGATGTCAAAGAAAAGAAAAAATTATATCAAAAAAAGACTGCAGAATGGAAAGCTGCAGCACGTGCTTTTTTCACTGATATGATTTTTAAACAAGTGAAACTTAAAGTTTATGAACGGCACAGGCGTCGGGCAAGGCATAGAGGAGTAAGAAGACTATGGGATGGTCGAAATGGCGCAGATTACTTGGCTTGGTTGCAAGCAAATGGACCGTTACATGATGAAAAATCATACTCAAGCCCAGAAGATTCTAGTGGCTATGATATCGGTTTGGATAGCGACGAAGAGCGAGAACGAGCAAAAGATGCTGCAGCTACTGCGGCACGTATTGCAAAAGAAAGAGAATTTGTTAGGAATCAAGTTGCTATGTTGCAAGGTGTAGAACCAGAGGAAGTTACAGAAGCAGATATTGATGAAATGATGGAAAATATGTAAAAATTAATAAAAACAATTTTTAGTAATAATATTTTAATAAATTTTATACTTGAATGGAAAATTAGAATACTATCCGCATATTATATGTGCACATCATCTATTTATACTATATATGGCATACTATATATTAATATTTAACAAAGCACAAAAACAAATTTTGCATATATATATGTATATATATATACATTACATATTTTAAACTAATAATTTTTGTCATACAAGTATCGAAAATGAAAGTCTTTCGAAAAGTATAAATAACTCAAGCTGCAACAACATTAAATTTTATTTATATAACAAATACAGTAACAGTATAAATCCACTCTAGATTCAAAAATAATGTCTTCCATTACCGCAAAAAAGAAAAGAACCGCCAAACCGAAGACCTTTTCCTCTCATTCAAAATGCAATTTTTATCCACTTTTAAATACAGATAGTACACCATCTTGGCCAACAAACCATTTAAAGAAATTTAATAAAGAATCAAAATCGTCCAATAATTGTAGCAAAAAAGTAGCAGTTCTAGTTCAGACTGGTGCATATTCACCTATTCATTTGGGCCATGTTCAAGTTATGGAAAAGGCAAAAATCACGTTGGAAACTTATGGCTGGAATGTTCTTGGTGGTTGGTTGTCACCAAGTCACGATTATTATGTTGGACCAAAAGCAAGACAATTTAAGACACCCTTTGTAAATGCAGAGCATAGAGTAAAAATGGTAGAGTTAGCTACAAGTGAATATGATTGGTTAGCAGTAGGTACATGGGAAGCGCGGCGTGAATCCAGTTGGCCGGATTTTCCAATAGTATGTCGTAATTTATCAAGTCATTTAAACACATTATTAAGTGATTTATCATTACCAAATGTGACAGTATTTTATGTATGTGGTTCAGATCATGCATTAAAATGTGGCTTAAAAGGCTGGAAAAACAATGAATTAGGTTTAGTTGTTGTAGCAAGAAATGGTAAATCAATTAAAAATAAAACAGATCCAGAGAAATATGTATACTGGTGTGAAAGTGATGGCCAATTATCAAGTGCATCATCCACTAAATTACGACATGCCATTCAAAAAAATAATATAAAAGATTTATCGTTATTAACGAACCCTTCTGTAATTGATTATATGATTGAACATAATTTATATGGTGCATCATCCATGAGAACAATTGCAACAACAACATCAACGATGATGACGACGAGAACAACAACAACGGATGAGCCATCAACAACAACAACAACTGTTTCCGACGTGTAAATAAAAAATAAAGACTTTTTTTTTTATAAAAATATAATAAATATTTTTTTCCTTTTTTCAATTTTTTAAGGATACCTGAGGCCGGCTATCCAGGCTATCAATTTCACTAATTTATACTTGGAAGGGGAATTAGAATAAGCTCAACCAATATTATAAATACACCCATCGATGTTGTTGGACAGACGGACGACAGACAAGTCTTATATATCGATTTATATCTATATATAAAACTAAATAAGAAATGAAATACACACAGATAGAAAGTTGTAAGTTATATAAATATATATATGTACTATATTCATTATCATTTAATTGACGTACAAGTATATGATCATCATCACTATAAACTGTAGTAAACCCACGGTAAAAATTAATTTAAATCATGTATGTTTGGATCAATGTACCAGAACCAATACCAACTATATTAAATGAGTGTAAATATATGGTCAATCCAACCGTACCTGCTGATAATATTATTGATAACAATGTTGAAAAGGACAACGATACAATAATTAACGTTATTTTGAACACATCGTCGTCTTCTATAAATGTAATTTCACAAACATATATTGACAATGCCAAAAATATTTACAAATATGATTTTTCTTCAAAATCAATGGAATCTATTATATTAGATGTTTCACAGATATCAAATACAACTATTACAAATCAACGTGTTAATTTTTTAGCCAACTTACCTTCTTTGGATTTATTTCAAGGTAGTATTATAGGTGTTGCCGTTGGAGATACAATAGGTCTTGGTGTTGAAGGTTTACCCAGAGATCAATGTTTTGATTACGTTTCAAATTTGAGAAATAATTTAAAGAGCATGACATATCCATGGAAAAAAGTACTTGATTATTTTAATAGTAGAGGCAAAGAGGAATCGGCAAAAACAATTGAGGAGATTATTGGCAGAAGGTTTACTGTGGGTCAAGTTTCAGATGATACACAATGTAGCCTTGCCTTAATTGAAAGTATTGTTAATGCAAATGGTTTTTCCGCACAAGCATTTTCGGATTCATTAGTTAATTTACATATTAATCCAGGCATCGTTGGTCAAGGTGGAACATCAAAAGCAACATTAGATGAACTTGCGACAAAAAAATTATCTTGGTTAAATGCATGTTTCGCTAGTGGTAATTATGAAGAAATGTATGAAAAAAAAAGTTCAAATGGATCGGTAATGCGAGTTGGTGCATTGGGTCTTTGGGGTTGGGCGGATCCTACCTCTGTAACCAATTTAGAAAATGCTGTATTGAGCAGCCATGTAACACATTCACATCCAGATTGTAAAATTGGCGCAACCATGTTGGTTATCGCAGTTGCCAGTGCAGTACATGCAAGAGCCGTAGGAAAAGATGATCCGGCGGAATTTATCATTAAAAATCTTGAGATGTTTGACCAGCAAATAGGGCAGGTGTTACGTATGATGAATGATTCAAAAGATTGGGAAGCAGCAGCAAATGTTTTACATCAAGAATTGCCATTGCCAGATAACCAAAGAAGCGATTTTTACAAAAAGAAAGAAATATGCCCGTACCCACAGCATACTGCAGCTTGGGCAATATATTCTTTTTTATCAAATACAAATGATTTTTGGGAAGCAATTTTTTGTTCAATGCAAGTTGGTGGAGATACTGATACGTGCGCTGCTTGTTGTGGTGCAATAGCAGGCGCTTACAGCGGTTTGGATCTAATTATTAAAGGAAGAGAAGACTCGAAATACGTGTTAAATGCTTTACATGATGAGACACAAATGAAGAAAATTAGTTTTAGTGCATTAAAATCAGTTGGTGAACAATTACACAATACATGCACACGCCTAACCTTTAACGGTGCTTCTGTTCCATCAAAGCAGGGAGAAAGTTCAAACAAAGAAATTGCATTGTACATACATAATTCTGGATTGATATCCAATGAAGTTGTAAATTCAAATAAATATCGAATTATAAAAGATGCAAATGACTTTTCAAATTATGAAGATGAATGTAAAAGTACTGGAAAATCACCTGTTTTAATCATCGAAAGTGTCAGCGTTTCAAACAATATACTAGGCCCTAATGATATACAAGAATCAATATTATTTATACGGAAATGTGTAGATTGGGCAACAGTAATTGTATATGGCAGGGCTACCATCATGAATAATTTAAGTCACCATTCATTTTATCATGATAATTGTCGCTGTGTTGCATTAACATTACACGATGCATTGGAAGCAGCAGAAAGATTAAGTATGCCATCGCTAAATAGTGTAAACAACACGCAAACTAATAGTATCGGTGTGCAAGTCATTGGAATAAGTGGTTGTAGCCGTTCTGGAAAATCTACACTGACAAAGAACTTAATTGAAGTATATAAAAATGGTAATAATATTTGGACAGTAATGGGTGATACATATTTTCGTATGAATTGGTTGAGCGGTGGATATAGAATGTTTCACACTAAATATGATTACAAAAAATATACACTTGGGAAATATAGGCATGGTCCATGGGATAGCCCAGGTGCGTATGATCATGTAAAACTTTTAAATCAAACAAGAATAATCATAAAAGAAGCTGAAGCAGTATATCGAAATACAGGCATAGAACAATATGTTATTATTGAAGGATTTACATTATTTGTCGATCCATTGATATATAATTTGTTTGATACACATCTGTATATTGAATTACAATTTGCTGACGCACGAAAACGTAGAATGGCAACTACACCATTGCCACCAGTATATTATGATACATTTTTATGGCCAAGACAATTAAAATACCATGACAATACATTGCATAAATCAAATTACGACGAACTAATATATTTGGATGGCGCAGATCCAGAAAAAGTTCTTTTAAAAAAAGCAGTTGATGCAATTGGTCAAGGGCAGAACAACGGTAGCCGTTTGTGATAGATTTGTTTTGGTTCGTGCGCAAAAAAATATGAATTAACAAAAAAAAAATATTTTAATATTTATATGGCAGCCAAAAAGATCAGACCAGCCATTTTACACATAGGATAAATGTTATACTCTTACTATACAAAAATATTTTAAAAATTACTTTTTTGTGCACAAAAGTGCACTTTTTTTTCTTATTCTAATATCGTACTTAATTTTTCATTGATTTTCCCCCTTATCGAAGTAATTATTTTTACTGGATTAACACTGTATAGCAGGGAAGTGGTATCATAGACCTATACACCTGCTAATAATACATACATGATCCGGTTATTCAATGTACCCATATGAAAAATGATATTTTAACATTAAATGGTAAATATTTTTCAGAGCGACAAGGAATACATTTCATATGGTGTTCTAACCGATTGGGATTCCATTCATACATGTCAGGGAAGCTCCATGCCGCGTGGATCCAAAAAAGATCCAGAGGAACAATATTTTGTAAGTGGTGCCGTCAATCATCAAAATCTACATTTGTCATAAATATAGCATATTGTCTCTATTCAATAAAATTACAACGGTTTGTATAAA
>JACLAC010023179.1_pt1 | contig 13691 bp, 5 predicted proteins | sample 8027881 | NCBI WGS metagenome assembly JACLAC01 (sample SAMN15725517, study PRJNA655200) | protist metagenome | isolation source: fluorescence activated cell sorting (FACS) single amplified genomes of... | place: Spain: Blaines Bay Microbial Observatory, Mediterranean Sea | collected 2016-01-19 | reverse complement strand
CGGATCCATTTTGGGGCTATCACTCCTTTCCAACACCATCATTATTCGTAGTAGACCGCAAATATGGTGGTTGGATCCTGTTGTGGCAATGATTTGTGGTTTTGTCGCCCTCTTTCTAGGCATCCAATCCATGTATGTGGCCTGGAAAATACGCAAGGTTCCAATCTTTGCTATTTCCTGGTGGGCAATGTCCCGCGGAGACGGACAGCCCTATCGAAAATCAGAACGAGATACCATAGATGCAGAAATAAAGGCGAAAAAGAAGGTAAAGGTGATAGCAATGTTGAAGAAGAAAAAGGCAATGGCGATGGCAATGGCGAAGAAGAAGAAAACAAAGACCAAGTCAACAAAGACCCAAAAGAGGGAAGAACGACAGGAACAGGAGATAGAAATGAAGCCAGTCAACTCCACAAAACTCTCGGATGACGTTGTGTGATTTCGATTTTTGGTTGCTACTAGTGCCACCTGCTACACAAAAGCAATAGGACCATTCCAAGGTTTCGAATCCCAATCATGTATACTAACTACTTGTAATTTTATTGATAACTTAGATGCATTACCACTTTAAAGTTTTTACAGTAAACATTTTATAGTTTATTGTCTAAAGACGTTAGCAAGGGGAACCCCAATCGTCTTGGTGATAATACTCGGACAAAAGCCTATAGATGTAGCTCGGTTGGAAGCTTCCAACGTTTGTCACATACAAATTAATGTGCTCGGGCCTTATGTAATCGTAGAGGGGATTGACAAAATCTACTTGCTGGTCCTGCTGCATGGCATAGTCCACGACCGATCCCGGGCTGAGCAGGTCGTTCAGTGTGTCCTGTCCCTCGTGGGGGAACAACGGCGTCAGCTTGAACATTCCCGTCAGGCAGACCACGGGCACAGCATTCTCGGCGGCCGCCAGGGTAACGAGGTTGCAGCCACTGGAGGCGACCAGACCGCCATTGGCCAAAACCGCATGAGCGGGCAAGAGAACCTTATTGACCCGGGCCATCATGGCAACAATTGCCGAATCGGGAATGACGCAAACGTCCATCGTGTTTCCCGCTTCGGTGGGCTCCGCAAGAGCGCGTGCCATATCGTTTCCCTCATAGTGTGGTGCGCTTTCACAGACAATCACGGTGAATCGAAGTTCCTTGTCGGCGGCAGCACGGAGAAATTCAATCACTGTATCACTTTTGCCGTATGTCAAGATGACTTCACCCGAGTGTATGTGATTCGTAGCTTGTTCATTGATAGTTTTGTGCAAATCTTCGAGATCCGACGTGATTTCTTGAATCACTTCCATAATCGATTGCTTGAGATCGCCTCGAGGCGCCTTGTAAAAAATTGGCGGAAGATTGATATTGGTTTCGCTAGTACCCATGGTTTGTTCCTCTAGAATATCTCCGACGGATCCTATCGACTCTGATCGACCATGGTGGCGATCTTGGCTGTCTTGAGAAGCATTCTGAAGAGACATGCTGCCGGCACCTCGTGTGTGCGTTTTGACGTGCTGTGGCAATGCCCAAAGCATACTTTCGAGAGAGGATCGATCTTCGGTTCTAGCTGTTCCACCGTTGAGAACTTCTTCCCTGACCGCGGCCAGAATTCTCCGAACGACATTTCCAATGGCCGGCTCTCGAAAGCCACCAGCCATTTCCATATCTCGCCCCAATCCCCGCAAGAGTGCCAAGAGTTGTGCCGGAGACCTCCATCTGGTACTTCCAATCATTGTTTTGAGAATTTCAACGGTTCGGATGGTAATAGAAAGGCGATCACTTTGAGACGGATGTTTGGAAAGCCGACCCGCCATTCGGAGGTCCGTTTCGAATTTTTCCAAAAGGTCGAGCTGCTTGGGATGTTTCACCGCCAGCCATTCTCGGACGCTCGAAGTCCGTTCATTTGTTGGTGGTGTCGCAGCGTGAGGGGGCATGATAGTTCTTCTCTAGTTTTGAGTTGTGTTTGATGCCAAGGCAAGAAGTCTTGTCTCTCGAGCCAAACGTTGATGAATGAAAAAATAATGATGGACGCCCCTTGAATCTTGCGTCTCAGATCAAGTAGGTTGCAGTAGGTTTGAGTTTTAACCGTAGACCGCACGCATTCGCATCACAGTTTTTCTCGTTTTGTCATGTATTTCAGCTTCGGGTGACAGACAGACACCGAAGTTAATCTATAGATTTTTTATCGAAGTCACGTGTATGGTACTTTTATCTCCTAATCCATTTGTTTTGCAACAACTAAGAAGCTTGAGATACTCTAACAAAAATTATCATTACTTTAAAACTATGCTTTCGCTAGCTGGTTGAATGCACCCAATGCCGATGTTTTGGCTTCCGGGTGGTTGCTGTTTTCTTGAAGGCACTTCATTAGTGTGGAAATGCCGTCGAGGGCTAGAATCTTGGACCGTATGCTTTCGCTTTCGGATGCTAATACCCACAGCAAGTCACAACCCTCTTTCACAAAGCTCGTTGATCTTAGATTTTCGTTCATGGCTTTTACCAACGTGGCAATAGCAACCGCGCAATCTTGGGCATAGGTTGGGCAAAGCAGTACGATATTCTTCAGCGTCAAGCAACCAGACTCCAGCAGAGAGATAGATCTGGAATTGTTGCACATGGCTTCGGAAACAATGCTGACGCCCTGAGCCTTGGCAATGCTTTGGGCAAGTGACTCTATAGAACTCAAATTGGACAATAATCCGCACGCTTTTTCCATGGTCAAAGTAGTTCCAGGATGCATCACCATTGCACAGGTCACAACATCAATGGCTTCGCTACCAACGTACAGCTTCTGGTCATCAAATCTATCTACGATACTCCAGAGCGCTCCGCATGCTAGTTGGAGCAACTCGCCAGATTCGATGTGCGACTGCATCGCCTTGATGATGGAATTGATGATTTTTGGGTTGAAATCAGCCTCGTTCATGTCTGTCTTGGATAACAAATTCCAAAAAGTACAACAGCCGTTGGTTTGAATCGATACGGAATTTCTGTGCATGTCCATGGCGGCGACGATGAGCTTTAATGTTTTACCATCACAAAGTAATTCTTTGGATTTTTGAGTGTCACAGGATAGATTTCTCCATGCCGAGCATGCGGCAGCCTGGACCTTTTCATCCGAAAAGCTTTCCATCGAACCCAACAAGAGATCCAACACCCCGTGTCCAATCAGAAAGTCGCTGAAAGAACCATTTGTTCCCATCGCCAAAGTCGCCACGAATAAACAGCACATCTCAATGACATCAACGTTCCGGTGCTGGGTGCTCGATCTTTCAACAACGGATAAAAGTTCCGGCGAAGCGAGTCTCCTCTTTGCTGAATCGCTTCGAGTTGCAATGCCAGTCAGAGTGCGAAGCCCCTGAATGACAAACTCGGGATTATCGATGAATTCGTTGAGTCTCTTGTTCAATAACGGCACTGCCTCTGATTTCAGAAGCAATGACGATGTATCTGGAAGATAGGGTGGGAGAGAAAAGTTTTCCAATGCCAATGCGGCCTCGTAGCATATACCGAACTCGTCTCCGTGGTATCGCAAACCGTCAAGAACAAGCTCCACCGCACCAGTATTGATAATTTCACTTCGCCTCTTCGCTATGGACGCAAGATTTGCCATCGTCCCGATGCTCGCTTCGACTAAACCGCTCCCAGCAGGAGTTGTCATGTAGTGCTGACATATAGTCATACATCCTTCGTGCAATGAAGTATCTTCCAGATGTTTCAACAAATCTTCGTTTGTTGTCAAGCACCAGCACAGCTGGGAGGCCCATTCCATTGCAACTACGTCGTTTTGCAGCTCTTCCATCGCATAAATTACAAGATCAATAGCGGGCATTCCATTTCCGAGTTTGCTCTCCACGAAAGTTCTCTTGTTGGCATTAGCGTATGTCGACAACAAACATTGGTGATGCAGTGTCTGCAAGCCAGCCTTTCGTATGGCTCGAGAGTCTCCGTGATTTGTCATTGCGTTCAAAACCATAGTCATCGCACCCGACAGGCTACCGTCTGCATTGGTGCCAGTATTGTTGTTTTTGGACGAGCTGGAGGAGAGAGACGCAAAAATTAGACATCCCTTCAGTTGAATTCCATGAATAGTCGGATGGTTTTGCATTGCGAAAAGGACGGTATCACAAACAGATTCATTTTGGGATAACACATTGATACTGCAGATGCTAGTTCGCGTTTCACCGTCGCTATCAGCACCTGTGTGAGAAATTTCCGTGCAGGCAGCAATGAATAAAAGGGCATTCATTGCAGCGTCCTGCACATCCACTATCGCCATATCTGCCCACATCGACTTCGTCACCGCCTCAATCACTTCCTTTTCCGATACAAATTCCTGTATGTTCCGCTTGCGATCGTTGGAAGAAGAATCTGCACTTATTTTTTGCATATTGTCCACAAGTTTACACAGTGCCTTTTCTCTGATATCTGGGTTGCATTCTTCTAGATTCAGACAGTGCAATATACCTGCAATGTCGTCAATTTTTATTTCTTCTTTTCTCGGCTTTAACACACTCGACGGCCTTTTGAGCTCGCTACTGGCTGTAGTTTTGTTCGCTTGTGGCCCTGATGACGTTCGAGATGAAGCCGGTGAAATAGTAGCTTGCGGTGGTGTAACGTCAGCACGATCTAGCGTCCTTATTCTGCTTCCAGGAAGATCTGATTCTGATTGCTGATACATCTGTTGTTCTCTCAACAAATTTGGATCGTAATTGTAGTCATCGTTGTCATCCATAACAAAGGATGGTAAGTCATCATCGTCATCGTTACGAACCAAACTAGGAGCAGTGGAATTTCGCGGATCAAGTTCAGCCCAATCTATTGCGACATCGTTCGATGGAGCACCATGATAACTCGTAAATCGATTCGTCTGAATCTGTTTCGTATTTTGCACTGGCTGTGTGTGAGTCGCGTGATTCTTAAACCTCTTGTTGATATTTTCATTCCTGTTGAGATACGTATCGGTCAGTGGCTCATTGGCGTATTCACTCCGCTGGAGTAGGTTTCGTGGCGGACTTGAATTTTGTGTGATGGCTGGAGGTGCGTATAAATGATGTTGATGATGGGTGCGACTTGTTAACCCGTTCTGTCTGTTGTTATCACCGTTCGAACCACGTCGACTGCGGCGGTAGGATTTCATGTCCCCGCCTATGCTATGTCGACGCTCGTAGGAATTGAATGCATTCGTGTTGCTGATGTGGTTTTTGTTGTGATAACTCCTGCCAGCTAGTCGCTCCGATCCGGTGCGGCGGTTGTTGTATTCATCGTAGATAATCTCGTCTCCGTCCATGACGGACTGGTACAAATGTTTGTCCATTGTGATTGCGCTCACAACCGAATGATCGTCTCCGGCATTATTGCTATTCATGCTTGAGTTGCTATATCCATTGCTGCTATTTCTTCGTTGCGGTCTCCGACGTATCACTTCCAACGTTTTTGGTACGCCGGATGATTTTGCGTTTGAGGAAGAATTTCCAACCGCTCGGGCGGCACGTGACTGCGCCAATGGAGCAGTCTCCTCAACACCCATTCGATCAATATCATTGTAATCTTCGTTGATCGGTGTTGCTTGTAGTGGCCGATGCTCCTGCTGATGAAAGTGTTGTGGTTGATGCTGTTGGTAGTACTGTATTTCTCTCAAACGATCCAGGCTATCCTTCCGCCCAAATGTTTTTCCGTGATGGCCATTTTCGTCTGAATCGTGGTGTGTTTCGCGCTGTTGTTGCTCGTCGAAAGATGGATCGGATTTGAGTCTCGCTGTATTTGGAGGATCTTTCGTTGATATTTCGGCTGCCGCAATCTTAGGTGTCGATGAAGACGATTTTTCGGACCTTCGATTTCCACCCTCGTTGCTTCTACCACTCTCATGGCTCGTTAGTATTTGGTTTGGTTGAGAGACTTCTTCTTCTATGTAAGATGTCGGTATCGCTGTTTGTATCTTCGCCGGTACCGCCTCCGCATTCGGAGCATGTCCAGGAGGAAAAGGATCGCACAAGAGGCACCGCCCCTCATGCACCCTTCCCTCTACAGTGATTGGGACTGATTTCTTTCCCAACAGGCCACCCTTTTTGTGGGTTGCCACGCCGCAAGTCGGGCAGAAGCGTTTGCCCCCATCGGTGACCGATAGTTTTCTTGCGGACAGCTTCATCCTTCCAAAGCTTGAATCCTCAAGAGAAGAATGTGCAAATGATAAATCTCCTCTGGATATCCTCAATTTCGTATCCTCCTGTCTAAGCTTCTGCTTCGGATCATATTAGACTCTTGTCAATTCGGAAATGAGGGGTTGGATTCGTCGATAGATGTATTATGCACTTTCGATTCGTTGAAGTCGAGATGATCAATCAAAAGCGATTCCAAAGCTGAGGTGTTCTTTGGGATTGCAATATGACTATTATTTCTTCTCTCTTACAGCGCCAGTTTACAAGGTACGTGTAGTAATTGTCTTTTTTTTAACTGTTAAGCGCTGCCATTGTCAACCCTCTTAATACCTGTATACTCGGATACGTGTCAAAAAGAGTTGCTTCTTCTCGTAATCCCAAGAAGTCTTTCCGCACAGTGGCAATATAAAAAGAAACAAAAGAAGGAGCGAAGTTACTAGCGCAGTGACAGTACACTAAGTGAAACCTCCAGTAACAGCTGAAATTCACGTTGACTCTTGGATTAAGACCCGCACTTTTGATTCGTTCGAATAAATCTATTCGAGACTAAAATACAGTCCCGTCAGGTTTTATGTGAAACAACAACCGCAAATTTTCTCCATGCGGTTTCGGAAAATGGAACGACGTAATTTGAACGATCGTCAATCGGGCAGATGCTTTCGACTTTCGATTTCCCACTGCATTTGTTGACACACATCTGTCAACTCACCGCATTGGAAGATAACTAGTTGCAGTTGCTCACAACAGGATCACAAAAGCGACCAAAATTAATAACAATTCATACTCTATAATTTGGGAAAACAAGTTACACAATGATTCGAGCGACCACCAATTCGATTGTTCGGCGCCACTTTGTTGCAAGTGGGCGTGCTGGTCGGCCTTGCCTTCCGGTATCTTCGTCGTCAACTGATTGGATGGCAGAAAAAGAAGACAAGCAGCAACAGCAACAACAATCTGTTCGAATGATCTCTTTGGTCGCCAATCAAACAGCATCGGGAATCTTGGGTGCTAGCGCCCACACATCCCTTCTGACACCACAGCGACGATTCCTCTCGACGACCGACTCTTCTTCTTCTTCGGAAACACCTACTGACAATTCCAACTTTGAGGAGACAATGGACAAGATCTTTACGCAGTCCCAAAAAGTGGCGGCGACCGAGGGTGACAAGTGGTTTGTCGACGAAACTCTTACGCAGGAAGCCTTTGATCCAAAGTGGTGGAACATTGCCGACCAAGCCATCAACGCCGTCAATTTTGTCGATGAAATTTCGGGCATTGGATACGCTGGTTCCATCTTGGCCGTCACATGCGCCGTTCGTGCCATCATTTTCCCATTGGCGGTTCGTGGACAGAGAGCAAGCTCTCGAATGGCTCATTTGCAGCCAGAACTGGCGGCTATCAAACAGAGGTATGAGGCCCTCGGTACGCCCACTCAGGCCGAACAAAAGGCCTTTGCGGAAAACATGAAGGCGCTCTTCCAGCGGTATGAAGTTACCCCCTTTGCAGCATTGGTGACACCACTCGTCCAGGCGCCCATGTTCATTGGAATGTTCTTTGGAATGAAAAAACTTCCGGATCTCTTTCCCGAAGCTTGTGCCAACGGTGGCTTGTATTGGTTCACGGATCTCACTGCGCCGGATCCCCTCTATATTTTGCCAGTGGTGTGTGGTCTTTCTTTTATTGCCACCATTGAGTCTGGAAAAGATCAGATGATTGATTCAAATCCACAGCACGGTCCCGTGATTGTCAACGTCTTTCGGGCCATGGCCCTTGTCATGGTTCCCGTCATGACTACCTTTCCGGCAGCGATGCTGTGCTACTGGGTCCCCAACAACTTTATCACCATGACTCAGTCCATGTTGCTCCGCAATGAAACCGTAAAACAACAATTTGGCATCTGGGACCGTCCCAAGCCCATGCCCGGACAGGCGACGGAGGCGGGCTTCCAGGAGACTATGGAAAAATTGGTCAAGCAGGTCAAGGGAGAACCTACAACGGAAAAGGAGAAGATGGAGCTCCACAACAAAGAAATCGAGACTCGCAAGCGTGTCCAACAGGTGACCAAGGCGGCGAGAACCAGTCGAAGAAAGCAATGAGAAAGCTTGTCGCTGAGGCGTCGTCTAGTGAAAGAAGATAAAGCGTAACCCCTATTTTTCCTTTTGTTCACATCATCTCCTTCGCGAGTACACGTATGGTAATTTTGTGTATAGAACGATATAGCGATATCTTCAGCGCCATCGAATGATTTTATTCTTGAACATGCTATCACTAGTTAAAAAGTTATTTTGCAAACAAGAGAGAATTTCCTAATCGATTTGGGGGGAGGAAAGCAGTTTCTGCACGATTCACGCGTGACTCGAAAAGAATCCAAAAGAAAAACAAGGCCCAAAATTTTTAGGTTCTGTGTTCTGTCCTTACGAAAAGGCCGATTGAAACTGTTTGAAATCTGAAATCCGACACGACCCGATCCAACACAAATATAGCAAGTCATATAACTATTCGGAAAGCAGTAATCATCACATCTTACACAATGTCAGCTCCTCTTTTGCCACACAAGTCGGATCCAGAAATACTGGAATCCTTCCGCTACGTCAATTCGATGCCGGGAAAAAATGTCCGAGGGAAAATGATTGATTGCTTCCAATTGTGGCTGCAGATTGATCAGTCTTCTCGGCCCGATGTCCTGGACTCCGTAAAGGCCATTATCGGCGATCTACACAACGCTTCTCTCATGATTGATGATATCGAAGACAATTCAAAGCTTCGTAGAGGAATTCCCGTGACGCACTCTATTTTCGGGGTAGCGACCACCATCAACACAGCCAATTATGCCTACTTTCTAGCCTTGGAAAAGTGCCACGCCCTACAAAACCAAGAGGCGATGGATGTCTTTGTCGGTGAAATGCTGAATCTACACAGAGGTCAAGGCCACGATATATTGTGGCGAGAAGATGGAAGATGTCCCACGGAGGACGAGTACTTGAAGATGGTTCAAGACAAAACGGGAGGTCTCTTTCGACTTGCCGTCGGTAAGTGATGTGACGAAAAATCAAAAGGGTAACATTCTCACTGGTTGGCAAAATTCTCACAATCCTTTGTATTTTCTTTCAATAATTCCAACATATCCAAACAGGTCTCATGCAGGCCTTTGCAACCAACAACAAGAGTACGGATTACACGTCGCTTGTGAATAACATGGCGGCATATTTTCAAATTCGAGATGATTTCATCAATCTGGTCGACGAAGAATACATGAAATCCAAGAGCTTTTGCGAGGACCTTACGGAAGGAAAATTTTCCTTTCCAGTGATTCACTGCATCAAGTCGTTTCCCGATGATCACCGATTGTCCTCGATTTTGAAACAGAGGACGGATGATACCGATGTCAAGCGGTACGCACAAAAGATTATGAAAGAGTCGGGAAGTTTGGAATACACAAGAACAAAATGCACAACCCTAAAGGAAGAGATCTTGGCTGAAATCGAAAAACTGGGTGGGAATGCTCCGCTAACAAAGCTTGTTGAGGCACTCGACGTTCAAATTCAAGCAGTTGGACCAATGAATGCATGATGTATTTTGCAACATAGTTCGGAAATCTAGAAAGTTGTATCGACAGCATCAAAATTTAGAGTATCTTGTTGTTAAAGTTACTAGCAAATCCTCTATGTATCTAGATTCAACGAAGAATCCACATCGAGAAATTGAAAGTCATCTTTGTCGTTTCTTCTCCACAATTTTTTGGCATAATTTTTTTATCTCTTCATGTTATTATTTCTTCCCAACCTTGATTGCAGAGGGGACCAAAAAGCTCGCAGGTTTGGGCTTTGAAGGCGTCGTCTCCTCTGGAGCTGGTGGAGCTTCAGCAGCAGCATTCGATTCCTCGGCACTCGCTTTTTTCGACGGAGCAGGTGCCCCGAGGGGAGGAAATTCTTCTTCCGAGATCACCGCAGCCGCTGGTGCTCCATTGGTTCGGGGAACCGAAACAGTTGGAAGCTGCTGAGCCATCATTGGCATGGTTGCAAGGGGCATCCCGGGATGCATAACAGGTGGCATGGGTGACTGAGGAATGTATCCGTAGGGCGCAACCATCATAGGCATAATAGGAGGTGGTGGGAAACCCATTGGCATTCCTTGGGCCATAATCTGGGGTGGTGGTGGTTGCTGCTGCGCTGGTGGTTGCTCTTCACCTTCAACGGTATAGGCAAAGTTGAAGGACGACGGTCCACCTTGTTGCATAGAAGGCGGTGGCATTGGAGGTTGTGGGCGTGCTTGTTGTTTCTGGGCCATCATCTGCATGAGCTGCTCAGCGGCAGATGGTGGCACTGGAGGTGGTGGGGGAAATCCATTATCAATGATTTGTGGCTGAGGTGGTGGTGGCGGAGGAGGAGGAATAGGATTCGAACCGACCTTGAGCGCAGCCTTCAGGCTCGCCGTAGGGTCCTTCGGTGGAGCTGCTGGCGCTGCAGCCTGTGGGCTGACTCCGAGCATGGCCTTGAGCTTAGCTTCGGGAGTAGGGGTGACACCCAGCATCGCCTTAAGCTCGTTCGTTTTACCTTTTGCTGCAGTTGAAATCTGGCCCTTCTTGATAAATGCCTTCCATTGATTGAGGCCGCTCTTCCCCTTTCTCACTCCCTTGAAACCAATACCCTTCTCAGGGGGACCTTGTGCCTCGCGCCATCCGGCTTGTTTGACCCTGCCACTCGATTCAGCTCTCGATTTTCCAGAGAATGGTGCTCTACTTCTCGGAGTCGACCCTAATCTGCCAGGTGAAGCCATGTACTTATTCTTTGCCATTGGAGTGGGAGAAATATTACTGTTTGCAACCTGGCTTTCGATTCCAGACAGGATTTTCTGAGCATTTGCCTTCGCGGCTCCTTGTGTAGCGCTTTTCTCCGTGATTTCACGGTTGTTTTCAACGGTGATTCTCATCAAATGAGCCCACACAGCAAGCTTACCCCTAAAATTGGAGCAGAGACCTTGTAGGCTTGTCCCTCCGACGAACTCTTCGTCCATCACAATCTCCACACAACCCGTTGTATCCTTGTGAATACCGACAACAGTTCCTCTCGCGCCAAATGGAATGCCAGTGGCACAGAGATTCACTACTCTATCTCCAAGTTCCGGTGCTTCGTTTTCATTGTGATCGCTCGCTAGCATGACATCAGTCGCGCTCGTAGAGTTCTCTCTGTACAAAGCACTACCGGGAACTTTGACCAAGGATTCCTTGGGGAATCCCTTCTTTTTCAATTGAAGGTTAAGAACGTCTGTCGTTTTTTCGACAGCAGCAACCGCATCTTGTGGCATGACTAGAGTAGAAATCGGGATTCTAGGCAACTTAGCGGTTTCGTTGTTGTTCAACCACTCTCTGATCTTTGGAAGAACCTCAGCCCAATTAGGACCGAAAACCTTTGCAGCATCGTACTTCTTCTCCGATGGGAGTTTTGAAAGCGCACTGAACAACTGAGGGAATCTTTGACGATATTCGTTGATCAGTTTAATGGCTTTAGGAGTATACTCCCACTGAATTCTTTCCTTCACTTCAGCATTTTGCGTGTTGTTGTCACCTAAAGCTCTCGCGCTACCAATGACCAAGAGAGAATCTCCAGTGTCCCATGCCTTCTTTTCGTCTTTTGCCTTTTTGCCTTTTGCTTGAATTTCTGGCTTTTGCCTGGTATATCCTGCAACACAAAGTCCCTCGTTGGACTTGAGATTCAATCCGAGGTCGTAATTTCCCTGAACAAATGAAAGAGCACTGGTAATGCGACCAAAAATCAATGGGTTAACCTTCAATATCCGGCCTGCATCCGCAGAAGACACAAAAGTTTCGTTGATGGATCGTGCAAGCGCCAAGCCGAATGGAACTTCTGGGGGCATTGTAAGAACTTTGACTCCGACCTTCTTTCCATCCGCAATTCCAACTACTTGTCCAATGCAACCCTTGTATTTTCCTTTTGTCAACACGACATTCGATTCAACATGGAAACGCTCTTCCAGAGTCATTGGGCCACGTTCAACAAAACGAGGGTCAGGTGCTGGTGCTTGCCAGAGAGCAAGTTGCAGAGGGACTTCAGCTGTCTCCTTTCCAAAGAGTTTCTTCGAGGATCCATTTACTGGGTTCGTCTTCATTCCCTGCAAAGGCAGGAGTTTCAATCTGATTTTCACATCTTGGATTTGAACTCCACCCGATCCAGGAACATTGATGCCACCCAAATAATTTTGTACCATCTCCTCAGATTCTCTAGCCCAACGATCTTGCTCATGTTTATTCCACTTCCTCACTTTCTTCTTTCCCTGAAAAATGTACACCTCTGTTTTCTCGTCAGAAATCCCCACAACCTTAGCTTCGTGCATCATAGGCCAATTGATAAACAGCGACCGGTTCAAAATATTGTCAGCAAGTGCTTCAACTGGAGGCATTTCGGGCATTTTGTGTAGACTCAACACCATCGTAGGATACTTTGAGGCAAATCCGAAGCACTTTACTCCAATTGGTGTCAATTCTGCGTCGGTAATAGGAAGAACATTGAGCGACGGAAATCCAGGATAAGGAATCTGGGTTCCCGGAACCAGTTCCGGTTTGAAGGAAACTCCCTCAGTATCGTATTGTGGAAGGACCGTGACCTTTGAACTGCATTTACCGATATCAGTAAGTCCAATATTCTTGTGAGGTGCTTCAACTGTTTCTGTTGCTGTAGGGTCATGTGTGTAACAAAAAATCTCTCCAATGCGATTGCGATTTCTCTCGGCGTCGTTTAGCTTGTCGTCAGGAGCAAACTTCTTGATAGTGTCCAACAAAAGATTGATTTCGATAAAGGGGAGCAAGTTGACACCTTCCCATGGATTCTTTTTTCCATTCATATCGACCTCAAAGTCAGTTGGGTAAAATTGAAGAATGGGAGACTCTGACGACGTCATGAGATCACGGTAAGGCTTTGGCACCAGAGCAGACGATGCGGGTGGCAGACAGGACATGAGCTGTTGGAAGGGAAGGATGGGTTTTCCAACAGTAAAACTAATCTTCTCGAACATTTCTGGAAGATTGCGCAAATCACTTAGCATCGGTCCATAGTGGTACGGGAAAAACCAACCCCACGAAGTACAACCACGGTAGTAGTAGGCTAAACACCACATGAGTCCCTCCATGTAAGATTGCCGTAATGCATCGTGACCCTCGATGTCGAGAGGAGTCAATTTCAACTTCTCAAAATAATAACGACCCTTGAAATCCTTTTTTCCCTGCTGAACAGGAGACCAACCATCAACAAATGTCGAATCTGAGTGATTCTGCAAAATATCTTGCAGCATCATATTGTAATCGCCTTGCTTAGCGTCCTCTGCTGCCTTCAATTCGGCGTCGGAAGGTCCCTGATCGAGACCATCGCGTTTGTTCCATCGACGCTTCTTCTTAACATATTGAGCATCGAGCACTTCGCGGTTTTCCAATGTCTCTGTTTCCACGTTCCCAATAGCAGCCAGGTAAGTTTCGAGTCGCAATGGATCCGAAATGTTGCCATTTTCAGTCAAATACTGCCCTTTTCCCCATGATGGG
>JACLAC010025089.1_pt1 | contig 13695 bp, 5 predicted proteins | sample 8027881 | NCBI WGS metagenome assembly JACLAC01 (sample SAMN15725517, study PRJNA655200) | protist metagenome | isolation source: fluorescence activated cell sorting (FACS) single amplified genomes of... | place: Spain: Blaines Bay Microbial Observatory, Mediterranean Sea | collected 2016-01-19 | reverse complement strand
CAATACCGCAGCAGTGTTATTATTATTGTTACTGCCACCTTTACTCATTGGGCTATTTCCACTTGGACTATTTGGTCGACTTCTGCTATTACCACTTTTTTGTCTTGCATTTAACATATAACGTAAAGAAATGAAATATTTAATTGCTACTAATAACGAACTGGAAATAAAACGACATGTTAATGCATCTTTATCACGCATACTATTGCCTAACGATAACCAATGTTTTCCTAAAATATTCACATCGATCCAACATAATAATTTTACTAAACCGGGCAATACTTGATCTGCCATTCTAGTCAATTCAAATCGATCATCCATTAAACATTCTTTTGTTTGCAATATCATATGATGCAAATAATGTTGAATATCTGTATTGGATGCTGATGTTTTAGTATCAGTTATTGTAGTAGTATTTCGATTTTTTTTATTCAAATTACTAGCTTCCATGAAAAACATTAATAATGATTTTGGTTCATTACGTTGTTTACGATTACTATTCGTTAATGAACCATCTGCACTAGTTGGTGTATTACTTGGACTACTATTTGTACTACTGCTAGTAGAAATATGTTCAATACGTAATGGTGAACGTTTGCTAGTTGTATTCTTACCACTATTACCGGTATTTAAATGCAATGAATTACTACGTCCATGTTGTGTCGATGATTTTTTCTTTGGTGGTGAATTCCATGGATTTGCACTTGGTGATGGTGAAGGAGATGGCAACGATGGTGCTGGTGATGCAAATAATGGATTGTTGTTGTTGGAACTACTATTATCTTTTGGACTTTCACGTACAGGTGTTTTTGGTGGTTGTTTTTCCGCCGTAGTACTATTATTCCCCGTTGTACCACCAGCAATATCAGATGTTTTGCTACGATTTATCACATTTTCACCAATAACAACAACTGGTGAACGGTTATTGTTTCCACCAATACTTGGTGGACTACTAATACGTCGATATATTTTTCTACTTGGATCGGTTGCTATATAATTTGCATGATTTGATAATACATAATCAATCACTAATTCATACGTTAATAATCGTCCTTCGCGTGATTGCCATGATAATTGCATCTCTTCGTCTTCGTCTTCATCATCATCAAAATCATCATCAAAATCATCACCTGCTAATTCATTTATAACTTGCACTTTATTATTACTTTCGTTTACTAATTCACGATCTACTTTCCATGTTTTCACTAAACCTTCTAATACTAATAATAATAATGCTGGTGATTGTTGTGCAATATCACTAGTATGTGACCATGAACGAGAACCTTTAAATGCTAAATGTTTAAACACGGTAGAACTCATTTGACGAACCGTACTTGCTGTATGTCCTAAATATTTATTTAATGTAGTGAAAATATGATTCCAATTTGTTTTTAAATAATATTCAGGTACCATACGTAATTTTGCTAAGATGACACATAATGATAAAAGACCTTCTGCTAAATATGGATCTGGTATTGTATGCGTAGTACGCTGTGTACGATTTTTTCCATCGTTACTACTATTTTCAATTGTTTTCCCTTCCGTTTCTTTTGCTAATTTTCCAATTACATCACTAAATGCATTTAATGTTTGACGTGATGGACTACGTGATAAAAATGCAGCAAATGCTTTTGTTGCATTTTCACGTACAGTTAATTGTGGATGTCCTAAATTTTCATACGTAACACGTTGCATTTCCGTTTCAATAAAATCAGGCAATCCACCAATACATATAAAATCTTTACCAAATGTCAATGTTGCATGTGATGATGGTGAGCTGTTATTTAATGCTCGATTAATTGCATTTGCATTGTTGTTATTTGTTGTTGGTGTGGTGGCGGTTGTTTTAATTTCATTATTATTATTATTATCTTTTTTATCACTATTATTATTACGTTTTGGTGTTTGTAATGCATTTGTTGATGTTGTTTTATTTTTGTCATCCTTACTGCTAGTATCAGTGCCCTCTTCCATCGCATTAAAAAACGAATTATGTCTATTAGCAACTGGTGTTACCATATTAAAACTTTGACGTGTACCAGTTGGACTTAATGGTGGATTTGAATCATCAAATGTATTTGTACTTAAAAATGATAAATTATTCAATTGAAGTGATAATGGTGAACCTTTTGGTTTCTTTTTCTTTTTCAATGATTTATTGTTGTTATTATTATCATCATTTGTTGTTGTTGGAAAATTATTGTTGTTGTTGTCGTCGTCGTTACCACTATTGTTGTTCTTCTTACTTTTCTTTTTATTACTAATAATTGTTTTATTTAAATATTTACTTTGTAATGGTGAATTAGATGGTGTTTGTACACGTCTAAATTTTTTCACTATTGCTGTAATACCTAATAATGCACCTTCTTTTGCTTGCCATGGACTTTTTTGTGTTTTATTTTTTATTGTTGTTACCCCAACATCATCATCTTCTGCTATCGTTGCTTGTTCAGTTTCTCCTTTAATATAATTATCAATGCATATATTAACTAAACCTTGAAATAATAATTCAACATGATGTATTGGAAATAAATCTACGACACTATATAAACGTACAGCTGCATTTTTACGAATAGCACTCCAAATATCAGTCACACTTGATATGATAATATTACGCATGATTTGATAATCACTATCACTATATATATTTAACATTCCTAATTCCATATACATTTTACTAACCCAACTTTTAAACCAATCGTAAAAATGGATAAAGACTTGTTTTCGTACAACAGGTTTGCTTGTATTTAATACACAATATTGTATTGCATTTAAAATACGTGTACTTGGTTGAATTTCACGAAACATTTTAATCATTTTATCTGCATTTATATTTAATTTTTTTTTACGATTACTAGCTAATGAACCGTCTTTATCATTAATAGATGTGGAATTTTGTGATTCAGACATGGATGTTTCTAACGTGCCATGATTAAACGGGTCGTCGTTTGTTGTGGTTGTTGCTTTTCGTTCCGACCAACCAAAACGACATTCAAATGTAAATTTGACTAAACTATTTAATTCTTCTTGTGTTTTAAATACATGTTTAAATGCATTTTGTAATAAAGATGTTGTAGCAATAATTTTATTATTTTTATTATTATTATCGGTAATATCTTGTTCTTGTAAATATGTATATATTTTTTTCATCATATTGATTAATAATGTATTATCTGAATCGATACTATCCATTGTTGTTGGTTTTAATGCAGCTTGTTTTAATGTTGTAGTAGCAGACGACATGTTGTTTGGATTATTTTATTATTATTATTATTAATAAATGTATGAATTTTTGGTGATAAATGTAGTAAATTTAGCTATCGAAATTTATCTTGACTCGTAATATATAGTAAAGATATCTTGTATTCACTTTTCAGATGTAACGGAATATTGACGTATCGTTCAATGAATATTGTAATAGTATAATGATAATCTATCTATATTGTTAAACATTGACACATACATATATATATATATTCTCTCCCTCCATCTTCCTGCATCTACTCATACATCCTATCAATAATATAATATAAATAATATATTATTATATCAATTATTTAAGCAATCATCCCCAGCAATCCAACTGGCCGACACGACAATCCAGCAATCCAACACACATCCGCTTCATTCATTCAAAATTATTATATAAAGATCACATCATTTCAACCATCTGCTGCTGCTGCTGCTGCTGCTGCTGTGCTGCTGTGCTCTTCTGCTCTTCTTTGGATCACCACATCGCCACACCATGATCACAGCACCAAAAAACAAAAACCAGATGCTCGATTTTCAATTTCTCGATGCACCTTTCTTCGATTGCACAGATTGCTCTGTTTGCTGGTTTGCTCGATCCACCTTTCATCTTAATTATCCTAATCTCTATATATGTCAATATCATTATGAATGCTATATCCATGCTAGACAAGTGCTAGGTGCTATTCACATGCTAATCACCACAACCTATCAAATCCTTTCTTTACACTATGAATAGGTATCGAATATAACATTACACATCATTGAAATAATTCTTCCAACTAAGTACACAAGAAATTAAATTTGTACCAGATCTTGAAATCATTAATCCAGGTAATGCTATATATCCCTTAAACTGACATCATTGGATTTTACGATCCGCAATCCGCGCAATCCAGCGCTTCATGCTATATCCATGCTAACTTCACCCCAGCATCGCTGAGAAGTCAGTAAATGCTTTTGTAAAAAAAAATAGTTTCAACCACAGACTTTTCAAATTACATATCAAGTACCTTCATAATACATATATTTGCCCATTTGAGCACCAACACATTCAAATTTGAATAATTCGATCATACAGAGTTATCAACAAACATTTTCCCGATTGGATTTCGACTTACCATATGAATAGCACTAAAATGCAGTTTTTTTCATTGTCAAAAACGCAGCAAATTGCAAGACTGAAGCCAACTGGAGAGATTATATATATATAACAGTGTATATATTCATTTCATATATAAATACATATTTTAACCTGAGTGCAGCTCAAACAAAGATGTACAAGTCCTATTTTTACTCTCTTTTTCAATAAAAAATCTCGCTGAAAATTAGCATGGCAGTATCACGGTGTTATTTTAAGGTAAAATAAGTGTATTTGAATCACCATCGATCAGGGTAACACATATAACATATCTATTCAAACCTCTAAATCACTATTCCTTTCTCAAGATCATAGATTACATGCCTAATGAACGATCTACCTGGCTTTATAACAATCGGAAATAGTGTACTATATGTATTTTCATCTTGGTTGACTATGTTTTTTTTCGTCCAATAGTATCCCCATGCTAGATTTCAGCCATTTGCAAAATCCAACTTGGCAAAAATGGAAAATTTGTATTATCTCAGCAAATATATGTTGTGGAGTGAAATAAATGGCATAGGAATGTTTAGAATTCATCAGCGCATCATAAAAGTGCTATCATCAGGAATATATATAATGGGAAAGTGTATTTTTAGTGTATTGTGAGTGTGGATTTGGTGATTTTCATTTACTAAAAAGTAAGCGTCGGGTCAACATAGTACATGACGAAAGCTAAAATAACAGGTTTATAGCATTACAGAGGTATGAACAGTAATTTCTTGATACCTATATACATTACATGTAAACACACAAATGTGCATACAAACATAGATATACACATGTAAAACTGTTCCGGATGCTTTTAAATCCTTTCATATCTATTTAAAAAGGAATTTGAAACTTTATATTAAGTCAATCGGTTGGGAACTTTGTTTTTTAAAGTATTTTTGCTATTTATTACACTTTTTTATTTTTATCAAAAAAAAACATATCAAAAATGAACACAATAGTTTGAAACAAGTGATGCGACAATTTTGAACAAAATGAAAATGGGCCATGGTATGTTGGAAAATGGATTCCAACTTTCGTATAAAACTTAGGATTGCTTCATTTTTATATATTAAACGAGTGTGCACTGTTTCGAAGGGCTACGAAGATCTGCAAAAAACGATAGAGTGAAATATTTATGTTTACACGATTTACTGAAAAAAAAAAAAAAAGATTGAAAAAAAGTGTTTATTATTTTTTTGCAATATTTTAAATTTTATTGCAATGTCACACCAGTGATAAAAAAATCATTTAAAATCTTCATTTTTCAATAACTCTCAGCCTAGACTTCAAAATCCCATCTTTGTGCTCTAATTAAAGAATGAAAGAGGCAGACGTAATATTGCATAATAAATAATATCCTTTTCATGGAATTGAAAAATATTTTTCAAATATGAAAATATTTTTTTATCGCAGAAGCAAAAAACTTGATAAAAATATGATTTTGGTGACAAAAACATTTATCATAAATGATAAATTGTTGTATATCTAATACAGTAATTGTTTTCAAATTCTTGGATAAAACGTTAAAACAATGGATAATATAGTAATTAAGTCACGTACAAATTTTTATTTGTTAGTTATAAATAGAACGGTATTGTAATGGTCATTATTTATTTTCTCTTGTTGCAACATTATTTTGTTTTTTGTTTGTACAATGTGTCGTCTTGTACTGAAAAATGGTCGGGCTAGATTGTCAAATTCGAGTGAAGCAGCAATTTTCAGATCAATAAATATTCTTGCTGCTATGTCCATGCTATTTCCAATCCAAAAATATCATTTTTTATGATGAATTTCGAATATATAAATATCAATAATATCCGAATATATACATTATAAAATCTAATATTATTTATATGCTATACGACCTAATAGATACACAAAAAGTATACTTGCTTTTTAATTTTTAATGCTGTGTCCATGTACCACCTCCAATCGGGCGGCAATAATTTTCACAATAAATTTTCAAAATCGATTTTGCAATTTGGTGGAAAATGATATATTTTTTCCATAGTGAATAGTGTTATTTTATGTATCAAATATATATCTATCGACGTAGAAAATACAAACAAATAGATGGATGGATGGAACAACCAGAGAGAGAGAGATAGTGACATTTCAGATCAAATACATTCATAACAATACATTTTTATTAATCTATTTAAAACAAATAATTGATTTCATTATTTTTTTCACAAAGAGAAATTACATATTACCACCACCACCGACAAAAAATAAATTTTTAACTAATTAATAACAATCAACATGGCAACATTTTCATTACCACCACCACCAGAATTTATGCAACCTATACAAGATGGTAATAATGCATTTACAAGTATACAATACGATGATATGAATGATAACAATGATACTCACGACGATATTGTGAACAAATTCAAAAATCGTAACGGAGGTAACAACAACAACAACAACATCAGCCGATCAAATACACCAGCTTTTGGTCAACAACAACCAGAATTATCAGAAGAAGATCAACAAATCAACGAAGAATATTTTATATGGAAAAAAAATACACCATATTTATATGATGTATTAGTATCCCATGATTTAGAATGGCCATCTTTAACTTGTCAATTCTTACCACATCAAATCAATACGAAATCACATACGCAACATAAATTATTATTAGGTACACATACATCTAACGATGAAATGAATCAATTATTATTGACACAAATATATTTACCAAAAAATAATGCAGTGATACAAAAAGATAAACATTATCCAATTAAAAAAAAAGAAGAAGTATTAATAGTAGCAAATGGTGATGAACATGATAATAATAATAATACTATGGATATTACCGGCGAGAACAAGAATACTTCAACATTAAAATGTATTAAAGGTGGATATGGTGGTGTACAAGCAATGTATAAAGCAGAAGTTAAAATTAATCATCCTGGTAGTATTAATATTGCACGTTATATGCCACAAGAACCATTAATCATTGCAACAAAATCTGGTGGAATTACAACGTCCAAGAAGATGAATACTGATAATAATGAAAATAAAAAAATTATTATAGAAGAAGAAGAACAAGATATATCTACAACAACAACAGCTACAACAGATGAAAACAAAGTTGATGATGACGACGACTTGATTATTGATGAAGAACATGATGATAATACGACAACCACCACCACCATTGATCCAAACGTTTATATCTTTCATATTGGTAAACATCCATCCACACCAATAGATATACATACAACACGTCCAGAAATGATATTAAAAGGACATCAAAGTAGTGGATATGCATTGGCATGGTCACATATTACGAAAGGTATGTTATTATCTGCAAGTGATGATGGTACGATATGTTTATATCAAATACCCGTACAAGATATTAAAGGTGGTGATAAAGAAACGATAGTTGTGGACAAACCATTTAAACGTATGTGTAATGCACATAATGGTGTTATTAATGATGTACAATGGCATAGTGTACATCCATCATTATTTGGTACAGTTGGTGATGATAGTACTATTAATATTTGGAATTATACAATGGCAACAAATATTACACCAGAAAACAACGACGACGAAGAGAACATCGACAATTTAAAACCAATTATACATTTAGAAAACCAACACAATAATAAAGAAATTAATTGTATACAATTTAATAGCTTTAATCAATATATCTTTGCAACTGGTGGTGCAGATAATCATATTAATATATGGGATATTCGTTCATGTGTTGGTACTAGTAACAAGAATGTAATGCCATTACATATCTTAAAAAATCATACCGATGCAATTTATAGTATACGTTTTTCACCACATGATGAATATACATTAGCAAGTAGTGGTCATGATCGTAAAGTAATTATGTGGGATTTATCACAAATGAAGAATGGAAATGATGATGATGACGATTCGAAACATTGCGTACGTTTTATACATTGTGGACATACAATGGGTGTGAATGATATTTCATTTAATTTAAATGATCCAAATGTTTTATGTAGTGTTGGTGAAGATAATGTATTACAAATATGGAAAGAAAAAAGTAATTATTATATGGTAGATATTGAAGAAGAAGTTGCGGAAGAGGAGGAAGCAGCAGTTGTTGTTGTAGTAGAAGAAGAAGAAGAAGAAAAAGAGAATAATAATGCGGATAGTAGTAATAGTGCGGTCGTTGATGTAACTGATGAAAATGCAATGATTGTGGATGATGATAATGATGTTGTTGTAGAGACAGAAACAAATAGTAATGTCAATACTACTAATAATAATAGTAATAACAACAACAATGGGGCGGGGATGATGATGATGATGATGGGTCCAAGTGAAACTAGTTGTACTATGTTGTTTGATGATGATAGTAATGCAAATACTATCGCATAACGAATATAGTAGTAGAGTGATTTCAATACTATTAACAACAACAACAACAACAACGGGGGGGATGATAATGGATCCAAGTGAAAGTCAGTCGTATAGTATGATATATATGTGTTGTTGTTGATGATGATGATGGCGATATAGTACTTTGCAAATATATAATACATCGCATAGTAGAGACGAGAAGGTTGTGAGAGGCAGAGGGTAGAGAGAGAGTTTTCAGTTTCCAGTGTGGAGAATGTGTGTGCAGTGTGTGTGCAGTGTGTTTGAGTGCGTGCGAGGTTGAGAGTTGAGAGACCCCGGTTGATGGAGATATGTGGGGTGAGTCTGAATGCGAGGAGGGTGGAGGCTACGTGATAAGATAATATAAATTACTTTTTAAAATATTTACTCGCGTGTATTTCATTTTTATTAAAATGTTTAACATTTTAAATTTTTTTTAAAACCCAATTAATTTTAACTCTTCATCTATTTCACTTTTTAATTGATTATCTGTTTTTAATGATTTAAACGTTTCTTCTGTAAATGTTTTTTTCATATCATATGCATCTTCCCCATCGGCATAATATTTTGCCTCAACACTACGTATTTCATATTTTAATGTTTCATTGTATAAATGAAACGCACCATAATTACTCTCCCGAACATGTAAACTAACATATTCCGCTTTAAATGCTTCTTGCATAGCACGTTGTGCACAACGCATTAAACGACTTGCTAAACCTTGTTTCCTATGTGTACGCAATACGGCTAAACTAGTAATATGTCCATGTGGTTTATCATCTTTTTTTAAATCTTCTTCCATTTTTGCCAATACGTACCCAACAACATGTCGATTATGATCTTCCGCTACGTATAATAATTGTGGCCATGTCAATATATGATATAAATAATATTTCATTTGATAATTTTCTGGTAAACAATGTAAATTAGCATCTTGCATATTGATAATATCATTTAACGTCGCACGTCGTATGGATACCATGGTGGGGAGGTATAACGTACTACTACTATTATTACTAAAACTTCGATCACTCAATCAAATCTTGACAATTATTATTATTATTATTAGTACTACTATTAACCAAACAACCAAACACCCCTCTCTGCCTTTCCAACTACTTGTTTATTGTTATTTCTTCTATGATTTATAGCTATGATAAATATATATATATATATGTAGTTTTTATGTTGTTTTTAATATGTGGTGGAGATGGTGTGCTGAGATGTCTTTGGTGGTTTAGTTTTAAGTTTTAAGGTTTTAAGTAGTTAGCATTTTGACGCTTGTATCCCTTGCTGCGTCAATGCCCTGGAATGCTATTAATTAGCAGGTACATAGCAAGGGATATCCATCATGCGAGTGCTATCTCGATACTATTGTATTAGCAGGTGCATAGTGGGGGAAATCTATATAAAATCATTTTTGCCGTTTTGATAGGAAGCTTATACTTGTTAGTGACCAATTATTTCTATATAAATCACGTCCCAATTTTCCATCCATTTTCACTGCTATGCACATGCTAATTAATAGGATTGACACAGCAAGGGATACAAGCGTCAAAATGTTTCGTATTTCGTACCTGTAAATAAAATTGCACTATGTACTAATAGAACTAATGATGGATGAATAATGAATGACTACAAGAATACATGAATATCTTGTATCACTTCATCACACAAAAATACATCCATCTAGCTAGCTGTATAAAACATATTGTATTGTACAACTTACTATCTATCTTTCTCTGCGTGTGAAACAACCAGAAATACATATAATTTGTGTGTCTTCTTAGTCGATAGATTTATAATATATAATATTATTGGACGTAACAATCATCACAGAAATAATTCTATACACCGACCGTATTATATAATTATATTATATTAATTTTAAAAATAATTTACGGTATAAGAATAGAATACATTGAACATAAGATATATATTATATTGTATTAATAATTTATACAAATCAATCATATACAATATTAAAGCACGTCATAACAAATAACAAAAAAAAAAACATGCCGAAGAAAAAAGTAAATAAACATACACCAGGTGGTACAATTAATCCAAAAGTATTAAAAGTCAATGATTTAAAAAAAGAATTAAAAAAAAGAAAATTAGAAACGAGTGGTTTAAAAGCTGCATTAATCAAACGTTTAGAAGAATCCATAGAAATGGAAAAACAACCACAAGATGACGATGATGATGACGACGACGACAACGAAGAAGAACAATCAAACAACAACAACAACATGGATATTGAAACTGAATCATCTACCACCAAAACAAAAGAGGAACAACCACAACCAACAATATCAAAAATAAAAACAAAACAAAACAAGATGAATACGACAATCAAACCAGAAATTATCATGACAACACCAACAACACCATCCTCAAAAATATCACACCATATATTTCAACCATTATATGGTGCACAAACAGATGGACCTGTATGTTTTTTATTGGAAACCGATAGTGTTACTATATTATTAGATTGTGGTTGGGATGAAACATTTGATATTAATATATTGGAACCATTACGTAATATTGCATCTAAAGTTGATTTGATATTAATTAGTCATGGTGATTTAAATCATATTGGTGCATTACCATATGCATTAAAACAATTTGATTTTAAAAAAAATCCACCAGTATATTTAACAATACCAGTACAACGTTTAGGTGAAATGTGTTTATTAGATGCATTATTTAATCGTGGATGGAGTGGACGTGATACATTATTAGTGAAAAAAAACGATATGGATGATGATGATGATATTAACGAGGAAGAAGATGAAAATAAACAATTATTTACTGTTGAAGATATTGAATATTGTTTTCGTGAAAAATCTATCCCATTAAATTATCGTCAAAATTTAACTATTACTGGTTTAGAAAAAGGTTCCATGACCATTACACCATTTAGTGCTGGGCATACACTTGGTATGTTATCTTTCTATTCAAAATAAAAAAAAATATATATTTAACTCTAACAAAAAAAATTACATATATATATATATATATACAGGTGGTGCAGTATGGCGTATATCAAAAGAAATTGAAAGTATTGTCTATGCAATTGATATAAATCATGCAAAAGAACGACATTTAAATCCAACCTTATTAAATACATTGAAAAAACCTGCGTTAATGATATGTGGTGTACGTAATCCATTGCATTTAAACAAATGTATTAATATTTCTTCAAAACCAAATAAAAACAATACAAATACAAGAGTCAATATTGAAAAAGATATTATATCAACTGTATTATCCACATTACGTAGTGGTGGTGATGTATTGTTTCCAACAGATAGTTCAACACGTTTATTAGAATTATTATTATTTTTCGATCAAGAATGGTAAGTTTATAATTATGTATATATTATATATATATAGAAACACATACACAGAGAGAGAGAGAGAGAGAGAGAGAGAGAGAGAGAGACGCGCACACACACACACAGACACACACACACACACCACCAAAAACAACCACTAACACCACCAAATACACACACACACACACACACACGCAACACACACAAAACAGGGGTAAATTAAAATCAAAAGGTTCCTATCGTATTGCATTATTACATCACAACGGTTTCAATGTTATTGATTTTGCAAATTTATTATTATCATGGATGTCAACAACTGTTACAAATAATTTTGATGATAAACGTATTAAAGCATTTGATTTGAAATATATTGAAATTATACGCACAAAACAAGAATTAGATGCATTACCATCACCAAAAGTAATATTTACTACAAGTCCAACGATGGATTATGGTTATGCACATGATATTATAGGAGAAACGAAATTTAATAGTAATCCAAATAATACTATTATTTTTACAAATAAACCATCCTCGAATCCATCCTCACTTTCATATAAATTAGCAAAAAATATTATACAAGGAAAAACAATTATTCAAGGTATTCAATCATCTGTTAAAATTGATAATTTCACGAAATATATACGTGAAAAAATTAGTGGACAACAATTAATTGATTGGGAAAATGCAAAGAAAAAAATTGAAGATGAACGTATAGCAATGCAATTGAAAAAAGAAGCTGAAGCACAATTGTTAGAATTCAGTGCAGAAGAAGTGGTGAAAGATGATCAAAATCAAGATAAAGATGCTTTTCAAATTGATTTAAAACAATTTGGACAATATGCAAAACCAGTTCATCCAATGTTTAATTTTAAAGTCAAACGTGTTGAATTTGATGCATATGGTGAAGTATTAGATCAAAATACATTAGATCGTTATACACAAAAATTTACAACTGTTGGTGCAAATGAAATGGATGTTGATGGTGGTGATACCAATACTACTACTACTACTACTACTACTAATAATAATAATAATAAGACTACAGCAGATGGGAGTGACAAAAATGATAATAACAATAGTAATAATAGTAAAAATAACAAAGACAATAATGAAATGGACGAGGATGACAGTGACGAAGATAAAGAAGATGAAGATGAAGATTTAGAAGATGCAATACCAACTATTATGCGTAAAGAAATTATTAAAGGTGGTATAACAATTAAATGTCAAATTAAATATGCACCATTATTAGGTTTAGCAAATCATCGTTCATGTGGTATTTTAATACGCCAAGTAAATCCAAAAAAATTAATATTAGTTGGTACTGGTACAGAAGAAGAAGAAGAAGAAGATATGGCTAAAAGTAGTAGTAGCAGTAATAAAAAGAAACAAAATGAATTATCAAATATTGCATCGACAATATTAAGTTCCAGTGGATTTGAAGTGAAAGATGATTTAAATATAAATGTATTTATACCATCAAGTGATAAACGTGATATTATTAAAATCGATGCAGATAGTAAATATTTTGAAACTGTCGTTGATGATGAATTATTACGTAAAATGCAAATATCTACGTTAGGTGCATAT
>JACLAC010014762.1_pt1 | contig 13697 bp, 9 predicted proteins | sample 8027881 | NCBI WGS metagenome assembly JACLAC01 (sample SAMN15725517, study PRJNA655200) | protist metagenome | isolation source: fluorescence activated cell sorting (FACS) single amplified genomes of... | place: Spain: Blaines Bay Microbial Observatory, Mediterranean Sea | collected 2016-01-19 | reverse complement strand
TAATTAATATTAAATCTTCATTAAAAGAACACACAACAAAAGTTATAGATAAAGCTACAAAGATTAAATTAGAAGAAATTGATAAATTAATTGTAGAAATAAATAAAAGAACTAATGTTAAAAGTAGTCATTTAGTTGATTTATTACAATACCACTCATTATTAGAAGAATTAAATACAGCACATGGGTAAAATAGAAAACATAATTAGAATTGTTGAGCAAAGAAAAGGTACTCTAAAAGGTAAAGATGTACCTGCTAGTTTAATAAAACGTATGGAGGATTTATACGGTAAATTTGATTATAAAAATGATTTTTTTAGTTCTGATTTAGACACTTATTTTAAGACTAAATCAATTAATAAAGAAACTGGAGGTATAAATCATAGTGTTATTGCATTAGCTAGTTTTGAAGAATCACTTAGGCAAATAACTAGTGCATATGAAACTTTAAAAGATTTATTAAAGGCAGATGAAGCTAAAAATGATTCTAATATTAGAGAAGTAGCTCAGGACATTAAAATGGCACTTAATAAGTATAGAGCTCATTTAAGAAAATTCTACCCAGAACAATATAGAAAATACACTAGTAAGATGAATGAAGGATTAATTAGCCCTTCAAAAGTAATAGCTCTTAACGATAAAAGAGCTGAAGCTGTTACTGCTGCTGTAGTTAAAGAATTTGGTATTAAAGATGAACTTAGATTAAAAGGAATTGTTAGAAATGCTTTATCTGATTTTATGTTTGATGCTGACATTAATGTAGATGAAAATACTACCACAGGTGGTGGATCAGCTTCATTTACACCAGGTACAGGAATGGCATATGCAACACCATATGCTTTTAACAAAAATAAAAAAGCAAAAGGAACTGATGATGACATTTATACTAAAGAATTTGGTTATAAATTAGTTAAAGAAAATATAGATAAGGGTGATGGTGTTGATTTAGATGCATATGGATATAAATTAGTTCCAAAAAATAAAGATGGATCCTATGTACAAAAGGGATCAAAATTAGATGTAAAACAGTTATTTGAAGACCAAAAAGGTTTTCAAGCTAAAAGAGTAGCTGCATTTGATGTAATTGAACAGGAACTTAACGATATTTATAAGATGTTGAGCAATGCTAAGAATGAGACAAGTGAGTATTATAATGATAATCCTTCATCATACAATGTTATTAAACCAACTGATCTAGTTTTAGATTATATAAAAGATATTAAAGACTTATTAAAAGGCGAATAAAATGGCAAAAACAATACAAGAACAATATAACCAAATAAATAAAGGAAAAGGTAGTAAAGAATTGTTCCTTAAAGAGGTTAAAAGAAACTATCCACATATGATAGTTAATTCTGCTACTTACAAACAAGCAGAAGAAATACTATTAAACAGATCAGTAATAACTGAAAATTTAGCAGGAGTAGTTAATCCATCAAAACCAGACTGGTTTAAAATATTTGATGATAATATGAATATCATTAAAGAAGAAACTGCTGCGGCTAAAAAAGATGAAGCAATAAAAGCTGAATTAAAAGAACCTAATAAAGATGTAGTTGAGTTAGAAATAAAAGGATTTGATTATAAAGATGATAAAAATATAGATAATTTAAATGGTGAAGAATTTAGATTAGGTGTTAAATTTGAAATGGATAAAGTTAGAGAAACTGTATCAGATGCTGATTTAGGTGAAGCTATTAAAAAAGCACAAGATTTAGTAGCTAAAAATTTAGCTAAAGATCCTTTACATTATGTTAAAAATGCTATGTTTGGAGTAGAAGGAATTGGATACACAGATGAAGCACCAGGTATTACTGCAAGTAAGTCTGATAAAATGGAAAAAGTAAAATTAAAAGAAAATAAAATGATATCATTAGTAAGCATACTAGAAAATAGTCCTTTAGGTGAAAAACCAAAGGCGAAAAAAAGAGTTAAAAAAGAAACTTTAGATAGTAAATTAGCAGAAATAGATAAAGCATCACAGCTTGTAGCTATGGAAGCAAAAATTGCTCATGTTGATGAAATTATAGAAAAGAAACAAGCTAGACTTACTATGGTTACTGAAGATGAAAATTTATCTGAATTAGCTGATAAAGCAAAAATTAAGGCTATGCAACGTGAAGTAAAAGATTTATCTAAAAGAAAGATGAAAATGGAAAAACTTTACGAAAAAATGTCTGGTAAAAAATATCAAAAACAAGAAGTAGTAGTAGATGAAGATTTAGAATCTTCTAATTATGCAGGTGCTTCAAATTCAGATAAATCAGAAGAAGCATTTAAAAATAATGCTAATGAAAAAGTTGCTGAAGAAAGCAATGCTGGTTCAAATGAAGGATCTGATGAAAATTCAAATTATAATTCTAACGAAAATCCAGAATCATATTCAGGTTTAAAGAAATTTAGAGAAAACTAAAAACATGAAGCAAGTACTTGTAGAAACAAGGCTATTTACAGCCATGCCTATGTCCCTATCAGAAAATAATATTTCTGAAAGAGGATTACCATTAGTTGAAGGAATATTAGCTACAGCTGAAGTTAAAAACGGTAATGGAAGGTATTATTCTAAAGAACTATGGGATAGAGAAATAGATAAATATAAAGTACTAGTTAAAGAAAAAAGAGCAATGGGTGAATTAGATCATCCTGAATCTACAGTAATAAATTTACAAAACGTATCACATAATATAGCTGATATGTGGTGGGATGGAGATAATGTAATGGGTAAAATAGAAATACTACCTACTCCATGCGGAAATATTTTAAAAGCATTAGTTGAAAGTGGAATTACAGTTGGTGTATCTTCTCGTGGGATGGGAAGTTTAAAACCAATGGGTGAAGTACAAGAAGTACAAGATGACTTCGAATTACTATGTTGGGACTTTGTTTCAACACCATCTAATCCAGATTCATTTATGCATTTAGTAAAAGAAGGACTTGAATTTAAAAGTTCAAACTCATACACTAAAGTAAATTCAGTAATAACTGAAATACTTTGTGCTCATGGGTCATGTCCAATAATTTAAACTCCCCTGTTTAACCTGAGATTAGCGCTCTTCATTAAATTGAAGGCGCTTTTCTTACGTTCTAAAGAATCTTCATATACGTATAACTGTAATATGCCATCATTCTATATGGCATTCAATAATTATTAATTCTTATTACGATTCCAAATAATCGTATTCCACAAAAACAATTAGGAAAATGAACAGAAACTTTTTAAAAGAGGCTATTGCCGATGCAAAGACTGTAAAAGAATCAGCCATTGCAAATGCTAAAATCGCTTTAGAAGAAGCTTTCGCTCCAAGAATCCAATCCATGCTTTCAGCTAAGCTAGAAGAAATGGACAAAGAGGAAATGGATGAGGAAATGGACGATAAAGTTGATGAAGCTAAAAAAGAAGACTCTGATAAAATGGAAGAAAGAAAAGAGTACATGACCAAAAAAGAAAAGCGCGAAGGTGACGATCGTAAGTCTGATAATAAGGCTGAGACTGAAACTGAAAAAATGCGTAAAATCAAAGAAGGAGATGACTCTGAACTAGACGAAATTTTAGCAGAATTAGACAAAGAGCTATCTGAAGAGATGGATTCTAAAGACGACAAGGACGACATCAAAGAAGATGAAAGAACTGACGCTGAAGAAGAAGGCTATAAAGATGGTGAAAAAGATGCTGAAGAAGACATGGACGACGAGGACGAGGATATCGATCTTGAAGATATGTCAGAAGAAGATCTTAAAAAATTCATCGAAGACGTAATTGAAGATATGGTTGGAGCTGGCGAATTAGAAGATGGTGAATCATTCGAAGATGACGTTGACGTAGATGTAGACGAAGATGGAGAAGTAGAAGTAGAAGACGATATGGAAACTGCGGTTGACGTTGAGTTGGACGAAGCTAAAGAAGAAATTGACGAAAGAAAAAAGCAAGGATACGATGATAGAGAAGATGAAAGTCTTGGAATGCGTAGAGGTGCTGAAAAAGGTAAGAAACAATCTATGAAAGCTCGTAGAGATGATTCTTATGGGAAATTTGGTAAGCGTGATGCGGAAGCAAAAGGTGAAGACAAAGGACCTGGAAAAAACAAAGTCAATAAAGAAGAAGTTGAATCATTAAAAGCACAGTTAGCTGAAGCTTATGATACAGTGAAAACTTTAAAAACTGAGTTAAATGAAATCAATTTATTAAATGCTAAGTTACTTTATACTAACAAAATCTTTAAATCTAAAAATTTATCTGAATCACAAAAGGTAAAAGTATTAGAATCATTTGATAAAGCTACTTCAGTTAAAGAAGCAAAATTAGTATTTGAAACTGTTGATACAGGATTAAAATCTAAGAAAACTTACGTAAATGAAAATTTAGGTAGAGCTTCTAAATCTGCAGGTATTGCTGTAAAAAAGACAGCTAAGAAACCAATTGTAGAATCAGACGAAATGGTAAAAAGATTCCAGAAATTAGCTGGTATACTTTAATTAAATTAATTATTAATCAAAACTAAAAAGAAAAATGTCACAATTAAATTCACTTTTAGAATCGGCTAATACTTACAAATCACTACAAAGTGATGCTGCAAGATTAGCTAGCAAGTGGTCCAAAACAGGATTACTTGAAGGCATGGCTACTGAGACAGACAAAAATAATATGTCTATGATCTTAGAAAACCAAGCTAAACAATTAGTAACAGAGAACACTCAAACGGGTGGAGGTACTGGTACTTTTACTGCAGGTACAGGTGCTGCTGGTCAATGGGCTGGTGTTGCTTTACCTTTAGTTAGAAAGGTATTTGGACAGATTGCTGCAAAAGAATTTGTTAGCGTTCAACCAATGAACCTTCCTTCTGGTCTAGTATTTTATCTAGACTTCCAATATGGTGGTACGCAAGTTAACTCGCCAGCGAATGCTGCGAATACTGCTAAACAACCATTTGCAAATGGATCATCATTATATGGTACTCCTTCTCCAGTTAACCCAGCTACTAACACTAGTGGTTTCGGTAACGCTGCTGCAGGTGGTCTTTATGGTGCTGGTAGATTTGGGTATTCAACTCAAAACTTTATTGCTGGTGCTGCAACTGCAAACTTAGCTATAGTTGGTAATGCTGACTGGTACATGGATCTATATGCAGATTCAACTTACCAATTTGCATTAACTGGTGTTGCTGCTGCTGCTGTAACAGGTAACCAATTATCTGCTGCAACTAACGTAACTAAAGTTTCTGCTGCTGCAACTACTTCAGCTGCTGCTGCAACTACAATGTTACAAACTTTTGCTGATTTAGAAGCTATTGAAGGTTTTTATTTAGCAAGTGCTGCTGCTGGTAATGCATTATTTACAACTCAATTACCTGCATTTACTTGCCTAGAGCAAGGTGCTGTATTCGCTGCGGCTCCAGCTGCTATTGCTGCTGGATCGTTAAAAGCTGGTGATACAGCTTGTGATATCACAGCTCAGTGTGTAATTACAGATAATGGTGGTACTGGTGGTGCTGCTATTGGTGCAACTGTTGGTGATTTCAACGTTCAACCTACAACTTCAACTTCGGTTAATGGTGAAGGTATGACAATTGATTTACTAGGTACAGCTGCTGCTGCAAGAGTAATTGTAAACAACCCAGGTAGAGGTTATGCTGCTGGAGATGTTTTAACATTCTCTGCTGCTGCTCTTCCTTTATCAGCTGCTGTTGTTGCAGGTGTAAACATTGTATTAACATTAGTAGCTGCAAATGTTCCAGCTGCAGGTGTTATTTCATGGTTTGGTACAGGTACTATTTCAGCTACAGGTGTTGTTGCTGGATGGGTATTAGCTCAAGGTGCTGTTGTTAACTCAACAGTTAACGGATTTGTATGTATCCAAACATTACAACCTTCTGATAATAACAGAGGTGATTTCGAAGATGGAAATGCTGCTTTAGGTGCTGCTGGATTCAACACGCCAATCGCAATTCCAGAAATCAACGTTGCTATGTCAAGTGAAGCTATCGTTGCTAAAACTAAAAAATTGAAAGCTGTTTGGACTCCTGAGTTCGCTCAAGATTTAAACGCTTACCATTCTTTAGATGCAGAAGCTGAACTAACTTCAATTATGAGTGAGTATATTTCATTAGAAATAGACCAAGAAATTCTTGCAATGCTAATCGAATCAGCTGGTGCTGGTGATGAGTATTGGAGTGCACAAAACAACTTAGCCATTAACGAAAATGGTGTTGTTAATAACGCTTTAGGATTCTTTAACTCACAAGGACAATGGTTCCAAACATTAGGAACTAAAGTTCAGAAACTTTCTAACATCATCCACCAAAGAACTCTTAGAGGTGGTGCTAACTTTATGGTATGTTCTCCATCAGTAGCTACTATTATCGAATCTATTCCAGGATTTGCTAGTAACTCAGATGGTGATGTTGCTAAAATGAGCTATGCATTTGGTGTACAGAAAGCTGGTTCAATGAACGGAAGATACCAAGTATACAAAAACCCATATATGACTGATAATACTATATTATTAGGATATAGAGGTGGACAATTCTTGGAAGCTGGTGCAGTATTTGCTCCATACATTCCGCTTATCATGACTCCAATGGTATACGATCCAACAACATTTACTCCACGTAAAGGTTTATTAACTCGTTATGCTAAGAAGATGTTAAGACCAGAATTCTACGGAAGAATATACGTTTCAAACTTAAATACAATTTAATATTTAATTATATTAAAATATTTAGTATATTATTTTTAAAAGAGCCCCACATTAGTGGGGCTTTTTTTTATGATTTAATCTCCTTGTTAATATTTATAACAAAAACCTATGGCATCTATATTAACCCCAAATACTTTTCAAGTTAAAATAAACGAAGAGCATGTAGTTAATGGTATAAGAACAAGAAATGAAAATGTTTATGACATACCTAATGTAACTAACTATGATAGAAGGATAGTTACTGTTCCTGAAAGTACTTCTGTAGATTTAATAAATACTAACGGTCCAACACCTGGACCTGCATTATTTCCGTCTAGTAGTATTGCATATGGAAGAATAACAAACATGGATGACAGTAGTCGATTAGCAGTTACATTTACGTCATCTGCGGGATTAGACAATGTAGGGTTAGTTGGTAGAAATATAAGTGGTTCATATACAAGTGGTGGAACTCTATCACCAGCAGCAACTGCATTCCCAACTACAGGAGTAATATATACAGCTTTATCATCTTCAACAAATGGATCAGGAACAGGATTAACATTAAATGTTACTCAAAGTGCAGGATTAGTATCACAAGCTATAACTTTAACAGGAGCTTCTACAACAACACAAATAGGAACTTATAATAATGTGCCATTAGGAGGATCAGCAACTGGAACAGGAGCTTTATGTACAGTTAAAGTAACGTCAGATGGCTTTTCAGAATCAGCACCTTCAACAGCAACAGTTTCAATTTCAGATCCAGGAAGAAATTATGGAGTAGGTGATGTATTAACAATAGCAGCAGATGCTATTCCAAGTACAGCTTTAATAACAGCAGGAACATTACCTATAACTTCAAACGTAACAGGAGCTGATAATGGAACTTCAGCAGCAATTCCTATTACATCAAATAATATAGGATCAGGTGCTTCAGTAGTGTTAGTAGTAACAGCTAATGTAATTGCATCAGTTACAGTTTCAGCAATTGGTGGTGGATTTGCCGCAGGTGATACTATTACAATACCACAAGCTACTTTAAGAAATTATATTGGAACAGGAACAACAGGAGATTTAGTATGTACTTTAGTAGCTGGTAATATTAATACATCAACAGGATATACTTTAAGATCTTTAGTAGCAGTTGATAGATTAATGACTCCTATAGATGTTACAATTGCAAATGGAGGAAGTGGATATGCTGTTGGTAATACAATTACAATAACAGGATCTTTATTTACCCCAGCTGAATATAATTCAACAGCCGATTTAGTTTATACTTTAGTAGCTGAAGATTTTGCAGCAGTTGGAGCTAAAAGTTTTTGGACAATGGAATGTTTACCTACTTCATCAATAATGTTTTCAAGCCCAAATTGTTCAGGAAGTCAATTTAATGGATTATTTGAGCAAGATATAGAATTTATTTCAGTATATGCTATAAGTTCAAGTATAGATGTAGAATATGTATTAGTTAATGCTCCAATAGCAACTAATTAAAAAAATAAAAAAATAAGATATGGCAAACATACCAATTTGGCCCGGTTCAAGTTCATTCCATCCAGGAGATACTCCATTTGGGTTTTACGATAATGATCCTACATTTGAAAAAGATGCAGATAAAGTTTGTACTTTTGTTACTAGAAGACTAGGATATCCTTTAGTAGAAATTGAATTACAAGCAATAAATATATATGCTGCTTTTGAAGAAGCAGTTACTGTATATGGTAATGAATTATATGCTTATAAAATTAGAGAAAATTATTTAACTTTAGAAGGAGCCCCTTCAAGTATAGAAATAGAAGAATCAATTGTTACACCTAATTTAGGTCGTATAATTGACTACTCAGAACAATATGGGGCTGAAGCAGGAACAGGTGGTAATGTACCTTGGAGAAAAATGGCAGTTCCTTTAACTGCAAGTGTACAAGATTATGATTTAGATGATTTAGCATCTCAAAATGGATTTAGTCAAAGTAATGACATTGAAATAATGAGAGTGTTTTATGAAGCTCCACCAGCATCTGCTTTGATGGTAAGCTCATATGATGGGTTTGGTTTTGGTTTAGGTGGAACAATAGCAGCAGGAATTGATGGTGTAGGTGGATTAGGTGGTTTTGGTTATGGAGGTGGATATCTTATGATGCCTTTAAATTATGACATGCAAATTATCCAACAAATTGAAATGAATGATACAGTTAGAATATCTAATTATTCATTTGAAATGCATGATAATGTATTAAGAGTATTTCCAGTCCCAGGATATAATAGTGTTATTTCAGGATCAACAGGTTGTGGAAATATGTGGGTAGAATTTATGCTAAAATCAGATAGATCATCAGCATCAATAGTTGAAGCTTATGATAAAATTAAATATGTTAGTGGAGTTCCTTACAAAAATCCAAAATATGATGAAATAAATTCAGTAGGTAGAAGCTGGATATTTGAATTTACTTTAGCTATATGTAAAGAAATGTTAGGGTATATTAGAGGTAAATATGAAACAATTCCTATACCAAATGCAGAAATAACTTTAAATCAAGCAGATTTAATAGCAGCAGCTAGGGAAGAAAAAGAAGCTTTATTAGCTTCATTAAGAGCGTTTTTTGATGAAACCTCTAGAGAAAAGTTATTAGAAAGAAGAACAATGGAATCTAATTTTGTAATGGAAGAGTTAGATAGAGTTCCTCGTGTAATATATATAGGTTAATATGGCATTATTTGGAACAGCAAGAGATGTAAGTCTATTCAGACATATGAGTAGAGAACTTATGGCTGATATAATTACTGAGCAGTGTGGTTATTATAAGTATAAATTAGAAGAAACTAAAATTAACTTATATGGAGAAGCAGCCCACGAAAAGTATTATATGGGACCTGTTTTACTTAATGTTTTAGTTGAAAGAACAGACAACGTTTACCCAGAAACAGATTTAGGTACAGATTATGATAAAGAAGTACAATTTAGCTTCTTAAGAGATGATTTATTAGATAAAAATCAAGAATTTAATCAATTTGATAATAAAGGTAATAGTTATACTGGACTACCAGGAACAGGATATGGAGCAGATTTGGTTCCCCAAGTAGGAGATATTATCATGTATAATGAAGGGTATTATGAAGTACATGAAACAATTGCTAATCAATATTTTGTAGGTAAAAATCCTGATTATCCAAATAATGTTAATACAATTAATAAATCAGGAGGTCCTGGTGATTTAAGTGCATATGGTTCAAATATATCAATAATATGTAAAGCTCACTATGTACAAGCAGATAAATTAGGTTTAACTCAAGCAAGATATATATAATATGGCAAATCAAAAAACACCAAGACCTAAAACTCAAAGGGAAATATTACTAAATAGTCCTGTTCAAGATACATATAAAAATCCTGAAAATGGAGAAACTACAGGTAATCCTAATAGAGCATTTCCTGATAAAAGTAGAGCAAATCAAATATCTTTTAGAGACGATACAACAAAACCTTTCTCCCTCGGTTTAAAAGAAAATGATGAAGCTATAGTTTATTACATGGAAAATGTAATTAAACCTACTGTTATACAAAATGGTATAGTACAAAAAGTTCCAATTTATTATGGTTCTCCTGAAAGATGGGCTCAAGTACAAAAAGAAGGCTATTATAGAGATTTAAAGGGTAAAATAATGATGCCTGTTATTACATATAAACGTAATAATGTAGAAAAGGTTAGGAATTTAGCAAATAAATTAGATGCTAATGGACCCAAAAATGTTCAATTATTCCAAAAACCCTATAGCCGAAAAAATGAATATGATAATTTTAATATTTTAAATAATAGAATACCTAAAAAAGAATCATATGCAGTAGTAGTACCAGATTATGTTATATTAACTTATGATTTCCTGATATCAACTTATTATGTTGAACAAATGAATAAAATAGTAGAAGCAATGAATTATGCTTCGGATTCATATTGGGGAAATAAAGAAAGATTTCAATTTAGAGCTAGTATAGATAATTATACTACGTCTGTTGAATTAGTAACAGCTGGTAATAGATTAGTAAAAACTAATTTTCAATTAAAATTATATGGATATTTAATTCCTGACACTATACAAAAAGAATTAGCATCAATTAAAAAAGTAAGTAATGCAACACAATTAATATTTGACATGGAAACTGTATCTAGATTTCCAGAAAATAATTATTCTAGAGATCCTAGATTATCAATTCAAACAGACAATAACCCAGCAAGTTTTGTTGATAAAACATAATGATAGTTATAACTAATGATATTTATAAGGAGAAAGTGAAATGGGAATAATTTTAAGACAAAATAAGGGATCTGAATTGACATTTGCGGAAGTAGATGGCAATTTTGTGTCATTTCATTATTCAGCATCATTACAAGGATCTGATTTAATATTTTATTATGCTAGTAGTAGTGTATCACAAAGTTTTGATTTATCTCTTATACCAGGTTTTACGGGAATACAGGTCTATAACGGTAGTACATTAATTGGTTCACAAGTTTCGACGCTTGAATTCACAGGCTCAGCTATTGAAAGTGTTACGTTAGTAAACGGTACAACAGCTTCAATACAAATATCAAGTTCTGATGCATTTGACACATTCCCTTACACTGGTTCAGCACAAATAACTGGTAGTTTAGGTGTTACTGGTAGTATAGATTTTGATCTTTATCCATATGATGGGACTGATAATACTTTTAGACTTCATAGTGCTTCTATACAAGATATAACAAGAGTATTAACATATAATACAGCTTCAGGAGAAGTTGGTTATGTAGATGTTAACAGTGGAACATCAGGTTTTACAGGTTCTTCAGGAACTTCAGGGGTCGCGGGTTCAAGTGGTTCATCAGGTTCACGTGGTTCTTCAGGTATAGTTGGGAGTAGTGGTCTTTCAGGATCTAATGGTACTTCTGGCGAATCAGGTACTTCAGGATCAAGTGGTTCATCTGCTACTGCAGGTACAGCAGGTACTTCAGCATCAGCAGGTTCATCAGGTTCAGCTGGAGAATCAGGTTCAACTGGTTCAGCAGGAACTTCAGGAGAATCAGGTTCAGCAGGTTCAAAAGGTTCAAGTGGTATATCGGGTAATGATGGTACAAGTGGAATAAGTGCAGAATCAGGAACATCAGGTACCTCAGGTTCATCAGGAACGACAGGTTCAGATGGTTCAAGTGGAGGAGATGGAACAGCAGGTTCTTCAGGAACAGCAGGTTCAAGTGGTGGAGTAGGATCAAGTGGTACAAGTGGTGGTGCAGCAGGTTCATCTGGATCTTCAGGTTCATCAGGTGTATCAGGTTCAAGTGGTACAGCAGGTCAAAGTGGAACTACAGGTTCAGGAGGATCAAGTGGTTTAGCTGGAACTAGTGGTGCAGCAGCTACTTCAGGTACATCTGCATCAAGTGGAACAGCAGGTTCTACAGGAAATGATGGTTCATCAGGTGAAAATGGCTCATCAGGAGCTAGTGGTTCATCAGGATCAACTGGTACAAGTGCTTCAAGTGGTGCAGCAGGAACAGTAGGATCAAGTGCTGCATCAGGAACTTCAGGCACAACAGGTTCAGCAGGATCAAGTGCACTTGGTGGATTAGCAGGTACTTCAGGTACATCTTCTTCATCTGGTACAACAGGTTCAGCGGGTTCATCAGGAGGTGGAGCTACAGGTTCATCTGGTACTTCAGGAGAAGGTGGTTCGTCAGGATCCTCAGGAGATACAGGTACAAGTGGTTCAAGTGGTTTAACAGGTTCATCAGGTGAATCTGGAACAAATGCTTCATCAGGTTCATCAGGTACAGCTGGTTCATCAGGTATAGCAGGTACAGCAGGTACATCATCTTCAGCAGGTACTGCAGGTTCAAGTGGTGGAAATGGTACTTCAGGTCAAGCAGGAACTTCAGGTGTTTCAGCAACTTCAGGTGAATCAGGTACTTCAGGATCTTCAAGTTCAAGTGGTGAAGCTGGAACGTCAGGTACTTCTTCATCAGCAGGTACTTCAGGATCATCAGGTTCAGTTGGATCCTCAGGTTTAGCTGCAACAGCAGGCTCAGCAGGTTCATCAGGTTCAAGTGGTGAAAATGGTACTTCAGGTGAAGCTGCTACAAGTGGAGCAAGTGCTACTTCAGGATCTACAGGTACATCAGGTTCAACGGGAGAAACAGGAACAAATGGATTAAGTCAAGGTTCAGGAACAAGTGGTTCTTCAGGAACAGACGGTTCATCAGGTGTAGGTGGAGGAGCAGGAACAAGTGGAGCTGCAGGTACAGCAGGATCTTCAGCTATATCAGGTACAGCAGGTTCATCTGGTTCAGATGGTACATCAGGTGCTGCTGCAACAACAGGTTCAGCAGGATCAAGTGGTGCATCAGGTACAAGTGGTGTAGCAGGTACTTCAGGGGTAAGTGCAACTAATGGTTCATCAGGTACAAGTGATACTTCAGGTTCAGCAGGATCTTCTGGTTCATCTGGATCTTCAGGTGAAGCAGGTGAAAGTGGAGCAAGTACAACAGCAGGTTCATCAGGTACCTCAGGTTCAGTAGGTTCAAGTGGAGCAGCAGGTACAAGTGGTGATTCAGAAACTTCAGGTGCTTCAGGAACTTCAGGATCAAGTGCAACATCAGGTTCAGCAGCATCTTCAGGTACTGTAGGTTCAAGTGGAGCAGCATCAACATCAGGTGCAAGTACAGCATCAAGCACATCAGGTTCAAGTGGTACAGTAGGTTCTTCAGGTGTAGCAAGTACAAGTGGAGAAAGTAAAACAGCAGGTTCTTCAGGAACTTCAGGTTCAAATGCAGAAAGTGGAGCAGCAGGAACATCAGGATCAAGTTCAACAGCAGGTTCAGCAGGATCAAGTGGTACTTCAGGTACAGCAGGTTCAACTGGTTCTTCAGGATCAGCAGGAGCAGATGGTAGTTCACAAACCTCAGGTGCAAGTGGTACTGCAGGTTCTACAGGAACAACAGGATCAGCTGGTCAAAGTGGTGGAGCTGGAACTTCAGGTTCAAGTGCAACA